>ERZ894203.1702-NODE-1702-length-10956-cov-10.199248_pt1 | contig 10956 bp, 10 predicted proteins | sample MGYA00380286_ERZ894203 | MGnify/ENA primary metagenome ERZ894203 (study PRJEB32331, sample SAMN06328484) | human gut metagenome | biome: human gut microbiome; feature: stool | host: Homo sapiens | collected 2014-02-06 ... | reverse complement strand
GGAGAAGGCTTATCACGTCTTGTCTTCAACCAATAACTTCCCGGAGTTCACTTCTCGTGTCTGTCCAGCGCTGTGCGAAAACGGCTGCATCATGAATTACACGCAGCGAGCTATGGGCGTTAAGTCCATTGAGCGCGCCATTATCACGAATGCCTGGAATCAGGGCTGGGTCAAACCAGAGCCTCCCAAGGAGCACAAAGATAAGTCGGTCGCGGTCGTAGGCAGCGGTCCTGCGGGACTCGCCTGTGCGCAGCAGCTGGCTCGCATGGGCTACGCCGTCACGGTGTTTGAAAAGAACAAACGCCCCGGCGGCCTGCTCCGCTACGGCATCCCTGACTTCAAGCTGGATAAAAGTCTGATCGATCGCCGGATTGCACAGATGGAAAATGAGGGCGTGCAGTTCCGCTGCTCTACGTCTATCGGCGTTCCAGATCATCCGCACGGAATTTGGAACGACAGTGAACGGACGATCGATGTTTCCGAGCTCCTTCGAGATTTCTCAGTCGTCGTGCTTGCTGTGGGTTCCGAAACGCCGCGAGATCTGCAGGTGAAAGGCAGGGATCTCAAAGGCATTCACTTTGCGCTGGAGTATCTCCCTGTGCAGAACAAGCACAATGCGTCTGAGACTTTTGACGAAGACATCAGCGCCAAGGATCGAAAGGTGCTGATCATCGGCGGCGGCGACACCGGCAGTGACTGCTTGGGTACTGCAATCCGTCAGGGTGCCGAGAAGGTGCTTCAGATCGACCTGGGTCCGAGGCCGCCGGAAAGTTACGATAAGTCGATGGTTTGGCCCAACTGGCCTAACGTTCTTCGTACGTCTACTTCCCAGGAAGAAGGCGGCGAACGTGACTATGCGATCTCCACCAAAGAATTTTTGTCTGACGACGAAGGACGTGTCCGCGGCGTTAAGGCTGTGCGGCTGGAATGGTTGAAAGATCCGGTTACCGGACGCAGAACCTTCAAGGAGATTCCCGACAGTGAGTTCGAAATTGAGAGCGACCTGGTGCTTTTGGCGATGGGCTTCCTGCATCCGAGTAGTCCGGTGATGGATGCTTTCGGCGTTCAAACCGACATGCGCGGCAACGCTCAGGCAGCTTACGAAGGAGAAGACGCTTTTCGTACAAACGTTCCGAAGGTTTTCGCGACAGGAGACTGCCGCAGAGGCCAGAGTTTGGTGGTCCGCGCCTTAGCCGAGGGCCGTCGATGTGCTGAAGCTGTCGACAAGTTCCTCAGCGGCGAGCAGAATTAGTTCTTTTTTGCATACTGCTCATGGAACGAATTTTCCGATTTCCGATCAAGGTCGGCAAAGAATCAATTGATGTGCTGGGTCATACCAACAACAAAGAATATCTGCGCTGGATGGAAGAGGCGGCGCTTGCTCACTCGGACTCTCTTGGGTGGACGATGGACCGCTATCTGGGAATCGGGAAAGTGTTTGTTGCAAGTACTCATAAGATTGAGTACTTGCGGCCCACGTTCGAAGGCGACGAACTCACCATGCTTACTTGGGTAGAGACCATGGACGGCGCCAAAAGCCGCCGCTGCTTTTATCTGAAGCGGGACAATAAAGTCTGTATGCAGGGTTGGACTGAATGGACTTTTGTCGATCTTCAGACGGGGCGGGCCGCAGATATTAGTGCGGAGGTTAAGAAAAATTTTCCGCTTGTGCCTCCGGATGATCCGGACCTCAAAGCATCAGGCGTTCGAAGAAGTCCTTCACAGGCATGATCTCGTAAGTTTGGGCGGCTTCGGCTGCCTTTATTCTTTTTCTGCATAAAAAATGTAAAAAATTCTTTACCCCGTGATTAGCTGAATCCGATTTAACGCCTTTAATCAAAGGAATAGCCCGCGCGGGTGTGGCATAATCGATCAATTAGGCATTTGTGTAAGAATGCCTGTTTTGGTTTTATTGGGTCGACGATGGAGAGACAGGACAACGACTGGATTGTCGAAATTAAGGACATGAGCTTTTCTTATGCGGAAGGCTCCCGCGTCATTTTGGATGACGTGAGCTTATCCTTCCGTAAAGGCGAAGTGATTGCCATTATGGGCGGCTCCGGCATGGGCAAGACAACACTCCTAAAACTTATCGGAGGATTGCTGACGCCGGATAAAGGAGAAGTCTTCATTGACGGAGAGCGGCTGAATACAGCGAATCTCGATTCTCTGTACCGCATTCGCAGAAAGATGGGAATGCTGTTTCAGTTCGGAGCACTGTTTACGGATATGACGGTGTTTGACAACGTCGCTTTTCCGCTGCGTGAGCACACGGATCTTCCCGAAGCTTTGATTCGAGATCTCGTTTTGCTCAAACTCAATGCGGTCGGACTTCGCGGTGCCGCTCAGCTTTACCCGTCCGAGATCTCCGGCGGTATGAGTCGCCGCGTTGCGCTCGCCAGAACTGTCGCACTTGATCCGATGCTCATTATGTACGACGAGCCCTTTGCCGGTCTGGATCCGATTTCTATGGGCGTCACCGCTCAGCTGATCCGCAATCTGAATACTGTTCTCGGTTCGACTAGTCTGATCGTCACGCACGACGTTCAGGAGACATTCGGTATTGCGGACTATGTTTACATGATTTCCAGCGGAAAAGTAGCCGCTCACGGAACACCTGACGAGCTGCGTCAGAGCAAAGATCCGTTCGTCTATCAATTTGTTAACGGTTTGCCGGACGGTCCTGTCCGATTCCAGTATCCGGCCGAACCGCTGAATCAGGAGCTTGGTCTGAAATGATGGGTATTTTTAATTGGATCAGTTCCCTCGGCGCCTGGGCGCTTTCCGGCGTACGTACGCTCGGAAACTTCTCTCGCTTTCTTTTCCGTTTAGTTGTAAATCTCGGGCCGTCATTCACTCGTTTTCAGGGCACGGTCAAACAGTTGTATTTTGTCGGCAACTACTCTCTCGTCATTATTTTGGTGAGCGGCTTATTCGTCGGCTTTGTACTTGGTCTGCAGGGAGACTACGTTCTTTCGAGTTACGGCAGCGAGCAGGCGCTCGGCGTTTTGGTAGCTCTGTCCCTGCTCAGAGAGCTGGGGCCGGTGGTGACCGCGCTTCTTTTTGCGGGGCGCGCCGGAACGTCGCTCACGGCTGAGATCGGTCTGATGAATGCCGGGGAGCAGCTTTCTGCTCTGGAAATGATGGGTGTCGATCCCATTCGCAGAATTTTGGGCCCGCGTTTCTTAGCTTGTGTCATCTCGATGCCGCTGCTTGCGATTATGTTCTCCGCCGTCGGCATTATCGGCAGCTGGGTTGTGGCTGTCCCGCTGATCGGATTGGATTCCGGCGCCTTCTGGGCGCAGATGCAGGCCGGCGTTGAAGTCGGACCCGATATCGGCAACGGCATTATCAAATCTTTTGTGTTCGGGGTTGCCGTCGGAGCGATTGCGCTTTATGAGGGCTACACGGCTCGCGCAACACCGGAAGGTGTCTCGAGCGCGACCACACGAACTGTAGTTGTTTCTTCTCTTGTTGTTTTAGGGTTGGATTTCATTCTGACCGCCTTTATGTTTACGCACGGTTAGAAAGGAAAATCAGTCATGCAGAATCAGAATACAAAAATTAACTTTCTCGTCGGCTTGTTTGTTCTCGGCGGCATTATTGCTCTGCTGTTTCTTGCGCTCCAGGCCGCAAACCTGAGTTCGTTCTCTACCTCCAAGAGCTACGAAGTCACTGCCTACTTTGACAATATCGGCGGCTTAAAAGCCCGCGCTCCGGTAAGAAGCGCCGGAGTGCTGGTCGGCCGCGTCAAATCCATCAGCTACGACAATGACACCTTTCAGGCAAAAGTCGTGATCTCTATGGAGAACCAATTCAAGTTTCCGGCAGACACTTCTGCAAAGATTCTCACGGCCGGTTTGATCGGTGAACAGTACATCGGTCTTCAGCCCGGAGCTGACGATAAGGATTTAACCAACGGCGGGAGAATAGAATTTACTCAAAGTGCTGTTGTTTTAGAGAACTTGATCAGCCAGTTCATGTTTAATAAAGCAGAAGAGAACGCTGGTTCTAAAAAGGAATAAGAAATGAACAAGAAGATCTTGGCTCTCGCGCTCGTCGGAGCGGCTTTGCTGTCCGGCTGCGCCTCCGTCCCGAAGGACGCCGGTCAGAACCCTGACGATCCCTGGGAAAGCTTGAACCGTCAGACCTTTGCCTTTAACCAAGGCTTGGACTTTATTTTGATCCGTCCTTTGGCCAAGGGCTATCAGTTCATCACGCCGAAGCCCGTGCGCGAAGGTGTCACCCGCGTGTTCCAGAACACAATGGAACCGTCTAACGCAGTCAACAATGTTCTTCAAGGAAAAGTCGAAGAGGGCATCCTTTCCTTGTTCCGTCTCATGATTAACTCTACCGTCGGCGTCGTCGGTATTTTCGACGTGGCCCAGATGGTTGATATTCCCCGCATGCCGGAAGATTTCGGCCAGACTCTGGCGACATGGGGCGTCCCCAAGGGCCCGTACTTCGTCATTCCCGTCTTAGGGCCTTCGACCGTTCGCGATACCGTCGGCTTAGTTCCGGAGATCTTCCTCGATCCGAACACCTACGTGGGTAAGGACTGGTTCGTATGGCCGTGGTGGGGCGCCAAGTTCGTCAACGCCAGAGAGCGTCTGCTTCCGGTCACGGATATGCTGGATAAGACCGTCGATCCGTACGTCGCGACACGTAATGCCTATCTGCAGCAGCGTCAAAACTCGCTTCAGGACGGTGACGGTCCTGCAATGATTCAGCAGCCTCTGCTGAGCCCGTTCAGCGATGAAGACTCCGATAATGCTGATAAAACCGCCAAGGATGAAAAGAAATGAGAAAACTGATTAGCCTGGTTGTCGTTTTTTTCCTCTCCGTCTTCGGAGCCGCGGCCACCGCGGAACCGAGCGTGTCTCCGGAAAAACTGGTTATGGAAGTTTCCACCCAGGTTCTGGATGAAATTAAGAAAGACCCGGCTTTGGCTGCGGCTGATCCGGCTCACGTTAACCAGCTCGTAGATAAAAAGATTCTGCCTTACACCGACTTTGCCACGATGACGCGTATGGCTGTCGGTCCGGCCTGGAGAAAGGCTGACGAGGCTCAGCGCAAAGAAATCATGCAGCTATTCCGTACACTTCTCGTTGCTGTTTACTCCGGCGCCCTGAAGGAAGCCAATAACTACACGGTTGAGCTGGCCAAATCTCGTCCGAGCAATGATCCTCGTCTGACGATCGTTCGGACACGTTTGGTGGCCAGCCAGCGCGATCCGATTCAGCTGGACTACCGTCTGATGAATACCGGCAAAGATTGGAAGATCTTCGACGTCTGCGTCGGCGGCGTTTGGCTCGTTGAGAACTATCGTTCTCAGTTTGCTTCCGTTATCGGAAACTCCGGCCTCACTGGTTTGATCGCACAGCTGAAAGACCGCGTGCAGAAGCTTGAAGCCAACAAAGGAAAGTAGGGATGAAGTTGCAGGCTCAGCACATCGGCTTTGATAATGCCGTTGCGATTTTGAACCAAGGCATACAGGCCATTGATTCAGGCGACAGCGTGATGGACATGCAGGATGTTCGGAAAACCGACAGCGCTGCGGTGGCCGTCGTGCTGGAATGGATTCGGAGGGTTCAGGCGAGAGGCGCCGAGCTGAAAGTGATCAACGCTCCTGACTCTTTCCAAAATTTGGTCAAACTTTACAGTCTTTCGGACCTCATTAAGTAAGGCCTGAAAATCAAAAAAGCCCTCGAAATCGGAGGGCTTTTTTGTGGACGAAACTAATTAGGGCTGGGCCGGAGCAGGTGCTTGTGCCGGGGAGGGCGCTACAGCCGGAGCCTGATTCTTCAGACTATCGATTGCCTGCTGCTGACGAACCTTATTCAAGTCGATTTCTGTCTGAACTTTGGAGCGTTTGGCTTCTAAGTCGAGTCGCTTGCTTTCCAAATCCATCTGCATCATCTGATCCTGATAGTTTTGGAGTTTCTGTTTCTGAGCAGCGGCTTCCGCTTCAGCTGCTTGCTGTTTAGCTTGCTGAGCAGCCTTAGCTTCAGCTCTGGCCTTGGCTTGGCGAGCTTGAGCAGCCGCACGCTGACGAGCGGCTTTCTCAGCGGCGCGAGCTTTTTCTAAAGCGACCGCTTGTTCGTTTGCCTGAATCTGACGTTCAGCCTGCTGGACGTTAAGAATCTGTTGGTCCGACGGAGAAAGAGGGACCAGCGGAGTCACGGTCTCGGTGATCTGAGCCGAAGCGGCCGAGCCGATCGCAAATGCGCATACAGCGGCGAGAAGTTTAAGTTTCATAAGCGTTGTACCTCACCAAAACACGGAAACAAAGGTTATCTCTTGCAGCCGTACGGGTTGTTCGGCTGAATACGAGTGCTTGTCGGACCTGTGGAGGTCATGATGGCAGGGCCGTACTTGAATTCGCACATTTGACCGACTTGAGCGGAGTTAAAAATTCTGCCGTTCATCTTAAAGGTCAGCTGGACGCCGTCAACCAAGGAATTCTGAGGAGAGGCGGCACTGGATCCGGCTGCGCCTAAGGCTGCACCGGCGATAGCGCCGATAGCGGTACCGCTGTCTCTATGATGTGTCACCTGATTGCCGATCACGGCACCGAGAATGCCGCCGAGTGCAGTACCGACCATCTGAGAAACGTTGCGGTCGGATTGGTTATTCACGGCAACGCGGGCAGGCTGAATCGCAATAATTTCAACCGTCTGAACCTGCTGGGCTTGGTTGACCTGGTTGCTGCCGTAAACATCGGAACGATACATGTCGCCGTTAGTCTGACATCCGGCAAGAGCGAAAAGCGCAACTGCAAGAACCAGCAATTTTGTTTTGATCATGGCTGACAAACCCCTTTGTCTGTAAAAATAAATTCTGATCTTTCAATGATAATGAACAATCCCCACGGTCGGATACTTCCTTTGCGCCTAACTGAGCCATAAGGTCGGCGGAACGGTAAAAATTGTAAAGATTAGTGTTGACGTCGGTGGGGAAGACAACTTTTTTCACACATGCAAAAAGGTCATCAATGATGCAAGATTTAGGAGACTAGACCATTTATTCGTGCGCAACGCTTTTATACTACGGGCAATACTTCGAAGCGACTTAATACCTATGCTGTTCTCTCACATTCTTTCCCAGGTGAAAGTTCATACCGGCAGGCTGTCCCGTTGGTTAACCAATAACTGTTCGGGAAAATGGAGCTACCGAATTAATATGTTTTGTTTCGGTTTGGCTTGGCTGATCTTTCCGATTGAGAACAGGTTCTATCAAAAGATCGTTAAAAATCGCACTTATTATTTTCCGCAGATCGATTTCCATAATCTGCGGCCTTTAGATCCCATACGAGGGATTATCCAGCTTATTTTCCTGATGTTTGTTGCCGGCAGCAAAGAAGATGCTGCCAAACGTCTGTCGCACTCAACGTATGCCAGCCGTTTTTTTCTGTTTCGCTGGATAAACCATCTCTTCAAGAGGATTAATCGCGGGACGCGAATGATCGCCGAGCGCGTATCCAAGAAACTGGCTTCCGAAGGAAAAGAGAAGGTCAGCGACCACAAGCCTCAGCATCAGAAACCGTCGCTTTTTAAGAAGATCTTCGTGGGCTTTTTGCTCGCGATCGGCTTTGTGCTCTACGTGCTCTGTATCACTCAGCCTTTCAGCTTGGAAGAGCAAGTTATCTTCCTGCTGATCTTAGGCGTGATCGCGCTCACTTTGTTCCAGGCGCAGACCCGCTTTACGCTGCTGATGCTGATCGTGATTTCGGTTATCGTCTCGTCGCGCTATGTGTGGTGGCGTTATTCGGAAACACTGAATCCCAACAGCTACACTTCTGTGATTTTTACCTGGCTGCTGATCATCGCCGAAACCTATGCCTTCATCGTGATGCTGCTCGGCTACTTCCAGGTCTGCTGGGTGCTTGACCGAAAACCGGCCTCTTTACCGAAGGATAAGGAGCGCTGGCCGAGTGTCGATATTTTCATTCCGACTTACAACGAACCGCTGGACGTTGTGAAACCGACGGTGTACGCAGCGCTCACCGTGGACTGGCCCAAAGAAAAACTCAATGTTTATATCTTGGACGACGGCAGCCGTAAGGAATTTAAAGACTTTGCCTGTGAAGTCGGCGCCGGCTATATCGAGCGCGAAGAACACAAGCACGCCAAGGCCGGCAACATTAACCACGCGATGGGCATCACTAAGGGCGACTTCATTGCCATCTTTGACTGCGATCACGTGCCGGTAAAAACGTTCCTGCAAAAGACGATGGGCTGGTTCTTAAAGGACGAGAAAATCGCTTTGGTGCAGACGCCCCATCATTTCTATTCACAGGACCCGTTTGAAAAGAACCTGCATCTCAAAGAGAATGTTCCGAATGAGAACTCGCTCTTCCATGACTTCATTCAGAAGGGCAATGACACATGGAACGCAACGATGTTCTGCGGTTCCTGCGCCATCATGCGCCGTAAAGCCTTAGAAGAAGTCGGCGGTATCGCTGTTGAAACCGTGACCGAAGACGCGCACACCTCTTTGAAGCTCAATCGAAGAGGCTGGTCCTCTGCTTTTCTAAGCACGCCGCTCTCCGCAGGTCTCAGTACCGAAACTTTGGCGGCGCATATCGGCCAGCGAATTCGCTGGGCCCGAGGCATGGTGCAGATTTTCCGCTTGGATAATCCGCTTTTCGGCAAGGGCCTGACGATTCCGCAGCGCCTGTGCTTCCTAAACGCGATGATTCACTTCCTGCACGGACTGCCGCGAATCATCTTCTTAATCGCTCCGCTGCCCTTCCTCTTTGCCAATATCTACGTGATTTACGCCAGTGCGATCGCGATTTTCGTGTACTTGATCCCGCATATGGTGCATTCCACGATGACGACGTACATGATTCACCGCGGCTACCGATTCCCCTTCATCAGTGCGCTGTATGAGACGATTTTGTCTTGGTACATTTTCGTGCCGACGCTCGTCGCGCTCATCGCGCCTCATAAAGGCAAATTCAACGTGACGGCCAAGGGCGGAGTGATTGATAAAGAGTATTTGGACTGGGCAGTTGCTCGCCCGTACTTCTACCTTCTGCTTTTGAATCTGGCGGGTTTCTTTATCGGTATCTATCGAATGATCGGAGCAGGGGCTTATGAAGTTCTGATGCTTTTAATCAATCTCGGCTGGATCATCTACAACCTGATCATTCTGTTTGCGGCGATGGCTGTGACGGTTGAAAGTGTGCAGAAGCGCAAGTTCCCGCGCGTGTCTTTCACTGCATCGGTACACCTTCAGGTCGGAGACGAATTGATCCCTGCGGTCATGTCAGCCTTCTCTCAAAAGGACTGCGTCGTAGATCTGAAAAACGCTTCGGACTTAAGCAGGATTTCGCTCGAAGAACCGGTGAAACTGATTTTCGGTTCTAAGAAAAAGCCTTCGACAACATTTGACTGCACGGTGACAGCCGCGTTTGAAAACGGCGTCGTTGAACTATTGGTCGCGCAGCCGACGCGTACTAAAGAAATGGAATACGTCGAGTGCACGTTCGGTACGCCTGACATCTGGATTCAGAGACAAGCAAAAGTTAAAGGCTACGGAATGTTTGACGGATTCTTCGCGCTGCTGCACATGGCACGCATGGGCGCTGAGGCATTTGCGCACTTCTCGAATCCTCAGGCCGGTTGGTTCCTAAAGGCTTCGGTTTGGACATTTAAGTGGGTCATCAGCTTCATTCCTCGAGTCCCGTCACTTAGACGCGAAAACAAGAATTCTCCTTTCGAGGAACATCATCCGCTCTACTTGCCTAAAACAATTTCATCGGTTCATAGCGCGTAATAACGAACTAAAATCTTACGCAGTTAGAAATATTACGGCTTAATGAGTCATTCGGAAGATCTCGGTCAGATATGTTTAAGAATAAAAAATTCTCTCTTCTTCTATCCGGTACAGTGCTCTGCGCACTGAGTGCAGCTTTTGCGAGCGTCGCGTCCGCAGCCCCTGAACCCGCCACATTTATGCGGGATGTTCAGCCGGCCTTCCGGACAGACGAAATCCCGGTGATCCGCAAAGACAGTCCCTTGTTTAATTACTCCACGGAAGGAGCAATTGAACAGATCAAGATGACGGGCATCTACAACGAAAGATCTTTCCGCTTTTATTCCGCAAAGAACGAGCTGATTTCAAAGGCTTCGGTCACGCTTCGCTATACGCCGTCTCCGGCTTTGATTCCTCAGCAGAGCCAGCTCAATGTTTACTTAAACGGCCAGCTGCAGAAGAGCCTTCCGATTACCAAAGATCAGCTCGGCAATCAGGTTTCTGCAACGGTGGATCTCAATGCAAAGCAGTTTGACAGCTCCAACCGTCTGACACTGGAGTTTGTCGGTCAGTACACGCAGATTTGCGGCTCTCCTGCAAATCCTGCCTTGTGGCTGACAGTCGACTCTTCGAGCTACCTGTCTTTGAATACTCAGAAGCTGCGTTTAGCCAACGATCTTTCGATTCTGCCGGCACCTTTTGTCAACACCATCAGTCCGGCCGCAACGACGCTGCCGATGGTTTTTGCTTCTGCGCCCGACAATCACTTCAAAGAAGCAGCCGCCGTGCTCGCATCTTGGGCTGGTGTGCGCTCCGAGTGGCGCGGAATTGAATTTCCGGTCTACTACAACGAACAGCCGGCCGAGCAGAACTATGTCGCTTTTGTTACCAATGACAGTCGTCCCGACTTCCTGAAGTTCCTGCCCAGAGTCGAAGCGCCGACGATTTCGATCGTAAATGCGCCGAACAGTCTGTACGCCAAAGTTCTGGTGATTGCCGGCCGCAACGCTGACGACCTGCTGACAGCCGCTCGTTATCTGGCGACGGCCGATGCCGGCATCGTCGGAGGCATGGTCACGATTGAAAACTTCAAGGGTGAACCGGACCGCAAGGCTTATGACGCGCCGTCATGGGTCAACACCTGTCTCTTATACACATTCCGAGCCCACGAGACCTCTCTACATCTCGTATGCC
>ERZ894203.1691-NODE-1691-length-11043-cov-14.266473_pt1 | contig 11043 bp, 9 predicted proteins | sample MGYA00380286_ERZ894203 | MGnify/ENA primary metagenome ERZ894203 (study PRJEB32331, sample SAMN06328484) | human gut metagenome | biome: human gut microbiome; feature: stool | host: Homo sapiens | collected 2014-02-06 ... | reverse complement strand
TCCTAAGATTATATCTTATTAGGTCGGTGTGTTACAACTATAGTTTATCACAACATACCTATTTGGACAAGCATATTACTGTTTTTGATGGGGTAAATTTGTCGTAGGTGGGAACTATAATTTGACGCGTAACACTTATGTGGTCTCAACGCATCAGGACCAGCTGCTCGAAAACGGTTAACCCAGTTTGCAATCATACTGGGGGTGGTAATACCTTCTTGCAGTGCTAAATCTTGATATGAGATTTCACTTGATAAATATAATTCATTTTTTCGTGAACGGAATAACCCCTCATCGCCAAAGTTTTTATAATTTCGAACCCACGTCTTTACATTAGTGCAAGTGAGAATCTCATATTTTTTAGCTACAAATTCAAACTACCTTCACCATTTAAGTACGAATTAACTACTTTCTTTTTAAATTCAAAAGAATATTTAGCCATAAAAATACCGACCTCCAATCGTTAGATTTTTAGGTCTAACTTTTTGGGGTCGGTACACAATCACGTACTAGCCAGGCTATTTTAATGCCAATAATCATAAGGTGAACGATATCCTCGCTGCTGTGCTACCACCGGCTTTGGCTTGGCCTTTGGTATGCTCTCCTCTGCAGCTTCTTTTGTGGCAAACAACCTATTCTTGTTTACCTGGATTCCACCGCCATTTTCAAATCTTATAATAATCAAATTTTCAGCCGGGCGCACCACAGTGCATTCCCTGACTATCCTATTACTTTCTACAATATAGGCTTTATCGCCTGCTTTATATCCTGCTGCCATAAATGCCTCCTACCAAAGAAAAGGCCAGCTCAAAGGGAAATCAAAGCTGGTCATCCTTACAACCTATTTTGCTATTACCTTTTCTCGTAAAGCAATACCATCAACAACACCATGCACGTATGCCTCAGACGCTAATGCGCTATGTACTTCCGTACCTGCGTCCAAGTATGCTGTAAGCTGCTACTTCTGTATATCACTTAACCCTGCTTGCAAATATGATAACAGCCTATCCTCCTGCTGCTTTAGTCGGGTATATTCTTGAGACTGAATATACACACGAAGTGACTCATCAAAGTTATCCTTGATACATTCCTCCAGTTCCATGTTAATCACACCTCCAATACCGGGATTAATATTGATCGGCCTGTTTAACAAAATATAAAAACCCTAGGTAGCGAACCTAGAGTCATTATACCGAACATTTGTTCTGTTGTCAATTTCAAAATATGAATCCAACATTAAATATACTTTTTGAAAGTTGTGCTAAAAGCTACAGCCTTATCAATGATTTCATTCATAAGTTCATCATAATTGGAGTGATTATCAAAATCTAATCCAGGAATTCTATACATGATTCTGGAAGCCTTCTTTCCATCAAGGCGTTGCCAATCCAGGCTCAATCCTAGCTCATTTTCGATTTTCTCTTTTTTCTGATAAAGATTATCAAATATTTGCTTATCATCATTAATATACAATTCTACACCAATACAGTTTTCTTTATTTACAAGCGTAATTCCGATATGAGCAGCACTGGTTCCAATAGCAATATCATACCAGTGATCTGTCGATGCCTTACGGATATTAAACGGCTTTCCTCTTTCTGTAATAATCTCATTAAATCTCGTCCAGAATATCAGCCTTTCAGACTGCGATTTGTTAAGATCCCCTGAACCTGATTGTGTTTTACCTGTTTTTATGAAATCGTTAGGTTTCTCCACAATTTCGAACTTAGGGGCGTATAATGAGTCACCAATTTTATATGCGTGAATCTCTATCAAAAAGAAATTTATATCCTTATTTGTATTATTGTTCAGCCATTCTACTGCGCTTCTATGCTCCTCACGAGCTTCCTTTACAATCCATACAATCACCTTAGCGTCGAGTCCTGAAGCATATGTAATAACTTTTCCCAAATGGTCATGGTTCGATTGCTCCAACTGGTTCTCTATTATAATTCGTTCTCCAGTTGTCTCATCATTTGCAACAATATCACATCGATAGGATCCTACAAATACTTCTTTTTCGATATCTACCAATGTAAGCCCCAAAGCCTCATTTAATAAATCTATATTTTCTTCTTTTGCAAGCCAGTTTGAAAAATCATACTGTTCGTGCGTCCAAAGTTTTCTTACATCAACTTCCTCTAGACGACCAAGTTTTAATGTCGACATCACACACCTCCATATTATATATTATTTAATGAAAATCCTTCTTTTCTTCTGCATACAATATATAATTTCTGTGGTAATTTTAGCTTATTCGCGACTAGCATGTAGGAATGAATCATTATATCCAGAAGCTCCTGCTGAGATAACTGACTCTCTGCTAAATTAGTTACTCCAGATCCTAGGACTGGAACACAAAGACTATCTCCACCATGCCATCTTCCAATTTCTTCCCACATTACTTCCAAGCAATTAATATATTCAGATCGTGTTAATTCACCTAAACCATCTTTATTCAATTTTGCAAATGCCATTAATAGGAAATCTTCTTTCAAAATCATCCTACCTGGTTCATATGCCGGAAGACCACAATACTTAGATTTTCTCTTTGCCTTCAGTCCTCCTTGCGACAGTAATGTTCCTATATCAGAAATAGGGTGTAATTTTAAATACTGGCCGCAAAGTGAGCTTTCATTTATATCAGCACTTCCTGTCCCGATGGTGGTCGTAAAACATTCATCAAAAGGTATTATTTTCTTATATTTTTTCATTTTAAACAAATCACCATAGCAAACCTTAATGACATAATTTTTACCTTTAATTGTAACACTGCATCTCGCCGCATTTACAATTCCTTGTATCAAAAGTGAAATTATGAAAATTGCAATTGCTGCAATTACCCTATTTAATATGATATTTACTTCATCACTACATTTTGCAAATAATTTAGTGCATCCAAACACTGTCTCAGGCACTAAAGTAAATAATGCACCTACCAATGTAGAAGTCAGAATATAGCAGCTTTTTAAATACTTACTCATATCCCAGCTCCTGTTTTATAAATGTATAATTACCTACCTTGTTTCCATAAGCATCTTTTACCCAGAAAGGCTGTGCAACATCTTCATAATCATCCAAATACCATGGAAGCCATGATTTTTCCTTTCTAAGAGAATTGTATATTACAATTATCGTCCTGTTTTTCTTTTTTGCCTGTTCAAACTCATGTCTCAAATAAGAATATGAATTAATAGATCCCACATCATCATTTGCACCTGGTGTAGATGTACTAGTCACTTTACAGTTTTTTGTTCCGTTAGTATTTTGCTTATAAGGAGTACAACTAATTCCAACATTACTATTTTCCCCTGCTCTTGAGCAACTGCTACCAGCAGTTCTTGATGCGGTCTTATCTCCAACAACTATAATCACCGCTGATGAAGCATTAATCTGGCTATTAAATTCTTTCTTCAAATCACAAGGTCTGCAGTCATCATTATTTGAAACACTCCCTGAAACGACCTTAGCCATATCAACAAAATCAGTTTTATGATAGTTATCTTTTCCCCAATTATTCAGCAAATCTACCACATCTCTATCGCCACTGTCTTCTGAATAATCAGCACTTATATAAACTCTTTTACTCATATGCAATTCCTCCAATATATTTTCTCAATTGTTTAACCGAAATACTTATCTACTAGTGCTTCTAATGTACCGTCCTTTGCTGCCTCAGCAGCATCCACTTGTACAAAGTTCTTTGTTTCATTTTTCAATGACTCATCAAATCCCAAAATGTAGTTTGTTGCAATAAGATATATAATTCTGGTTGGCGCCATGCCATATACCTGCTCTCTCAAAATATGCTTTATTCTTTCTTGATCATCCGGATACTCGGCCTTTATTTTTTCACTACGGAATAACCTTTTTACAATTTCCGTAATATATAGTCCTGATTTCATGTATAAATCAGCAAAAGTCTTTGTAGAGTCATCAAAACAACCAGGATTATTTTCCTCAAGCTCGGCAACCATCTTATCCACAACCCATCTTGGTGTAAATATCTGATTGGTTTTCTGTGGTGGGATATAATCAAAGATATCCTCTTCCTGTGACTCATCAAAATAGTTAGCGAGTTCTGTCTTTTTATTCCAGAATTCTGTAATAGAATCATCAAATACTACTTCATCAAACAAATGACCCGTGAAATATTCCTGCTCTCCTGTTTCTGGATTTGGGTATTCACCGCCATCTCTTAGTAACCTAAACTCCTCTTCTGTAATTCCTGTGACTTCGAGAAATACGTCATCTTCAGTATAATCATCAAAGTTAGCAAGTGTAAGGTGTCCATCACCGTATGCCATAATGAAGCTAGGTATTGTTCTGGCAAATCCACGAAGGCGTGAGCGAATATCATCCTCGATAGTATGCTTTTCTTCCTCTTCCTTACGCTTTTCTAATTTTTCTACCAGCTCCTTTGGCTTCTCTTCTATTGTTTCCTGGACTGTTTTCTGTGCAGATTCTATAAAGGCCTTCATTGCATCATCAATACTTGCTTTATATGCCGACTCTGCTTCGCGGACCATACTCTCGGTACTAGCTTCTGTTCTTAGCCTCTCAAACTCTGTTTCCGCTACCTTTGTTTGTTGTATGTAATCTTTCTGAAGTGCATCAAATTTCTGTTCTATCTCACGTTCCACCTGACGCTCCACTTTATTTTGTGTACCCTTCTTAAGTTCAAAAGACTCTATCGCAGGTGCAACCACTTTCTGCTTAATAGTTTCTTTGACAGTATCCACTAATTGTTTTACCTGCTGCTCCATTTTATCGGGTTCCTTTGTAGTAGAAAAACTGTCAATTGCCGGTTTCAAATCATTAGATAAGGTTTCATATATTTTTTCACCGAATAAATTTTGTGTCTGTCCAATAACGATTTCTTCCAGAACCTTTACTTCTCCATTCTCGTCGACTTTTATATTCTCCATCTTCTGAAGAACTTCTGTATTCTGTTTCTTGCCTGTTTCCTCATGAGCAGGTGCAAGTTTCTCTACGATTTGACGTACTGCCGCTGGTGCACCAAATATGTTACTAATGTTTTGGAATAAAAAGTTGGACATAAACCCATGTCTTACAACTTCCTGGCTCTTTAATTTTCGTGGAATAGAAAGTACAGCAGCCGCATCAAGCTCGATCATTCTTCCCTCATCATCTTCTCCTAATACAGGGAAAAAGTTAAGTAGTCTACGAATGTTATCTTTTCTATCTTCTCCGGTTCCTCCACCATTGACGGTGTCTCTTAATAAGTTATTGGCAAATTCATCATAAACCATTAGTGTTCTGGCTGGATCAAAATCAAATACATAAGCAGTATCCTTACGCAATCTCTGTCCGTCCACAGTTAAAACACAAGGATTCTGTGCCCTAAATGCTGCCTGCATGTATGATGATGGACTCTTCATATTGCAAAGCATAATAACACCACTCCACTCAGGTATAGTAACTCCTACTGTAAGCTGACCTACACTTAAAGTAATCGTTTTGTCATTTTCTGCTATTGCACTTTTTACTCTATCAAATGCTTTTGCATTCTCCTCATCTTCACTGAGCTTTCCATCTCCTGCTGCAAGAACAACCTTATATTCCTTAAACATTTCATCCTCATTAAGGATTTTAGCGAGTGCCTTGCAACTATCTACACGATTAAGAATCCACAATGTATGTGACAATTCTTTCCTTAACTCCGGCGTAGAAAAAGGATATTTTTCCAACGTAAATAAAGCCTTGAGAAATTTCTTAATTTCATCCTCGTGAATGAGTTTTCCACTTTCATTTGTAGTGAAAAATTCGTTCAAATCAAATGCATAATCTATAGCTCCATCTTCTCCAGACAAATCAAGTCCTTTTTGAATTTGGTCATAAATCATGTTAGATAACTGATATGTATACATTTCCAAACGAGGTAAGGCTTCATATGGATTATATTCCTCCCTATCCCAATTTAACTTCATTTCCTGTTCATCGGCATAAGACCAGTTATATATCTGCTCACTTGAAAATTGGCCGCTTGCAAGTGCCTTAAAAGGAGTACCTGATAAATATAAAGTATATTTTCTACTAATATTCTGAAAAGCTCTATCGGTACGCATGGTATCAACACCTTCCTGAGCTTCATCTATAATCAAGAGATCAAAATCTAACCCATGCTGCTTTTTGCCATATCCATCTGTATATTCTTTAGCCATCCATGCCAGTTTAGGGTAATCACCACCAAAATATACAGATCCCTTTAAGCCCTGGAGTGATTCGAATGCTATCATTCCATGTGCAGATTCGTCATCCAATACACGCTCAGACGAGGTATAGGCCTCTCTTGACATAACTCCTGGCTTACCCTTAAGTGCATCCGTATCTGATACAAAGACATACTTATTTCGCCAACCAACAAATTTATTAAAATCCTCGGCCCACGAATTTGCTATACTTGGACGATTGGTTACAATTAAAACATTGGTAAATCCAAGCTGCTGGATTAAATCATAGCTTGTTAATGTTTTACCAAATCTAGGTTTAGCATTCCATAAAAACTCTTTTCCACCCGCTTCAAAATACTCTTTTGTCATGCGAACAGCTTCTTGTTGTTCATCCCTAAGAGAGTAACTAAGCCCTTCTTCTTTTTTAGCAGTTGCTCTTTCTGCAAAAGTATCAAAATAGTCTCTTGAAGTGTGCTTATCCAACTCAAACCACTCTGTATCAGCTTCTCTTTTCACCTTCTTTTCTACTTCAAGATAGCTATGAAAATCCTTATCTGTAAAATAATCGCCAGAACCATCTTTGAACATTGCATTATCTTTCCACTGCAATTCCCATTTAATATTTGCCGTATGAGTTTGTTGCTTAATACGCTGTTCTACTGTCTGTTTCTCTGTATATCCAATTTTGATCCATCCATCATGATAAGGAATGCCCGGAGTCGTATAGGCATATATCATAGGAACAACTTTTGTAAACGATTTAATATTTACTGCCATACTAATCCATCTCCTTTACATTGGCTTCAATAAATTTGATTTCCGCTTCCGTCAATTCATATTTTCGATATAGTTGTTCATCCACCTCATGAATAGATTTTTTCCAATTAATATCAGACTTCGAGCTAAAATCTTGTGCTGGAACATATCTCCATTTTGAAGGCACAATATCCTGGGTGATTTTAAGAACACCCAACAGAGCACGTGCAAATTTTGTTTTTACATATTTAGCAGCATTCTCCGCTTCCTCTAATGTATCAAATTTTCCAATACTAATAAAAGTTGGTGTAGACGATACCCCTGGGATTGCAATTACCGGAGCACTTAAAGTTTCACCAAATTGTCCGCTACCGCTTGCCTTTGGAATAAAAACCTTGTACTTATCAATATTATTATTTTCAGGATACCGAGGTGTCATATACTTTCTTTCAATCCATCTGTATGATCTTTTTCCTTCCGCAAGTCCAAGAATCTTATAAAAGTCTGATTCTTCAGCAGGTTGTTCTGTTATAAATGCATAGCTTAATACATCAAGTGTCGGTGATTTTAACTCATATTCTTCATTTGGTCCCAACTTTTCAACTGTAGGATGCCTCACCTGAATAGCACTTAGTCTATCCTGAATAGATGATGGATATTTCGCTAAAAATTCATCATTAAATTTCAAATCTGAACGTCCACCAAACATAATATCCGTCATACTAACTTCGTTTTCTTTAAATTTATCAGCAATTTTTCTCAAATTATCATCCGGAATAAACTCTTTAATAGCCCCGAATTTTGTTTTAGCATCTCTATAAACTATCGCAACTCCACCTTTGATATCGGTATTCGAAAAAACCTCTGCCGAATTTTTATTATAGTAAACAATCTTTAAATTTGGATCTTCAAGCATCATCTTGTTCCAATCTTTCGACGTCAATCCTGCATTAAAAAGAAAACGTGCTGGTGAAATTAGCATATATTTTTCTGCAAGCTCTTTTGCAGCATCGTAAAAGAAAGGATACAATGCCCCAGCTCTGTTATTTGTTGTTGTCTCATCCTGATATGGTGGATTACCAATTATAAAATCAAATTTCATCGTCCCTGTGCTCCTTTCTTTCATCGCGCAAAACTTAAGTCTATATCCACTTCTCCAATTATATATTTCACATAACGGCTGTTCATTTTTCTTTTTACTATCATCTGTTTCCATATTGAGAAATTCAAACATTGTCATCTGGTGTAACTCTTCTTCAGCTTTACAATAAGGAATTGTTTCTGTTAATCCATCCATTTGCCATATATTCCAAGAAATAATATTCGCAATAGATTGATATTCCTTTGATGACGGCTTTCGTCTCCACCTATCCTCCATGTATTCTTCAAAGGTCATTAAAAGATTAACCCTTGCTATTAATACATTATCACCTTGAAATTCATACCCATAAGTCGATTGAAATGCACGCGTTGTCCACTCCAGCCACTCTTCTTCTGTCTGTGCATTTTCACTTACCACACGAAGTTTTCTATCTAAAATTCCAATTCGCTCTGATACTGGAATACTTTCTCCATTCGAAACATCATATCGACTTACTAAATATGGGGCTTCTCCACATGTAATTTCTAGCAATCTAGAATCAACATATTTTTGCCAAGTCTTATCCTCTCTAAACTTAATGATCCTATGCTTTTGAAAAGGATGTTCATTATCAGCAAACCAACCCTCATCAGTACACTCATTCATCATCTTACATATCCAGAGTGGCGTAAACACCTCAGCATGTTGCCTTGTTCTCTCAGCTTGATGCTCCATTTCTTTTCTTGCTCGATTTTTGATTACATCAGAATTTAAGCCTGTAACCAAATCAACCTTTATTTCCTGATCTCTCTCGTACTTAATTCCTCTATCCTTATATGCATCTGTCGCCCATATGATATTTGCCCTTGTGGTTTTATCCTCAAGCAACTTTTTTAACAAGCCTAGAGAATGTATTTTCAATATTTCATTTTGAATGCCTACAATCATTCTCGGCCCTCCTATTATTTTTCAATCTTATCATATCACTTTTGCTGTCCCATTTTACGGACTCGTCTTGGGTCATCCGGTTTTTCTGTATCTCCCGGTATAAGCCAAGTCCTGCCCTTCAACTCAGCGCCTTCAATCCTACCTTCCTTACAGTAGATAGCAACTCTTCTTTGTGTAATTCCCCACTTTGCCGCGAATTCTGCTGTCGTTAAATACTTCATACATAAACCTCCATAAGCAGCAAATACTACAATAATTCCCTATTCTATTATATTCGTTTGAGCGAATACTTTCAAGTGGTTTTTAAGGGTGGATGGGGTAAATTTACTGTCGGAAAGTATTAGACAGACTACACCTGTGACCTGTTTCAGATTTGATAACTGTCTTTACTATATCCGATTTTTTCTTTTCTTACAATCCCCATATATGATTTTTTAGTGCCGCTATCTTTTTTATCTGTGGATAAGGAATACTGTATACCGGCATATCTGCCAGTTTTCCAAGCCTGTTTCTGTTGCGTCTTTCCGCAGCCAGCATCTGCGTTGCTGAATATATCACCTCTTCTGTACCTGCAGCCAGTGGCAGTTCTTTTTTCTGGTATCGAACCAGTTCCAGTATATCCCTCTTATTCTGGCGGTATATACGCAGTCTTGCCATCTTATCAGCACCGGTTCTGCTCCAGCCTAATGGTCTTGTGAAAATACGTCCTGCTGTAGCAGATTTCTCCCAGGCTGGTCAGAAGCTTCGTTTCATCCCGGCGTTCAATGTACCCGCCTTTTCGCAGGTCCTGTCGTTTACGCAGCAGTTCATCATAGCTTTCCAGTTCTTCTTCAATCAGGGAAAGCCCTAACTTCGTTACCTCTTTAGTCACTTCATAAACCATTTCTGCAAACTTGGTAAGGTCATCCGTATAGTGACTAAAAATTTCTGTTAAATTCTTTACCCCTTTTTCTTGAAAATGTTGTATACTGTTAATCATGAAAGCACCCTCCTTGGATTTTTGTCTAGTCAACTTCAATCCTAACACAGGAATCCGGTGCTTTCTATTTTTTATTTTCCCACAAAAACTTTACCCTAGCTTCTTTTATGTATTGAATCAATTCATCACGATGTTGTCCGATTGAAATATCATCTTTATAAAACTTTCCTGAACATATAAGCCATAATATCTTATCAATTTTATAGGGAGAAACTTTTCTATCTATTTCCTTGCATTCTGTTGCCATTTTATCAATAACTTCAAATACAGCAATATCGTCTTTCTCAGCAACACCTATTTGATAAAATACCTCTTTAATATGAACATCCGGCTTAGGATAGTCAAGATAGCCAAGTTCCTTAAGACTATCACAAGCTAAGGCAAAACCAATACCACTAATCTTTTTTTCTATAAGTAACGGTAAAGCCATTCTTGTTGAAAAGTTATATGAAAACCTATCAACAAAAAGCTTAAAATCTTCAACATCCTTAAATTCACTCATAAACTTAGCCGCATCAACAACTGACTTACTCCATTTATACCAGCTATTCTGTTTTGAGTCTTTGCCACCTATATTGTATCTCTTACGAAGGATCTGGTACAGTTCATCAACATCCATATCCTTTATTTTATAAAAATCATAATCACATAAAACATCTGACATATCTTCTTTTCGCTGATCAAACTTTATTACATTTGGCATTCTCTGATAGTTCTGCGCCGAATGAATAAACTGTACGAACACATCTCGCAAGGACAAGAAATCCTGACTATCACCTACGAAGTAATCCTGCAGTCGTTGTTCTGTTATTTTTTCCGGGAGCATCTGTAGTAAGTAATCGTAAGATGCTTTATATATCATTTGTAATTCTGTCAATATATGCTCACACTCCTATCTAAATAAACCAAATACATATTAGTTAATTCAACTTCTGACTTTCGACCCATTTAGTCAACCTCCAATATTTTTACACTTTATTATATCAAATTCGGTGCATTTCTGATATAATTAATTCTATATATCTTTATCTCCTAAAATGAAATTTTAAATTCCACTGCCCGACAGGGTGGTGGAATTGAGTCCT
>ERZ894203.1689-NODE-1689-length-11048-cov-16.777859_pt1 | contig 11048 bp, 9 predicted proteins | sample MGYA00380286_ERZ894203 | MGnify/ENA primary metagenome ERZ894203 (study PRJEB32331, sample SAMN06328484) | human gut metagenome | biome: human gut microbiome; feature: stool | host: Homo sapiens | collected 2014-02-06 ... | reverse complement strand
GTAGGGTTCACATCAAGAAAAAGAACGGTAAACTCCGACCGTTGGGAATACCGACAATGAAAGACAGGGCGATGCAGGCATTATATCTCATGGCGTTGGAACCGATAGCCGAAACGACAGGCGACCGTTTTTCCTATGGTTTCCGCAAGAAACGCAGGACAATGGATGCCATCCGTCAGATTGATACGGTTCTAAACCGCCAGCATTCCCCCGAATGGATTTTGGAGGGAGACATTAAAGGCTGCTTCGACCATATCAGCCACGACTGGCTTCTTAATCATATCCCTATGGATAAGACGATACTCAGAAAATGGCTGAAATGTGGAGCTGTATTCAATGGCAAACTATTCCCGACAGAAGAGGGTACACCACAAGGAGGTATCATATCACCGACACTTGCAAATATGGCACTTGACGGACTTCAACCACTCTTGGCTGAAAGATTCAAAAGATTATGGCGCAACAATAAGACATTCCACTACAAGGTAAACCTTATTCGTTACGCGGATGACTTTATAATCACAGGTCGAGATAAGGAGCTATTGGAAAACAAAGTCAAACCTATCGTGATAGAATTTCTCAAAGAAAGAGGACTGACCTTATCCGAAGAGAAAACTACCATTACGAACATATACGACGGTTTTGATTTCTTAGGTTTCAATGTGAGGAAGTTTGGCAAAAGGCTATACACATCCCCGTCCAAAGATGCACAGAAACGCTTTAGGGCAAAAATCGGTGACATCGTTAAAGGACATAAAATGTGTAAGCAGGAATCGCTGATACGAATGCTTAATCCTGTAATCACAGGTTGGGGCAACTATTACCGATATGGTGCATCAACCGATGCTTTTCATGGTTGTGACAATCACATTTACAATCTCACGAAGAAATGGGCTTTACGTCGCCATCCAAAGAAACGCAAGTCTTGGGTTGCAGACAAATATTGGCATGAAATTCGGGGGCGTAAATGGACGTTTGCATGGAAATATGAAAGCAAGAGTAAGAAAGTGAACTACCTGACCCTTAAAAGGCTGTCGGATATACATTATACTCCGTACAAGCAAATCAAAGGTGAGGCAAACCCTTTCGACCCGGAATACGATGATTATTTCTTTCAGCGAAAGGAGCAACAAATGCTGGAATCTCTCAAGGGACGTAAGTCTCTCTTATATTTATGGAACAAGCAAAACCGGATTTGTCCGTTATGTGGCAAGGAAATAGATTGTACAAAAGCATGGAACGTCAACGAAATATCTGTTGGTGGTTCGATTGTACGGCAACTTGTCCACAACAACTGCTACAAGCGAAATAAACGAAAATGTTGAAAGTATGAGCCGATTTCTAACAACAAATAGAAATATTGAGTTGCTTGAGCCGTATGAGGGGAAACTCTCATGTACGGTTCTTAGGGGAGAAGGGGGCAGCAATGCCCCTGACTTACCCGATGTGCAGAAACAAGGGGACTTCTTCGTGGAGTCGCCGATTATCCTGTTTGCCGCAGTGATTTGGTTTTTAAGGATTTACAAAGACGGCAAGTATTGTACCTTTCCCCATGCCATCGAACTGCTCAACCGCCGTTACGAGGACGTGTTTCCCATTCTGACCAGCTACCCCGAACTGGAAAACTACCTTTCCCCGTTCATGGACGCATGGCAGGGAGGGGCGATGGAACAGCTCGCCGGGCAGATAGCCTCGGCGAAGATTCCGCTCTCGCGCATGATTTCCCCGCAGCTCTACTGGGTCATGTCCGACAGCGAGTTCACGCTCGACATAAACAACCCCGACGAGCCGAAAATCCTTTGCGTGGGCAACAATCCCGACCGCCAGAACATCTACGGGGCGGCATTGGGGCTGTACAACTCGCGCATCGTCAAGCTCGTGAACAAGAAGGGCAGGCTCAAGTCCTCCATTATCATAGACGAGCTGCCCACGATTTACTTCAAGGGTCTGGACAACCTGATTGCCACCGCCCGAAGCAACAAGGTTTCCACCCTGCTGGGCTTTCAGGACTTCTCCCAGCTCAAGCGTGACTACGGTGACAAGGAGGCCGCCGTGGTGATGAACACCGTCGGCAACATCTTCTCCGGGCAGGTAGTCGGCGAGACCGCCAAGACCTTGTCCGAACGTTTCGGTAAAATCTTGCAGAAGCGGCAGAGCATCACCATTAACCGCGAGGACAAGTCCACCTCCATTAACACGCAGATGGAGAGCCTTATCCCGGCGAGCAAGATTTCCACGCTCACGCAGGGCATGTTCGTCGGGGCGGTCGCCGACAACTTCAGCGAGCGTATCGAGCAGAAGATTTTCCATTGCGAGATTGTGGTGGATGTCGAGAAGGTTAAACGTGAGGAACAGGCTTACAAGCCTATACCCGTCATCACGGACTTTACCGATGCCGACGGCAACGACCGCATGAAGGAGATGATTCAGGAGAACTACAACCGCATCCGTACCGAAGTGCGGCAGATTGTCGCCGACGAGTTGCAGCGCATCCAGTCCGACCCGGAACTGCAATACCTTTTGCAGAACAAGTAACGCGTCGCAGGCGAAAAAAGGAAAATCCGTAGCACTGACTGTTACGGATTTTCTTTTTTGTCAATTATATTTTCTGCTTTATATAACAGATGGGGCATTTCCTTTCCATTATATACAATGGTGTGGCTGCCGCAGGGTATCATTCCGATGGCTTCTGCCACACGGAGGGAAGGCGAGTTTTCGGGACGGATGCTGCAACAGACCTCCTGTAATCCCAATTCCTCAAAAGCATGTTGCAGGCATCTTCGGGCGGCTTCCGTAGCATAACCATGATGCCAATACACATTGTCCAGCATGTAGCCGAGTTCCACGGTATTATTCCCGTCAATCACGCTTTTCATTAAGCCTGCCTGTCCGATAAACTTATTGTTTTCCTTTAATATGACGGCAAAATACCCGTATCCGTCCTTACGGTAACGGGTAAGCTGGCGGTTCAGCCATTGGTGCACTTCCTTCTTTTCAAATCCGTATTCCCATGCGTACATGACTTCCGGCTTGCTCATAAGGGCGAGTAATGCACCCATGTCCTTGCGGGTGATTTTTCTGATTATAAGCCGTTCGGTTTCCATGACCGTAAGCGATTCGGTATAGGTCTTTATCTCCATACCGTCGTCTTTCCATTCCCTGACCAGCTTCCGGATGGTATCGTCTATGAGCTTGCGGTATGCGTCATTAGGGACGACTTTCAGATAAAACGCAGCGTTGGTTTCTTTCAATACCCAATCCGCTATATCCTGCAAGTCCTTTCCTTCGGGGATATAGTCCTTGTGTATCATGAACTCGTTGATATTGTCCTCCAGCAGTTCTTCAACGGCAATACGGTTGTCTTCATCCAAATCCGAAAAGGGAGTTTCTTCGATTTCGTAGATTTTGCCAGACAATTCATCCGCTTCTTCATCATCCGCTTCCGGTGCATAATTACCGCGTTTCATGTCAAGCATTTCCTGTGCGAACTGCCCGGACTCCCTGTCCTTGTATTTCTTGGCATATTTTTCCAGCAGTTCCCAATCCTGCCGCCTCATAGGGAAACGGAACGCGGCACGCTCCACTTCGTTACAGCGCATCATGTCCGCCTGCTCGTCTTTCGGAAGCGACTGGCATTCCTTACAGATATGCCGTGCGTGTCCTTTGCCCGTAAAGCTCTCGTTGGACTTGCGGCAGCCGCATATTTTACAATAGTGTCCGTTATGTTTTTTCTTTTTCTTTGCCATTTTCACGATATAGAAACTCCCATGCAAAATAGACCGCAAATTGCATGGGAGATACGTTCTTGTACTGTTTTACAGTTTCTTCTTATCGGGTACGCAGCAGTATCAGGTCAAAGTACATCAGCCGGGTGTGCATGGGCTGCATGGCTGATTGGTCTTCCGCCGTTCTCCTGCCGTGCAGGAAAGTCCATTCCTCTTCCTCTGTGGAAAACAGGAACTTGAAGCCGTTCCGCTGATAAAAATCAAATATCTTCGGATTGTTCAGGGCATCCACCACTATATAGCGGCATCCGGTTTTGTTCAATGGCTCGATGAACCATGACTTGATGGCATCCAGTATCTCATCGCCGATATGCTGTCCCATATAGCCGTCACTGACGGCAAGCTGCCCCACCAGCACCGCAGGATATTGGGGACGGCGTTTCTCGTTGGGGATGTTACGGTTGAGCCTGTTGCGCCGGCTGTTCGGAAGCAGGTCTGCACGGATACTCGAATTGGCTACGGTGAAAGCTCCGACGATGCGGTGCTTGTCCTGCTCCACGAAGCAGTAGGACTTGCCCAAAAGCTGGTAGGCATAATCCGCATACTCTCTCGTGAAGAACTCGGTTATATCCCTGTCCTTGCACAAGAAGCCGCCGCATTCGCGCAGCACGTCGTCATTCAGCTCACGGAACTCACAATACTCCAGCATACCGTCCTATCCCTCCTTATCTATATTGTATAGTCTGGAGCGTTTCAGGATAGCACGCATCTTTTCCACCTGCTTCGTGAAGTCTATGGAACCGCGCCTTTCTCTGGCGTTCCTGTCCGCTTCTTCCACGAAACGCTCTGCCGCCTTGCCGCGAAGTACCGGAATAGGTTTAATTTCTAATGCCATAATCTATTGTATTATAATTGTTTCTGCAAAGGTAAGCAATTTTTCGCAGACTATGACGCCCATGCCTCATTTTCTCGTTATCTTTTCCGCATCCGTTCCCGTTCCTCGTCCTCCTGCATCCGCCGGTTCAGCTTCTCCGCAGCCTTGTCGAAGAAATAGGTGCGGCTGTCGTTCTTCCGCCGCTTGATGTCCGCATAGGTATTGTAGCACTGGCTCTCCTTTATTTCCATGCCGAACACCTTGCAGAAGCCGTCCAGCAGTTCCTTGATGCCTGTTTCACCCTCGTTTACCAGCTTCATGGCATCCAGCCCGTAAATCAGCTCCACCAGCTCAGCCATACTGCCCGTCCAGCGCATGGAAGGGGCATTGACAGGCATTTCATTTTTCTTTTCGCATTCGGAGTGGATGGTTGTGGATAGTGGCGGCACCTGCGGGCGGTTGGAGGGGATATGTTTCTGCATCTTGCGTATGAAAGACAAGGCTTTGCGGACAAACAGGGCGGTATGGTTTCTCACACCCGCAATGTACTGCGTGTGGTGGTATTGCAGTTCGTTTTCGGCATACGCCAGCGCAATCTTCGCCCCGTCCGTATCGCTGTCATGCATCAGTTCCACAACCGCCCTGACAAAACGGTTGTATGCGGCATTCAGACCGGCTGTTTCATCGCTCCCGTTTATAAGACCGAAAAATTCGGTTTCTGTCAATATGAGGTATTCCATTTTCCTTTCAGTTTTATGTTATTACACTTGGTTTGAAGTGTGCGCACATAAAACTATGGGACAAATTGCGGTCCTGCGGGAGTGTTTTTCTTTTTGCATGGATATATCACGCTGATATTCAGATAAATATTTACCGAAAATATTTTTGGGAGCTTTTCCCGACGCCTCAATTTTTGTTCAGAATCTGAACGTGTGTTCACATTTTGAACGTCGGAAGCTCTTGAAAATGTTCATTTCTTGAACACAACCACCGGCTGGCGAGGTGTTTTCCGACCATAGGTTATCCGTATTATGTTGTCTTTCCACCGTTTGCTCTCCGTGCATGTCCATTCGCTTTCGGGCAGTGAGCCCTGAAACAGCCTGCTGCCGTTTCCCGCTATGACGGGAAGCAGGTAGAGGATGATTTCATCCACAAGGCGCATACGCATCATGCCGTTGATGATGCCTGCCGTCTTTTCGGTGGCTTCTATCAGATAGTTCAGGGAGTCGTCGGTCTGTTCGGTCCGGTTGGAGAGGAGGGTCAGGGACGTGTCTTCTTTCAGGATACAGATGGCATCTTCTTTCAGCGCACCTATCCCGTACTTGTCGGAACCGAGCCATTGTCCGCACAGTGAAGTCGTTTCTGCCGGACAGCCGTCCATTGTCAGGACGGCGAGTAATCGGACTTTTGCCATAGCGGTCATTCTGTTGCGACCGGAAACCGTATATAAAAAAGTAGCGTGCAAATTACGCTACTTCTGGTGACGGCTCTGGAAAGCCTGACAGGAATCACGCAAATGCACGCTATGCCAAGGCATAGCATAAGCATCGCGCAATCGTATCCTGTCTTCAAATTTTCCAGATTTTCACCAGAAACGCCTTGCGGTCTTATTCTATACTATATCTTAGTCGGTACGGGAAACCGTGTTTCTCCGTACCGTTTTTCTCCTATGTTCGTGCAAAGATAGGATTTTCAGTCAAGATTTTCTCATTTTTCGCTCTTTTTCTGCATGATACCGTATTCTTTCATCTTGTTGTACAATGTCGTGCGGCTGATGCCCAGCAGTCCGGCAGCCATTTCGCGGTTCCCGTCCGCCTGTGCCAGGGCCCGCACGATGCGTTCCCTTTCCTCATTCCCGTCTTTCAGCAGCAGGGAGCTGCCTGCCTGTGCCGTACTTTCCGCTTCCAGCCTGTCGGCTCCTATCAGCCTTCCTTCCGTCAGCAGGACGGCGGAACGCACCGTCTGTTTCAGCTCCCTCACATTTCCTGCCCACATCCGCCTCATGAGTTCCTTTTCCGCCTCCTTGTCGAATCCTTCCGTATGCCGTCCCAGTTCCTCGTTGGCAAGCTCCCGGAAAAACTCCGCAAGGGGCAGTATGTCTTCCCGGCATTCCCGCAACGGCGGTATCTTGATGACGAACTCCTTCAGGCGGTGATACAGATCCCGCCGGAAACATCCTTCCTCCACTGCCTTCTCCAGATTCTCGTTGGTCGCCGCCACGATGCGCACGTCCGCTTTCCGCTCGCGGGTGCAGCCCGTCGGACGGTAGCATTTGGTCTGCAGTGCACGCAGCAGTTTCTGCTGTACCTCAGAGGGCAGGTTGCCCACCTCGTCCAGAAACAGCGTACCGCCGTCAGCTTCCGCCATGCAGCCCTTCTTTCCGGTTATGGCTCCCGTAAATGCGCCTTTCTCGTATCCGAACAGCTCGGATGCCGCCAGCTCCCGTGTCAGCATGCCGCAGTCTATCGCGACAAACGGACCTTTCTGCCGGGTACTCTGCGCATGTATCTTTTCTGCTATATGTTCCTTTCCCGTACCGTTTTCTCCAAGTATCAGCACTCCTATATCCGTCGGGGCTACCAGTGAAATACGGCGGTCGATTGTCCGGAATGCGGCACTTCTGCGCTCCAGTATGGGCACGGTATGCCTTCTTTCCGTTTTGCGTACCAGTTCTCTTATCCTCGGAAGCAGCTTTTCCTGCAGCAGGGTCTTGGGGATATAGTCCTCGGCTCCCAGTCTCATGGAGCTGACCGCCGACGCGACCTGCGCATAGTCGGTCATGATGACAAACGGGTTTCTGATACCCGTTTCCCGCATCCGCTCCAGCACTTCCGTACATTCCCCGTCAGGCAGACGCAGGTCCGACAGGATGATGTCCTCTTCGTCCAGTTCTGCCAGCAGCCTCCGTGCCCCGGCGCAGTCGTATGCCGTGCGGGTCTCGTAGCCTGCCTTCTCCAGCATTCCGCAGACATGGTCGCGGAATACCGGGTTGTCTTCTATCACTATTATTCTTCCCATACCGTTCTCTCCATTTCCTTTCGGGCGAGCCGGATGATGGTTTCGCCCTGACCGGTTACTTTTCCGGCATACTTCCTGATTTCTTCTGCCGTCCCGTTTCCGTGGAGCACGTCATACAGCTCCTGCAGCGGCCCTTCGGCATGTATCAGCATCCACGAGCTGCGGATATGGTGTATCCAGTAGTCCAGCCTGTCCCTGTCACATCTTTCCGCTTCCTCCCGTATGGCGGCCATTTCCTTCTCCGTTTCCCTGACCAGACATTCCAGCCTCTGCCGCTTGTCGCCGTATGCGAACAGCGGGCCGAGGTCTATGCGTGGGGTGCTGTCCTCGCCGATGCATTCTTCCGCAGCTGCCAGCAGTTCGTCGATGGAGAACGGCTTGTACAGCACGGAGCCGAAGCCCGCGTCTGCCAGCTCCTCTTTCGTGATGCTTTTCGAGCCGGTCACCACCATCACGGGGATGGTGCGCGAGTTGCCTATGTCCGATGTACGGAGCAGTTCCAGCACCTCATAGCCGCTTGCGTCCTGCATCTTCAGGTCCGTGGTCAGCAGGTCATAGTGTCCCTCGCGCAGCTTCTCCGCCATTTCCCCCGTGCTCGTGCAGGTGTCGCAGTGCACCCCGTTCTGCACGAATATGTCATGTATCATCCCCAGTATGATGCCGTCGTTGTCCAGCGACAACACCGAACATCCGCCCAGTCTTGTCTGCTTCGCTGCTGCCTTGCGGTCTGTCTCATCGGCTTTCTCCGCTTGGGGCAGCGGCAGCACCACGCTGAAGCGGCTGCCCGTATTCCGTATGTTCTCTACCGATATGCTGCCCTCCATCAGTTCTGCAAGGCTTTTCACTATCGACAGTCCCAGCCCGAAGCCGTCCTGCGTGGCGGCATTGCTCAACCGCTCGAACGGCTTGAATATCTGTTCCCGTTTGTCCTTGTCTATTCCTCCTCCGGTATCTTCCACCGCAAGCGTGAATTTCCCTCCGGCATACAGGGCGGTCAGTGTCACGCCTCCACGTTCCGTAAACTTCAGTGCGTTCGACAGCAGGTTGCTTCCGATACGCAGTATCAGGTTCCTGTCGCCCATGACCACCTCGTCAGCGGAGTTGTTCACCCTGAACTCCAGCCGTTTTTCTTCCATCCGTACGGCAAACTCCGTTTCCAACGTTTCCGCCACTCCCGCCAGTCTGAACGGCTTCACCCTGACGGTCTCCTTTCCGTTGTCTATGCGGTAGTAGTCCAGCAGGTTCTCCATCAGTGCCCCCATACGCTCCGCCGACTGCCGTATATGCTCCGCGTGTAGCGCCGTTGCCTCCCGGTTCCCGTCCTTCAGTATCAGTTCCGCATTGCCGCGTATGGCGGTCAGCGGTGAGCGCAGGTCGTGCGTCACCGTCTGCATGATGTTCTGTCTGCTTTTTATCAGCTCTTCATTCTCCCGGACCGACCGGCGCAGGGTCTCTATCAGTTCCTCGCGCTGTTTCCTGTCTCTGGTTCGGCGGCGGATGTCCCTCCGGACTACTGCATACAGCAGCACCGCACACAGGATACCTGCCGCCGATATGCCGCATATCAGTACGAATGCCGTTTCTCTCAATTCCGCCACCCGCATGTGCCTTTCTTCCATGCGTTCCGTCTCGTCCTGTCCGATTTCCCGTATCAGCCTCGAAAGGTTCCGGTTCAGTATGATGTTGCGTATTTTCAGTGAGTCCGACAGATGGGAGAATGCCTGTTCCTGTTCTGCCAGTGCCGTACGCATCTCTTCCTCAAACCGCCGCATCTCCGCAATGTGCCGGGTGTTGGGTGTCGTGCTCACCCGTGTGGTCGTGCGTGTCGGTTCTTCTTTCTTTTTCTTGCGGAACAGGCCGAACAGCCCGCCCCGTTTCTTTTCCTCTTCCGGTTCGGTGCGTTCCGTCACTGTCGTTGTCCGTACCGATGCCGTCTGCTCCAGTCCGGGCAGGTGGCGTTCCAGCAGGCTGTCCATGCGGTACGCCGTGGTCGGCATATCCACCATCCGCTCGATCAGCCTGCGTTTCTCGTGCAGCAGCCTTACTACCGTGTCTATCCTTGCCGTCTGCACCGGCTCTCCGTAGTAGCCTTTCAGCCGGTCTATCACCTCCATCGTGCGCGATTCCCGCCGGTCGTATGTATCCATGTCCGAGTCGTCCCACAGCATCGCGCGGTCATTGTCCAGAAACAGTGTGATCAGTCCCCGGTATGTTTCGCTGGCGGCAGCACGCTGCATGAGCAGGATGCGTTCCTCTGCCTCCGCCTCCTCGAATACCCGCTTCTCGTACCATACTGCCATGACCAGCCCCAGTATGAGCATGCCCAGTATGACATATCCCGCAAGGATTTTCAGGTGGAGGGGATAATTATCTTTCTCTGCTTTTTCTTCCATTGCATTATAAGTGCTTGTACAATGCAAAGTTAAGCGGGAAACAGGGGTTTGTCTGTTCAGCTTTCTGTCTTATTATTTCAGTTTTCTGTCATTCCGGTGTTTTTCCCGCAGTTTTGTAGGCGGGGCATTGAAGTTTCTCCGGCAATATTCCGAAAATGTGGACTCGTTTCTGAATCCGTTACGCTCGCTTATCTTGGATATGGGCAGGTCCGTATGAAGAATATTTTCCAGTATTTTCTTTTTCTTCTGTTCGCGGAGCCAGTCCGCTACCGTCATTCCGAACGCCTTCTTGAAATGCGTGCGGAAAGCGGTGTTCGACATATGGCATCGCTTCGCCAGTTCCTCTCCGGTCATTTGCGTGGTTGCCCTTGCCAATACCATTTCACGGAATCCCGAAGCCTTGAAGTCGGGAAGGTAGCGTTCCGCTTCGCGGAAGTCGCTCTCACTCATGAAGCTGCCGCCGTTCTGTTTCGGACACAGGAAACGGTCAAATTCTTTTAGAAAAGTTCCCGTCATCAGATTATAGAGAACATTCAGGTGGGGATATTCATCCTCTCTGTCTATTGCCGCATGTATGCGGGCGCACGAGAGCATCCCCCGGCTGTCCTGTACCTTGCAATAGTACATGAAGGTATCCACTACATAGCCCAGCACCTTGTTGTCCGGACAATAGCAGGCAAGGATATAAAAGGCGGCTTCCACCGGGGACACCGGCGACGGGTTTATATGGAAACTGTCAAGTCTGGCTATAAGCCATTGCATGGCGGGTATATTTTTGGAGAGCCGTTCAAGTTCAGCCCATGTCCCGAAACGGTAAATATCCGCGTGCCGTAACGCATGTGCCGTTTCGGTCATCCATAAATGCCAACCGGTTTCCCTTGCGGCATTTTCAAGTCTCTCATATAGATTATTGTTGTCTGTTTTCTTCACTTTTCTGCCCTTTCTTGTCGATATAATACCATTCGTCGCTTTCCCAATAGTGATATTCTCCGTCCGAACCCGGCACTTCTTTCATTTCTCCCTTGTCGGTTACTTTTG
>ERZ894203.1669-NODE-1669-length-11168-cov-152.657788_pt1 | contig 11168 bp, 9 predicted proteins | sample MGYA00380286_ERZ894203 | MGnify/ENA primary metagenome ERZ894203 (study PRJEB32331, sample SAMN06328484) | human gut metagenome | biome: human gut microbiome; feature: stool | host: Homo sapiens | collected 2014-02-06 ... | reverse complement strand
TCATGTAGCCGTAGGGCGCATCCTTCCTGCCGAAGAAAACGAGGTCGATGCCGAATTTTTCTTTCAGCTCCTTCTGCAGCCCCTCTTTACTGCCGCTCACGTCCCGGTATTTTTTGAGGATGCTCCGTAACTGGCGGCAACGGGAGCGTTCCCTGTAGCCGCTTTTGAAAAGTGCTTCAATTTCGGATAAGGAGATTTGCCGCTGCACCTTGCCGCCATGCTTGATGAATACTTTTCCTTCTTTCTGATATACCTCATATCCCATGGAAACCATGATTGCCTTGAACTGGGCGAAAGAGGAGAAGGTATATTGTCTGGCCGCGTCTATGTCGTCGGCAATCTTCTTTTGCCTGTCCGTGCCAAGAATCCTGTCTATGACTTCCTGGGAACGCCTGCGCTCGTGGCTGTGGGCTATCTTCCTGCCGTCGGGGGCGACACGCGAGGTGATGATGTGCAGGTGGGTGTTGTCGGTGTCATGGTGGGCGTAGATGAGCCACGGTTGTCCGGGTTCGGCATATCCCATCTCCTTGAGGTAACGGTGCGCGAAGTCCAGCAACTCGGATTCCGTCATCTCACGGCCTTTGCAGCTGACGGCCACATGGAACTGGGGCTTCCGGATGCGGCTGTTGGCGGAACTGTATTTCCTGAGGTAGCCGGTAAGCTCCTCCGTGGTGGGTCTGCCTGCCAGTCCGACTATCCCGAAGTTCCGCATCTCGATGAGTCGGGCAAGCCCTTTCGATACCTTGTGTTCGTTGTAACCCACGGCGTGGAAGTCCGCGCTTCCGGGTAATATGGTCGCTATCATCTTGGGTAGGTTTATGTTTTAGTCTAAGGTTTGCCGGTTCTCTGTGTGAGGATGTCAAGCCCTCTTTTTATCCCGTTGACTATGTTCTGCGTGTCACGGATGACCGGCAGCAGGACTTCCCGGATATAGCTTGGCGGCAGCAACCCGGCAACCGCCAGCTCGTTGGCACGCTTCATCGCCTGGTTGAGGTTTCCGCCGATATGGGACAGTTCGCTCTGGTATCTGCGGTAGAACGAACCGAGTTCCTGCATGAGTTCAAGCTGCCGCCTGATGCTTACGTTTGAATACTCTTCGAGTGCCTTGCGCACGTAATGGCTTACGGTCTTGTATTCAGCCGATTTCTCCTTGAACGCCCGGACTTCCTCCGGGGTCATCCTTACCTTGATGTACTTGTTCCTTTGTTCCTTCATACTTCGGTTTTTGGCAGGCCGGGATTGTCTTACCTTATTTCGCGATGCGAAACAGCGGCGGTGCCGCTCCGGTGCAGGGCATCCGGCAAGTCACTTTTGGGAGAACAAACGGAGTTTTGTGGCCACAAAAGTACAACTTGCTTGGAAAATCCTGCAACGCAGGGCAATGTCATCCCGGGTTCTTTTTTGCGTCAAAATTACCGTGGGAAGGGGCTTCCGTACAAAATGCACAACACTATTCTTCAAGGAACATATCATTTTGACCGGGATATCGAGAGCATCCGATTGCCGGGTGTATCGAATAGGATTTTCCTCGGTCTATGTGTATCGGGGCATCCAGTAATCTTGTAATCCAAGGTGCGGAATAGGGCTGACCTTGGTTTCAAGTGGTCGGTTATGTCGGTTCATCCATCCATGAACTATCGGAAACATTATCCGCCTGATTGACAACAGGAGGGAAAAGGGAAACACGGATATATGATTTTCAAGTTAGTAATGATTTTGATGTATCAGCATGATGAGATAATGTAGTAATGTAATGGCCGACCAAGGCTAAGACGACCTTGACATTACTTTATAGCCATTCATCAGAACTGAGAAAACGAGTTATTTGCACCTGACGACTTCGGATTTTGGAAATACAGGCACTTTTACCCGTATCTCCCAAGTTATGGATATAAAGCTATCTTGATATGTAAGTACAATGGGTAATCGTCTGTCAATCAATGATTTTGTCAGGATAAAGTTGCCGGAATATTTTCATATCTCGCTGATTTTTAGTATATTTATGGAGGGAAATAGCCTCGTATGGCTTATGGTTTCACTTAAATTTGAGTGTATGTTTGAACTGTTACTGATAATATACCTGGTGCCTGTCATCATCGTGCTTTCGCTGTTGTGGCGGTTGGTATTATGGCTGGCAAGGAACGTGCTGTGGCTTACCGGATGGCTGATGAAGAGGGGATGTGTCTTTTTATGGAAGGGGTTGTTGCTGTTAGTCGGCATCTTCTTGGGGCGATGTAGCGCAAACCGTCCGCCGGATTCAAGATAAGGACGAAGCAGCAAAGCCGCACCTGTCTCGAACGGGCAGGTACGGCTTCGTGCTGTATTCGGATGGAAAGGTGTTTTTCCCTCATGTCAGGTGTTTAGCCTCATTAACAAACGGGTTAAAATCCTTTGCCTTTGCTTCTCTCATAGACAACCTCTTTCTGGGTGTCGCAGTTGGTGATGCGGAACTGTACGGTGCATCCGGTTGGTATGTCACTCGGAAGTTCTTTTGCCAGCCTGGCAATCACCTGGTCAACATTGCTGAAACCGATGTCTGTAAATTCGGATAGCACTTTTCCCTTGAAATAGGCCCGTCCGCGAATCATCATCTTCTTGGATATGCGGAACAGCTTGTCTGCCGGAGCCTCAATGTCACGCGCTTTGCCTTGCTTGCTCTTCTCGTCACTGAAAAAGATGAAGTCGATGACCTTGGCGTTCAGTCTCCATGCCGGAGTGAAGTCTATCTTGACATAGCCACGGGTGACATTCAGGCCGTGGCTGTGGTTCATACCGAACGCCACTTCATAGAGGTTGGCGTCACAGTCGTTTTGGGCGATGGTCGCCCACGTGTGCCTGAACGTGTAATAGCAGTAGTAATCCTCTTTTTTCATGCCCATGTCGGCGCATATCTTGCGTATGCCGATATTCACGTTGGCATTGAAACTGTCGGAGTTGCTGTAACGGCTATGGAACACGAACAGGTATTCATCATCCTCGCCGGACAAATACTTCTCAAAAGTGGACTGGATAAATGGTTCGATACGCATTTCCATGTATGCCTCGTCTTTCCGGCTGTTGCGGGTCTTGGCTCTTTTATAGCCGATAATGCCATTGTTGTAGTCCTTCTTTTTGAGTTCGTAAAGGTCAACGGTATTGATGCCACCAATGCACAACGAAAGAAGAGCCACATCCCGGCCAAGCTCCGGAAGGGGAGACAGCATCTTTGTTTTTGGAAGCGGACGGTTGAAGAACTCACGGCAAGCTTCCGCACTGATTGCCCTTTGCACTGTGCTATCTGATTTTGGAATCTTTATTTTTAGCCAAGGGTTGAACTTTATACGCATGATGCCGCGTTCTTCATCGTTCAATTCAACAATAGCCTTTTTGAAAATTTGTCTCACGCAAGTAGGATACATTTCTTTGGCTCGGTTTGTTTTTGCCAGACTGTCTATCCATTTTTTCAAAACAACAGAGGTAAGTGTGCTGAACATAATTTGTGTCGTTCCCAAATATCGCTCAAGATGATTAACGGCAAGCTGATAATTTTTTGCATTTCGAGCATGACCACCATTTATCATTTGAGCAATGAAATTAGCTGCGAACTCACTAAAGTTTACATCACCATCCGAGTGCTGAAGAAATTCTATCAACTCAGAGACTGAATAGTTTGATACCTCATGACGATTAATCATATCAGAGTAGCGTAATATTTCACGCGAACAAAATTCATTCACTACCGCATCCTTAATTTCACCAGCTTTGGTAAGTTGCTTATCGGTGATAAACTTGTCTGTCTTTATATATCCCATTTTTGAGCGGTGAACGACACGGATATAGACTTGGTAGAAGCCATCGGCTCTCTTGTACCTTACGATTGCTTTAAATGTTGCCATAAATTGTTGGTTTGTAATGAATTACTTTTGTATGTCCTTTTGTATGCGCAGCATCAGAATTTCGTATGTAATTTGTATGCAAGAGCCGTTTATTTGGCTCAATTTATGCGGTCAAATGAACGAACCGTATAAAAACAGTTTAGGCTGTAATGCCTGTCATACAGGACATTACAGCCTAAATCAATGCCTAAGATATTTTTAGAGAGTATCCTCTACCGCAGCCTGCGCCGCAGCCAAACGAGCGATAGGCACGCGGAATGGAGAGCAACTTACGTAGTTCAGACCAACTTTATGGCAGAACTTAACAGAAGATGGTTCACCTCCATGTTCACCACAGATACCACATTTCAGATCTGGGCGTACTGAACGGCCTTTTTCGACTGCCATTTCTACTAATTGTCCAACACCGTTTTGGTCGAGAACTTGGAATGGGTCTACTTTCAGGATTTTCTTTTCCAGATATACAGGTAAGAAAGAGGCAATATCATCACGTGAATATCCGAATGTCATCTGAGTAAGGTCATTAGTTCCGAATGAGAAATACTCTGCACGTGAAGCAATTCGGTTGGCTGTCAGGGCAGCACGTGGTATTTCAATCATTGTACCTACCTTGAACGGTACTTCTATGCCTTCTTCTTTGAACAATTCAGCAGCTGTACTGCGAATTACTTTTTCCTGTGCTTCGAATTCATAAAGAATACCGGTCAATGGAACCATGATTTCTGGATGTGGATCGTAACCTTCTTTTTTCAGTTCGCAGGCAGCACCCAAAATAGCACGTGTCTGCATTTCTGTAATTTCCGGATAAGTGTTACCCAGACGGCAACCGCGGTGTCCTAACATTGGGTTGTGTTCGCACAAACTTTCTACACGCTGGCGGATATATTCTACCGTAACGTTCATTGCTTTTGCCATTTCTTCCTGTCCTTTCAGATCGTGAGGTACGAATTCATGCAAAGGAGGATCGAGCAAACGTACGTTCACCGGACATCCGTCCATAGCCTTGAAGATACCTTTGAAGTCAGCTTTCTGATAAGGAAGCAGTTTGGCAAGTGCTTTCTTGCGACCTTCTACATCAGGAGCAAGAATCATTTCACGCATGGCAATAATCTTCTGGTTATCGAAGAACATATGTTCTGTACGGCAAAGTCCGATACCGGTAGCACCGAAGCTGCGTGCAACCTCTGCGTCTCTTGGAGTATCAGCATTGGTACGTACTTTCAGGCGAGTATACTTATCACAAAGATCCATCAGTTTAGCGAAGTCGCCTGACAGTTCAGCTGCGCGGGTAGGAACTTCTCCTGCATAAACTTCACCGGTACTTCCGTTCAAAGAGATAAAATCACCTTCTTTCAGAACTGTACCGTCTATTTCTACAGTGCGTGCTTTATAGTCTACGTTGATTGCGCCTGCACCTGATACACAGCATTTACCCATGCCTCGTGCTACAACAGCTGCATGAGAAGTCATACCTCCTCGTGCGGTTAAGATACCTTCAGCAGCAGTCATACCGGCAAGGTCTTCAGGAGAAGTTTCAATACGTACCAATACAACACGGTGTCCGTCTGCACGCCATTGTGCAGCATCTTCTGCAAAGAATACAATCTGACCGCATGCTGCTCCCGGAGATGCTGGAAGACCACGAGTTAAAACTTTTGCCTTACGCAGAGCTTCTTTGTCGAATACGGGGTGCAACAGTTCGTCCAGTTTGTTAGGTTCGCAACGTAAAATAGCAGTCTTTTCGTCAATCAGTCCCTGCTGAAGCATTTCCATTGCGATGCGGACCATAGCAGCGCCTGTGCGTTTACCATTTCGTGTCTGGAGGAACCAGAGTTTACCTTCTTGAACGGTAAATTCCATGTCTTGCATATCATGGTAGTGGTTTTCCAGTTTTGTCTGTAATGCATCGAGTTCTTTATATATTTCCGGCATAGCTTCTTCCATTGACGGATATTTGCTAGCGCGTTCTTCTTCTGAAATACCCTGTAGGGCAGCCCAGCGTTGAGAACCTATTTTTGTAATTTGCTGAGGAGTACGGATACCTGCTACTACGTCTTCACCTTGTGCATTGATCAGGTATTCGCCGTTGAATAAATCTTCACCCGTTGCAGCATCACGAGAGAAGCAAACTCCGGTAGCTGATGTATCACCCATGTTACCGAATACCATGGCCTGTACGTTGACAGCTGTTCCCCATTCTGCAGGGATACCTTCCATCTTGCGGTAAAGAATGGCACGTTCGTTCATCCATGAATCGAATACTGCGCAGATAGCTCCCCAAAGTTGTTCGTAAGCATTTTCTGGGAAGTCTTGTCCGGTTTGAGCTTTTACAGCAGCTTTGAAGCGTACTACCAGTTCTTGCAGTTCGGCTACTCCCAGTTCGTTATCCAGGCGTACACCTTTTGCTTTCTTTACATCTTCTATGATAGCTTCGAACGGATCGATATCTTCCTTATTTGTTGGTTTCATGCCAAGTACGACATCACCGTACATTTGTATGAAACGTCTGTATGAGTCCCATGCAAAGCGTTCGTTACCGGTTTTCTTTGCCAGACCGACAACAACCTTGTCGTTGAGTCCAAGATTTAAGATTGTATCCATCATTCCTGGCATAGATGCTCTTGCACCAGAACGAACAGAAACAAGTAATGGATTTTCTACATCACCGAATTTAGATTTCATGAGTTCTTCCACTCCGGCGATAGATTTTTCTACATCGTTTTTCAGGAGAGCAACTACATCGTCTTTACCCTTTTCAAAATATTCATTGCAAACTTCTGTTGTAATTGTGAATCCGGGAGGAACAGGAACACCGATTAAGTTCATTTCTGCAAGGTTGGCTCCTTTGCCACCCAAAAGATTTCTCATATCTGCCTTACCTTCAGCATGTCCGTTTCCGAAAGTATAGATTCTTTTCTTTTCCATTTTATTAAAAGGTTTATTAAGGTTTATTTATGTTTTTCTAGTTGTAATGGTTCTTTGTAAAAGAATTTAACGCTCGCAAAACTATATATATTTTATGAATATCCAAATGAAAAGAGAGATTTTTATTGTATGTTTTGTAATATAGACTTTGCAAAATCAACTTCTTTCAAATTCGTGACAGATTATTGGGATTATTTTGTAACTTTGCTCCCAAATCGGATTTATATAAAATAGACGTGGCAAGAAAGAAAAAAGAACTTCCTTTACTGGAAAAAGTAACAATAACAGATGTAGCTGCCGAAGGGAAGGCAGTTGCTAAGGTAAACGATTTGGTAATATTCGTACCTTATGTAGTTCCTGGAGATGTAGTCGATTTACAGATAAAGCGTAAAAAAAATCATTACGCGGAAGCTGTTGCAGTAAAATTTCACGAAAAGTCGTCAATGCGTGCCGAACCGTTTTGCCAGCATTATGGCGTTTGTGGCGGATGTAAGTGGCAGTGTCTTTCTTATCAAGATCAGATTCGTTATAAGCAGAAGCAGGTGTATGATAACCTGACTCGTATCGGAAAGGTGGAATTACCTGAGTTTATGCCTATTCTTGGCTCAGAGAAAACAATGTTCTATCGTAACAAGCTGGAGTTTACTTTCTCTAATAAACGTTGGCTTACCGAAGAAGAAGTCAAGCAGGACGTGAAGTATGATCAGATGAATGCTGTCGGATTCCATATTCCGGGAGCTTTCGATAAGGTACTTGCTATCGAAAAGTGTTGGTTGCAGGATGATATTTCCAATCAGATTCGTAATGCAATCCGCGATTTTGCTTACGAACATAATTATGAGTTCTTCGATTTGCGCAGTCAGGAAGGTATGCTCCGTAATATGATGGTGCGTACTTCTTCCACAGGAGAACTTATGGTGTTGTTGCAATGTAAGATTACTTCGGATGCGGAACTGGATAAGATGAAAGTGTTGTTGCAGTTTGTTGCAGATAAGTTCCCTCAGATTACTTCATTGCTTTATGTAATCAATAATAAATGCAATGATACTATTGGCGATCTGGATGTCGAAGTATTTAAGGGTAATGACCATATCTTTGAGGAAATGGAAGGATTGCGCTTTAAGGTCGGTCCGAAATCTTTTTATCAGACAAACTCAGAACAGGCATATAATCTTTATAAAGTAGCTCGCAACTTCGCAGGGCTGACTGGCAACGAACTGGTGTACGACCTTTATACCGGTACGGGTACGATTGCAAACTTTGTTTCCCGTCAGGCGAGGAAGGTTATTGGTATAGAATATGTTCCTGAAGCTATTGAGGATGCAAAAGTCAACTCTCAGATAAACGGTATTGAGAATACGTTGTTCTATGCCGGTGATATGAAAGATATCTTGACGCAGGATTTTATCAATGAACATGGTCGTCCGGATGTAATTATTACCGACCCTCCACGTGCGGGTATGCATAACGATGTGATAGATGTAATTCTGTTTGCCGAGCCTAAGCGTATTGTATATGTAAGTTGTAATCCTGCTACTCAGGCACGTGATCTTCAGTTGCTTGATGCTAAATATAAAGTAATGGCCGTACAACCGGTAGATATGTTCCCGCATACACATCATGTAGAAAATGTGGTATTATTGGAGAAAAGATAAATTATATCAATAAGAAGATATGTCAAGAAGAGATAGAAATACAAGCGGGCGTCCTGTAGCGCGTGCTGCTGCTAAATATACTGTATATAATGTGACGGAACCTGCCGAACTGATGGAGTTTCTGATGAAGAAGATGGCGGGGATAAGTCGCACTCGTGTGAAGGCTTTGCTTACCAATCGTGTTGTCCTTGTCGATAATAATATCCAGACATTATATAATTATCCGTTAAAGCCGGGAATGAAGGTGCAGATAAGCCGCGAGAAGAACAAGCATGAGTTCCGTCATCCGATGCTGAAGATCTTGTATGAGGATGCTTATCTGATAGTAGTGGAGAAAAAGGAAGGTCTTCTTTCTGTTGCGACAGATCATCAGAAGGAAAAGACGGCTCAGCATATATTGAATGAGTATGTAAAACGTCAGCATCGTAATAATCGTGTGTTTGTAGTGCATCGGTTAGACCGTGAAACATCGGGTATTATGATGTATGCCAAAGATGAAAAGACACAACATACATTACGTGATAACTGGCATGATATTGTGCGCGATCGCCGTTATGTTTCTATCGTGATGGGAGATATGGAAAAAGATCAGGGTACTGTGGAATCTTGGCTTACCGACCGTAAGTTGTATGTAAGTTCTTCTCCAGTTGATGATGGTGGAAAATATTCGGTTACTCACTACCGTACCATAAAACGCGCTAATGGCTATTCGCTGGTAGAATTGCAGTTGGAAACAGGTCGTAAGAATCAGATTCGTGTACACATGCAGTCACTGGGACATCCGGTCGTAGGGGATGAACGTTATGGCTGTGAAGTGAATCCTTTGGGACGCTTGGCACTCCATGCGTTTAAGCTATGTTTCTATCATCCTGTTACAGGTGAACTGATGGAATTTGAAACTCCATATCCGACTCCTTTTAAAAATTTGATGCTAAGAAAATAACAGGTAGTAAAGATAGAGAGTTCACGCCACCTTGTCAATGTTACTGACAGGGTGGCGTACTTTTTTATAGGATGTTAATAGCTATTTGTGCACAAGCTTCTGCATCACAAAGCGCATGATGGTGGTGTGATAAATCGTAGCCGCATTTTAGAGCTACTGTTTGTAGCTGATGATTGGGAAGACTTTTTCCGAATGTCCGCCTGGAGGCTCTACAGGTACAGTGAAATGTATAACCAGGATATTTCATGTTGTATGCTTGAAATGCTGCCTTCAGACACCCTTCATCAAAAGGACTGTTATGCGCTACTAAGGGTAATCCGGCTATTATAGGATCAATCTCTTTCCATACTTCAGGGAATGTTGGTGCACAGGCTGTGTCTTGAAACGTCAAGCCATGTACCTGTGTGTTCCAGTAGCTATAATAGTTAGGGTAGGGACGTATCAGCCGATATAGCTTTTCGGTAATTTCTCCGTTCCTTACGATAACAATTCCCACACTACATACGCTGGAGCGTTCCTTGTTTGCTGTTTCAAAGTCGATTGCTGCAAAGTCTGTCATAGATTTGTATAGTTTATAGTTTCCCGATTCGTGCACTTATCTGAGCATAAGTGTACAATGCCTCTTCGGGCAGTTTGTAATTGCCAAGTCGGCTTATCTGTCCGGAATAATAGGAAACTATTTCATTGAATCCTTCTTCCCAAGCTTTCTCTTTTGCTTCTGTATCTTTCAGATTTTTGTTTTCAAGCTCATTGAAGAATGTTACTACACTATAGTAATATGCTTCTTTATATAAGGTATAAGCTTCTTCTGTTTTTCCTTCCAGAGCTTTTAACTGTGCTTCTGTTATTTTGCGGTTTTCGGCTTGTGGTTCGTTCAGTTTCTGTCGGATTTTACGCACATCGCCTGTCATCATCCATATTTTGATGATGAGAATTACTTGTACTGCTGTAATGAGAGATATCAGTAGCATTGTTTTTACTTATTTGATTCAAATGTTATTTCTCCGAAGAAATCGGGGCAGTGAAAGCATGGGGAGGGGAGTGCAATAGGACTCCATGATAAAAAATGAGGAGTCTGAAGTTTGTCTCCGCACTTATAAAAATTTGCTTTCATTCTCATTCCGTCAAGTGATGTCAGTGAATGGTGGAAGAAGGCGGATATGGGGATTCTTAAGGCAAGTTGCCATGAACATTCTCCTAAACGCTCTTCAAAGGGAGTTCTTCCTAATGAAGCCCAGCGCATAACTTGTCCCACAGTTTCCAATGGAGCGTGTTCTCGGTTGCCTGGCTTTCCGTATTCTATTAGTAATGTACCTGCACAGTTACATTCAAAATTATAATATTGGTTGTCTGTTCCGGGCTGTACAAAAAATTCTGCACATGAATCCTCCCATACTCTTCCGTTGTCCTCCGGAGCTGTTGCACGTACACTCTGTTCTGTTATACAATAATGCAATAAAATAGCATTTCCAGTATGAGCTATTCTGAATTTAACGTCAGGGTGATATGGATAGTCTTTCCAGTTGATGCAGTCTATCTGGTTGAATGGTATTTGTTCTATATCAAATATTGTAGGTATCTGTTCTGCCGAAGTAATTGCAGAGTCATTGACTTTTTTCACTGATAGTGTTTTCATAATAAGCGTAGGATAGAAGTTAATTAATAAAAGAAAGGTTGATAATTTAAACGTTTATCTTGTTTAATTATCAACCTTTTGTCGGGGTAGCGGGATTCGAACCCACGACCCCCTGCTCCCAAAGCAGGTGCGCT
>ERZ894203.1662-NODE-1662-length-11204-cov-12.602386_pt1 | contig 11204 bp, 10 predicted proteins | sample MGYA00380286_ERZ894203 | MGnify/ENA primary metagenome ERZ894203 (study PRJEB32331, sample SAMN06328484) | human gut metagenome | biome: human gut microbiome; feature: stool | host: Homo sapiens | collected 2014-02-06 ... | reverse complement strand
GTCCCGCGCCGATGTGGGCATCGCCATGGGTGCCCTGGGTTCCGACGCCGCCATTGAAGCCGCCGACGTGGTGCTGATGGACGATGACCCGGCCAAGATCGCACTGGCCATGCGCATCGCCCGCCGCACCCTGCGCATCGTGTACGAGAACATCGTGTTCGCGCTGGCGGTCAAGTTTGCCTGCCTGCTGCTGGGTGCCATCGGTATGGCCAGCATGTGGACAGCCATCTTTGCCGACGTGGGCGTCATGGTCATTGCCGTGCTCAACGCCACCCGCGCCCTGTACACCAAAGATCTTGTCAGGAAGAGCCACCCGTAACGCTGCTGCTTTCCATAAAAAATGCCTGACCGCCAACGACAGCGGTCAGGCATTTTTGTGTTTTCCGGGGTTCAGATGTCCCACAGCTCCGGGGCAGAGGTGGACACCGCCGAGGCACCGGCCCGCATGGCGGCCATGACGTCGGCCTTGTCCCGCAGCAGACCGCCCGCGATCACCGGCACCCGGGTGCGGGTACTGATCTCGGTGATGACCCGGGGCATGATGCCGGGCAGGATCTCCACAAAGTCCGGCTTGCCTTGTTCCAGCTGGCCGGAAAGGTTGTTCAGGGAAAGGGAGTCCAGGATGAACGCCCGCTGGATGGTCAGCAGGCCCTGATGGCGCGCCCGCCGGATCAGGGACGGGTGGGTGGAAATGATACCATCCGGGTGGCACAGCGCAATGAGGGAATTCACGGCAACTTCCCGCGCCGAAAGGCCGTCCACAAGGTCGATGTGCACGACGGCCAGCTTTCCGGCCGCGTGGATGCGCCGGACCAGCTCCCCCACATTGAGCAGGGTGCTCGCCAGCAGAAAGACCGTGCTGCAGGGCGAGGCCAGGGCGGCCGTCAGAGCGTCATCCGTCTTGACGGCTGCGATCACCGGCTCGTCCAGCAGAGTTTCAGCAAGTGGATGCATCGGGCAGGACTCCTTTTCTCTCAGATGGTTCTCATTATCGCACAAAGGGGCCGCACTGTAAAGTGCAGCCCCAGTCTGCGGTTGTGCTTATGCCTGGAAATAGATCGCGGTGTTGGCCACGGTCATCATGGTCATCAGGATGGTATTCAGGAAGGCCGCAACGTACACGCTGCCGGTCTTTTTGTACAGGTACTTGGCCAGGCAGGATGCAATGGCCAGCGAGGGCACCAGCGCAAACAGCAGGATGCCGCCAAGGGCCTGTCCCGGGTAGAAGGCAACGCCGGTACGGAACAGGGTGCCGTACTGCAGCACCAGCCAGAGGAGGATGCCGCCCATGTTGGTCAGAGCAGCCAGCAGGTAGCCCCAGCCGCCCTGCAGCTTTTCGCTGCTGGTGTTGGAGATGGCGGCGGCGCCGCTGACAAAGTAGTACACAAAGAAGAACGGCATATACTTGACCGCCGCCGGGATGGCGCTGGCTTCAAAGGTCTTGAAGGCGAAGGTCCAGATGCGGAAGTCGGTCTTGAAGATGGCATCCACGGCAAACAGGCAGGCGTAGGCGATCACGCACACCAGCAGTGCCACGCAGAAGGCTGCAGCCACAGACACCGGCTTTGCGGCAATGCCGTACTGTTCCAGCGTGATACCCTTCTGCTTGCGGCCGCCGAACAGGTAGACGCAGACCATGGTCACGATGGAGATGCAGGCGCAGATGAGAGCCCAGGTCACGATGCTGTTGACGGTGGGGCCCTGCCAGGTGGCATTGGTCTCGAAGATGTTCTTGGTCACCAACACACGCAGGACGATGGAAGCGATCAAGACGCACACCGAGCCGGACAGCCAGGTCTTGCGGTCGTCCTCGGTGCTGCGGGCTGCCAGAACGATGCCCACCACCGACAGGAGCAGGGCAATGTCACTGGCGTAGCGCATCCAGCGGATGGGCTCTGCGGTCAGACTGCCGTCGTACACGGCGGGGAAGATGATGGCCGGGATCAGCATACCCACCACGAACAGGCTGATCGTGCCAAGCTTGCCGGACAGGGTGCCGACGGCCGGGGTGGGTGCTGCGACGGCCTGCTTTGCATTGGACAGGAAGGGCAGCTTCATCAGCAGCAGAGCAAGAGGTGCCAGCATGAGCAGGAAGCCCACCAGAGCGACCAGCTCAAAGACTTCTTTCCAGTACCAGATCTGGCTGGTGGAAGCAATGTTCTGCACCAGACCGGACTGGTCGGCAAATGCAGTGGCGTAGAACTCGATGGCATCCTTGGTGGAAGCCTTGGAGAAGTGGTTCCAGGGGTGGATCTCACGCGGCTGGTAAATGATGCGCTGGCCGCCGTCCGAGCCGGTGTACCAGGTGTCAGCCTGCGGAGCTTCCTGCTCCAGCAGGGTCTTGCCAGCGGTGGTGGCAACATAGTCCTTGTGGTAGACGGTGCCGCTCTTCGTGGGAGGCTCGTCGGCCGCAAAGAAGAACTCGTCGTACTGGCCGCAGATCTTGCCGATGGTGCGTCCGCCGAAGGTGGCAACTGCAGCCTCTTCGTCCAGGCTTAGGTAGGAGGTCCAGGAGTAATCGGCACCCATGCTCAAACCGGCCTTGATGATGCGGTAACCGGCGGCAGCGTAGTTCTGCTCATCCAGATAGATGGCCATCTCGGAGGAGAAGCCGCCCATGGAGTGGCCGCTGACCGCGATCTGACCGTTGCCCTGTGCATCCTTGGCAACGTAGTCCTGGCTGTACATGTACTGTGCGGCATCCCACAGCGAAGTGGGCCAGAAGTTGAAGAAGCCGCCGGTATTGTCGGCGTTCCCGTGGGAATGGCCGTGGTCATACATATCCAGTGCCAGCACGACATAGCCGCGGCGGGACATCTCGATGGCGGTCTCGTCCTGCATCTCGGCACTGTTCAGGTAGCCGTGGGTGGTCACGATGGTGGGGTGCGGGTTGGAGGCGTCCACGCCCTTGGGCATGTACAACAGGCCCGAAAGGGTGCCGGAGTCGGTATCAAAGGAAATGCGGGAGACCTTGACCTTGTAGAATGAGGTGTTGAACATCTGGGCAAAAATGCTGCCCAGCAGCATCAACGCCACAGCGATCGCCAGCACAACGACCGTGCGCGAACGCTTTTCGGTGGCCTTTGCGGTGCTTTTCATGAGGATCCTCCTTCTTTTTTCAGAGACATGCCCGGCGGCTGCACTTCCAGAACCAGCCCCCGGAACAGATGTGAACGGGCGGACAAGGGGTGCGATGGGAACAAAAAAATGGGGACGCACTGCGGTCGTGTGGCACAGTGCATCCCCATCTCAATTCTCTTGGGATGCTTTCAGTATACCATTTCTCAACGGTTTGTCAACAGACAATTCACAAATTCCGTGATTTTTTATTGAAAGTATTCAAAATCCAGACAAATTCTTTTAATGCTCTGCCCAGTCACTGCTGCGGCCCACGGCCTTGTGCCAGCCGGACAGCAGCCGTGCGCGCTCGGCCTCCGGCATAGCGGGGGTAAAGGTCATGTTGCAGTGCCACAGGCTGCGGATCTCGTCCCGGTCCTTCCACACGCCGGTGGCAAGGCCTGCCAGATAGGCAGCGCCCAGGGCCGTGGTCTCCCGGATGGCCGGGCGCAGGACGTCCTTGTTCAGGATGTCGGCCTGAAACTGCATCAGGAACTGGTCGCGGGAAGCACCGCCGTCCACCTTCAGGGAGGTGATGGGCACACCGGTGTCCTTTTCCATGGCGGCCACAAGGTCGGCGCTCTGGTAGGCGATGGACTCCTCCGCCGCCCGGATGATGTGGTTCTGGGTGGTGCCGCGGGTGATGCCCACGATGGCACCGCGGGCGTACATATCCCAATAGGGCGCACCGAGACCGGTGAAGGCAGGCACGATGTAGATGCCGCCGTTGTCCGGCACCTTCTGGGCATAGTATTCGGCGTCGCGGCTCTCCTGGATCATCCGCAGGCCGTCGCGCACCCACTGGATGACGGCACCGCCCACAAAGACACTGCCCTCCAGAGCATACTCCACCTTACCGTTCAGGCTGATGCCGATGGTGGAGATCAGGCCGTTCTGACTGCGGCAGATGGTGTCACCGGTGTTCATGAGCAAGAAGCAGCCGGTGCCGTAGGTGTTCTTGGCCTCACCCTTGGCAAAGCATCCCTGCCCGAACAGTGCAGCCTGCTGGTCCCCGGCAATGCCGGCCACCGGCACCTGCACCCCGCACAGGTCGGTGGTGCCGTAGACCTCGCTGGAATCCGCCACGCGGGGCAGGATGCAGCGGGGGATATCCAGCGCTTTGAGCAGGGTGTCATCCCAGTCCAGGGTGCGGATGTTGTAGAGCATGGTGCGGCTGGCGTTGGTGCGGTCGGTCACATGCACCTTGCCGCCGGTGAGCTTCCACACCAGCCAGGTGTCCACGGTGCCGAACAGGATCTCGCCCGCCTCGGCCCGCTCCCGCGCGCCGGGCACGTTATCCAGGATCCACTTGATCTTGGTGGCGGAAAAATAGGCATCCGGCATCAGGCCGGTATTCTCGCGGATGTATTCCGTCATGCCGGGCTGCTGCACCAGCTCGTCCACCAGCGGGGCGGTGCGGCGGCACTGCCAGACGATGGCATTGTAGATGGGGCGGCCGGTGGCCTTTTCCCACAGGATGGTGGTCTCGCGCTGGTTGGTGATGCCGATGGCGGCAATGTCATGGACATCCACGCCGCTCTGGGCCACCACCTCGTTCATGACCCCGTACTGGGTGGACCAGATCTCCATGGGGTTGTGCTCCACCCAGCCCTGCTGCGGGTAGATCTGCTCAAACTCCCGCTGCTGCACCGCGATGATGTTCTGCTCGTTGTCAAACAGGATGGCGCGGCTGCTGGTGGTTCCCTGGTCCAGTGCAAGAACATACTTTGTCGACATGGTTCAACGACCTCCGTTTCGCTCAGGGGCGGTTTTACAGGTCCCGTGTGGCTACGACATCCACACCGGTGCCGCAGACGTCGGTCAGCACGACCTGCCCGGTGCGGATGGGTGCGTGCAGCGTGACGCCGTCCAGCGCAGCCATGACCTGCACGATCTTTTCTTTGGGCACCGCCTGCGCGGTCTTGACCGGGCAGCGCGGATAGCGCCCGCCCTCGGCCCGCACCGTACTGGTCAGGATACGGGTGGGGTGGGTCAGTTCTTCCTTGCCATAGGCGGCACCGTTGGGGCAGGCATTGCCAGTTACATTATAATCGTTTTCCGGGTCCACCTGCAAGTGGCAGCCACGGGGGCAGCAGATACAAATGATCTCACGCTTTTTGTTCATTTTGCTACGACCTCCTCTACTGCAACGGTCAGCGGGCCGTCGGCCTTTGCCAGCAGGACCCCGGGCAGGGTGATGTGCTCCATCTCGCCGGGTGCCATCCGCTGGCGCTTGAACCGGGCCAGCTGCTTCTCCCCGCAGGTGATGGTGATCTGGCTGGGGCCGTAATTCTGCCGCACCCGGAACGAGATCTCCACGCCCTTGTCCACGTCCGCCGGGCGCACCCGCTGGGGGACGGTATAGCCCACGCCATTGCCCGGGACAAGGTCCAGCACGGCCGCGTCCGGGGTCTCACCATGGAGCACATAGGCGGCGGCTGCGGCTCCGGCCCGGTCGCTCTCGCCGGAAACAAAGTCCACCAGATCGTGCACATGCACCACGTTGCCGCAGGCAAACACGCCGGGAATGCCGGTCTCCATGTTCTCGTAGACCACGGCTCCCTTGGTGTGGGGGTCCATCGGGATGCCGGCCTGCCGGGTCAGCTCGTTTTCCGGGATCAGGCCCACACTGAGCAGGATGGTGTCCACGTCAAACTCCATCTCGGTGCCCGGAATGGGGCGGCGGTTCTCGTCCACCTTGGCCACAATGGCCTTTTCCACCCGGGTATCGCCCTGAATGTCCACGATGGTGTGGGACAGGTACAGCGGGATATCAAAATCCTGCAGGCACTGCACAATGTTGCGGGTCAGGCCGCCGGAATAGGGCATGACCTCCACGCAGGCCAGCACCTTGGCCCCTTCCAGCGTCATCCGCCGGGCCATGATCAGGCCGATGTCGCCGCTGCCCAGAATGAGCACCCGTTTGCCTACCAGATAGCCCTCCATGTTGACATAGCGCTGGGCGGCACCGGCGGTGTAGATGCCGGCCGGGCGGGTGCCCGGGATGCCGATGGCCCCGCGGGTGCGCTCCCGGCAGCCCATGCAGAGGATGACGCTCTTTGCTTCGAGGATCTGGTAGCCCTTCTCCTTGCTGACACAGTGGATCTTTTTATCCGGCGTGACCTCCAGCACCATGGTGCCCAGCTCCACCCGAACGCCGGTGGAGCGCAGCATTTCAATGTAGCGCCCGGCGTACTCCGGGCCGGTGAGCTGCTCGCCGAAACGGTGCAGCCCGAAGCCGTTGTGGATGCACTGGTTCAGGATGCCGCCCAGCTCGTTGTCACGCTCCAAAATCAGAATATCGCGCAGGCCGTGCTGCCATGCGCTGTAGGCTGCGGCAAGGCCTGCAGGGCCGCCGCCGACGATGACCAGATCAATCATGGTTGGTTCCCTCCTGCTTGGTTTCGCACAGTAAGACGTTGCTGCCTGCCTTGTCCTGCAGGACGTCCAGCGGGTCGATGCCCCGCGTCCGGCTGATGAGCTCCAGCACCCGGGGCCCGCAGAAGCCGCCCTGACAGCGGCCCATCCCGGCGTTGCAGCGGCGCTTGACGCCGTCGATGGTGGTGGCCGGGATCTCGGTGTGCAGGGCGTCCAGGATCTCGCCCTCGGTGATGGTCTCGCAGCGGCAGATCACCCGGCCGTAGGCGGGGTTCCGGGCAATGAGCTTTGCCTTTTCTTCCGGCGGCAGCTCCTTGAACCGCACCCGGGTGCGGCCGTCCCGGTAATCCGTTTTGGCCGCAGGCAGATCCCCGTGGCCTTCCAGAATGCGGACCACCTCTTTGGCAACGGCCGGTGCGCTGGACAGGCCCGGCGATTTCATACCGGCCAGGTCGATGAAGCCGGGTGCACCTTCCGCCTCGCCGATGACGAAATCCCCGGTGTCCACATTGGCGCGGACGCCTGCAAAGTTGCGGATGGACTCGCCGAAGCGGATGTCCGGCACGCTGCGGCGTGCGGCCGCGCTGACAAAGGCCAGCCCGGCGGCGGTGCAGGCGGTGTTGTCGCCCGCCACCGGCTCGGCATTGGGTCCGACGATCAGGTTGCCGTGAACGGTAGGTGCCACCAGCACGCCCTTGCCGTTTTCGTTGGGGCACTGGAAGATGACATGCTGCACCCGCGTGCCTTCCGATTTGTCCAGAAGGTAATATTCGCCGCGGGTGGGCTGGATGGTGAACCGGTGCGGAGCGGCCATGTCGTGCACGGCATCGGCCCGGATGCCGGCGGCGTTGACAACGTAGCGGGCCTCCACCACGCCGGACGGCGTGGTCAGCGCCCAGCCGGATGCGGTTTTCTGAATGCCGGTGACCGGGCTGCTGAGGTGGAGTTCCACCCCGTTGCGCACCGCCACCTCCGCCATGGCCAGCGCATATTCCCACGGGCTGACGATGGCCGCGCTGGGTGCATACAGCGCTCCGGCCACCTCCGGCGAAAGACCGGGCTCCATGGCCCGTGTTTCCTCTGCCGACAGCAGCCGGATGCCCGGCACCCCATTGGCAAGGCCGTTTTCGTACAGCTTCTGCAGATGCGGCAGCTCCGCCGGGCTGAGGGCCAGCACCAGACTGCCGCACTGCCGGTACGGCACATCCAGCCGGGCGCAGATCTCTTTGGCCAGTGCAACGCCCTCCACATTGAGCCGTGCCATCCGGGTGCCCGGCTCAGGGTCGTACCCAGCGTGCAGAATGGCACTGTTGGCCTTGGTGGTGCAGTCGGCCACATCGTTCTCGGCCTCAAAAATTGCAGTGTGCAGCGGATAATGCGAGAGCTCATAGGCGGCAGCCGCGCCAACGACACCGCAGCCGATGATTGCTACATCCAGCATAAAAACCTCCTGATCTTCTGCCTGTCACAGCATGCTCGTTTGCGTAGCGGGAACAAAAAAGAGCAGAGCAAACAAAAGGGAACAGGCTCCCTCTTGTTTGTTCTGCTCGCTTCTCTGAACAAACACTTGATGGCTTTATGATAATGCAGATTGCACAAGATGTCAAGCGTTTGTGGAAAATAAATGCATCTTTCGTGTCGGAATGGTTCAGGACTTGCGCAGCAGGTCGGTGAACCAGGCACTGACCTGACGGTAGATCTCCGGGTCTGTAACCGACCGGTCGAACGGATAGGTCCCGTCCTCGGCCAGCACGGCACAGGCCGCCCGGACCTTCTGCATGGCCTGCGGATCAAAGGCCTTATCCCGCCGCCCGGAAAGGCAGTTCATCAGGACGTCATCCTTCCAGCTCAGCAAGAACTCAAATGCTTCTGTGTTGTTCATTCCAAAATTGCTCCTGTCAGATGGGTTTCCTCAGCGGCAAGGTCTGCCGCCATGGCGTTCAGGATGCTCTGCAGCGCGGGCCGGACATCCGCCGTGTCCAGGATCAGCCCGGCTGCGTGGGGGTGACCGCCGCCGCCAAAGGGCAGGAAGTAGCGGCTCACATCCAGTTCCGTTTCGTTCGTGCGGGCAGAAAAGCGCCAGTGGCCGGGCCCCTGTTCCAGAGCGGCCAGCGCGATGCGGATATCCGAGCAGTCCGCCATCTGGTAAGCAGCCTTCTTCATGTCCTCATAGGACACCTGCAGTTCCGCAGCCTGCGCCGCGCTCAGGCACAGATATCCCACCCTGCCGTCGGCGGCAGTCCGGGCCTGTGCAAGCAGTCCGCCCTGATGGCAGCATTCGCGCAGGGTGCGCACATCCATCGTCTTGACCAGCTCGTCGTGGTCCACCCCGCCGAACAGAAGTTTTGCCGCGACGCCCAGCGTCCTTCCGCCGGAAATGTGCGAAAAGCGGCGGGTATCGTGCAGGATGCCCAGGTACAGGTAATCTGCCGCTGTGCGCAGCCCCTGCTCATGCGCACGCTGCGCCACAGGGACCAGCTCGTCCGAATCCATCATCTGGGCGATCATCTCCGCGCAGGAGGAAAGCGGCTCGATGCAGCCGATGTCCCCGTAACCAGTATTGGTTTCGTGGTGGTCCAGCGTCACCCGGACCGCTGCCCGCCGGAACCATTCCTCACCGGCAATGCGGTCCGGCGCTGCGCAGTCGCAGGCAATGGCAACATAGGGCCTGTCCTTCGGGACGCGCCCTTCCAGCAGTGCAAAGGGGTCAAACGTCGTGTCCTGCTCCACATAATTCTGCACCCCTTTGGCAAGGCCCGGGGCCGTGTAGGGGATGATTTCCCGGAACTTGCAGGGGAAATTCTCCCGCAGGTAATAGGCAACGCCCATGACCGAACCGACGGCGTCCCCGTCCGGGTTGATGTGGCCCAGGATCACTGCCGTGTCGACCTCCGTGTTGCACAAGGTCATAAAAAGCTCTCGCAGGGTCTTGTAGGTTTCCATCCGTCTTTTCCTCCTGTTCCGTTACATGCCGCATTTTCTGTTCCCATTGTAAGGGTTTCTTCCAGCAGATGTCAACCGTTTTTTCGTCGATTCTCTCATACTGAAATGCAGGAAGTCCCTGCAGAGAGCGCCGCACATCCGGGCTTCTTGTCTCTCCGCCCGAATATGCTATAATGGAAGCAGCCAATCTCCTCACGCCTTTTTCTCGTGCCGATCAATGGGAGGTATTTTGTCGATGAACTATAAAGCAGAATCCCTTAATCGCCTTGCTTTTCCCTTAAAATTCGGAGATAGACCCTGCTGCATTTACGGCACAGACTGCGCCGAATATCTTCTGCTCCAAATGACCGGCGAACACGAGCTGCAAAGCATGGACAGCGAGGTTGCCGCTATTGCACAGAGTGCGCACCACTTTTTGTTTGCGGCCATCCCGGTGGAAAGCTGGAACGATGCACTTTCCCCGTGGAAATCTCCTGCCGTGTGGGGGAAGCAGGGTTTCGGCGGCAATGCGGCGGGCACACTACGCTTTCTGACAGAACAGGCGATTCCCACCCTGAAACAGCAGTTTGCACTGCCGGAAAATGTCCGGATCATTCTGGGCGGCTACTCGCTGGCCGGACTGTTTGCTCTGTGGGCATCCACGCAGACAGCTCTGTTTTCCGGTGTTGCGGCCGCTTCGCCTTCTGTGTGGTTTCCGGGCTGGATGGAGTTTGAACAGCAGCACACCATTCAGGCACAGCGCGTTTATCTGAGCCTTGGCGACAAGGAAGAGCACACGAAAAACACCATCATGGCTGCGGTGGGGGATAACATCCGCACCCTGCACAGCCGGCTTACAGAGCGCGGCGCAGACTGCGCCCTTGAATGGAACAACGGCGGGCATTTCAAGGATGCCGACCTGCGCACGGCAAGGGCCTTTCGGTGGACGATGGAGGAACACACATGACCATTTTGATTGATGCAGACGGTTGTCCCGTGGTTGATCTGACCTTGCAGATTGCAAAGCAGTTCAGCATCCCGGTCGTCATCCTGTGCGACACAGCTCACCAAATCGAGCGTGAGGGTGCGCAGACGCTGGTATTTGACAAGGGTGCTGACAGTGTGGACTTTGCACTGGTCAACCGGGTAAAGCCGGGAGATCTTGTCGTGACGCAGGACTACGGGCTGGCAAGTATGTGCCTTGCCCGGTGTGCCAAAGTGCTGAACCAGAACGGCTTGGAGTACACTGCTGACAACATGGATGCCCTCATGCTGCGGCGGTACGAAAACAAAAAGCTCCTCCGTGCCGGAAAGCACCCCAAGGGGAGCCCAAAGCGGACAAAGGCGCAGGATGAAGCCTTTGCCTCCACCCTGACAAGCCTATTGGAACGTGTCTGACTGGCAAAACCGCCCGGGTGCTCTCCCGGCAGCAAAAAAGCTCCCTGAAAGCCTTCGCTTCCAAGGAGCTTTTTCTAACAGCCGGAATCGCTTGTTTCGAGGTAGCCTTGCAATTCACCCGGTACGATCCCCGAGACCCAGTGCCCAAAAGCCCTGCCGGAGGGCTTGCCTCTGAAAGGTGGTCCTATACATTTGATCCAGCTGTTTCGGTAAAATAAAAAGTCACAGTTCCGTGAGAAACTGTGACCTTGGCGGAGTAGCAGGGATTTGAACCCTGGCGCCCCTTGCAGGGCCTACGAGATTTCGAGTCTTTAAAATTGTTGGATGAAGCTGCTCCCTCGCGGCTGTCATTGGCAGCTGAGGGCATTCTTGTAACCTTCCAAAAGGCA
>ERZ894203.1658-NODE-1658-length-11218-cov-6.763057_pt1 | contig 11218 bp, 5 predicted proteins | sample MGYA00380286_ERZ894203 | MGnify/ENA primary metagenome ERZ894203 (study PRJEB32331, sample SAMN06328484) | human gut metagenome | biome: human gut microbiome; feature: stool | host: Homo sapiens | collected 2014-02-06 ... | reverse complement strand
CACTTGTTGGACTCGTTCAGCTTCACGTTTTCCACGGGCTCGCCGTCGCGCAGGAGTTTCACGGTGATGGATTCGGGGCGCTTGCCGTCGGAATTGTTCCGGTCATTCCAGATTTTGCGCACGGTGCGTTCCACGGTTTTCGGCGGTTGCGCCACACATTCGGTTTTCGGTTCGATACTCAGCACACGTGACCCGCCGGAGACGCCGTCTTCGGGCACTGCGACGAGCATGCTGCCGGAAGAGCACGTCCATGTCTGGTTCTTTCCAGAAGCACCGGTTCCGGAAGCACCGGCAACCTTCACGTCAACGCTGTCAGCCACAGCCAGATACAAGCCGTCGCTCAGCCCAGTGAACGTCAGGTGCCCGGAAGCATTGGTCACCCCAGTCGCCGTGGCATCAGGCTTGTTCACCGCGATGAGTCCGGCGAGCGTGTTGGCCATGTCTCGCCACGTCTGCGCGTCCTTGCCGGTCATCTTCGACCAGTCGACGGGGTACGCGGTGGAGTCGGTGAACGGTGCGACGGGTTCGAAGGTGGCGCCGCCGCTTGCCGGGATCTGTCCGACTTTGTAGAGGTTGAAGCTGGCGTCCGAAATGGCGAAGTTGGTAGAATCGTCGCCAGTTTCGGAGTCCGAGCTCTTATGGTGGTACGAAATGGCGATGCTGCCGCTGGCAGAGTCTGTTGTTGGAGCCGCGACGGCATCGCGAGTAGTGAATGCACAGGCTGCCGCGGCGAATGTGGCGGCGATTGCGCAGCATGCGGCGATGACGCGGCTTGCGATCGTGCGTTCCTTCATTGCCGACCCCTCTTCTGTGGATTGGAAAGTAAGCATGTTTGATTCGCCCCCAACGGCAAACCGGAAAATATATGGAGCCAGGCTGGATACTCAAGAAAATTAGGCAGTGTACAAGGGATTGAGGTGGTCCAGCCCAGCATATGTGGGTTCAGTTATTATTTAATTTTTAAATTATGTATTGCGATTCCCGTAAGCCGCTGCTGACTTGCGTCAACGCGGCTCACGGGTTTCACATGGTTACTTCAGATTCTTATGGAATCCGGAGGATCAGGCATTGCGACGACGCAGAGCCATCACCAGGGTCGCGCCAGCAAGCACGAACACGGCGATACCAGCCACGTACAGCAGCACGGTGCCCATGCCGCCGGTGGAGGGGAGGTTGGAGCCCGGCATATCGACGAGGTTGTTGGTCAGGTTCTTGGACCCGGCCAGGTTGACCGTCGGAGTACCATCGTTGAGCTTGTGGGATGCAGTAATCTCGATTGTCGTATCGGCGACAGTGTTGTAGCCTGCCGGAGTCTTGGTTTCGGAGAGGACATACTTACCAGCATCAAGGCCGATGATGTTGAACTTACCCTTCTGGTCGTTCTCAGAACGAGAGGTAATTTCAGTCACAGTGGTTTCAGTCGAAGAAACGGCTGGACGGTATGCGTTCTTAGAAATGTCCCAGACAAACTGCACAGCATCACCCTTGTTTCCATCCTTAGTGGAATCATACTTGTACAGGGTGAAGCCTGCGCCGGCGAGCTCGTTGCCCGTACCTTCAGCATTGTCATACTTGGTGTTGTCGATCTTGAAGGAGTAGACGTACACGTCGTTGCCCGGGGTGTGGCCAGTATCGCCTTCGCCGCCAACGTTCGGGTTGTTGGAGTAATCGAGGGAGACGCCGTTCTTGTTGGTGGTGGAAGCACCGTCCTCGTTGGTGACTTCAGCATCATTGTTCAGGTGAGCAGCATACTCGACTTCCACGGTAATTTCCTGACCACCGAGTGCTTCAGCGGAGAAATTAGCAAGCTTCTTCAAATCGGTAATGGTCAGAGTCCAAGACTTGGAACCGTCCGTAGTCCCAGGAACCGCAGTTGGCTCAGTCTTAATGTAGTCATTCTTAGTCAAATTCAGCGTAGTGTCACCATACTTAACATTGACGGAATTGATCTTCTCAAAGGTGATGCCCTTGCTCATCGTGTCGTTAAACACAACCTTATAAGACTCATAAGCCTTGAAGTTAGCATCAGCCGGAATGGTAGCAGTCAAACGGAAGTTGAAAGACTCACCAATGGCATGGTCAGCAGTGTTGCCCCAGCCTTCCATGTCAGTCGAATCTGCGTCCTTGTCGCCAGGCTCATCCTGGACTTCCTTCTTCACAGTCGGAGTCTTAGACTTCGGATCGACAGTCACATTACCAACAACCTGCATAATGTAAGCGCTGTAGGCGTCATTGTCTTCAAGGGCGTTGCCCTTTTCATCGACAACAAGGTAGTAACCAGCCTCAGTGACAGTGCCAGTATATGCGCTCTTACCAGCGTTCTGAGTCAAAGCAGTCTTGGTCTCAGTCAGATGAGCATTTTCACCAGTTTTACCGGCAAGCACTTTAGAGAAGGATTCCGCAGTCGTGGAACCAGTGTTAGTCGACAGTTTTTCAGCAACTTTGGCAGCGGTTTTGTCTGTATCAGAAGTGAGATTTGCCCACTGGTACAGTGCGGTTTTACCAGTTTCGCTGACACCGGATCCCCATTCAATGTTACTAAGAGTACGAGAAGTAACGCTCCCCTGTTCATTCTGGGTTTCTTTCAGGTCGCCTTTGAACACCTGATAAGCATTGAAAGTGTGCTTATCGTTCTTCTCATTTACCGTGATGGTATAGCTCCCGTTTGTCACCGCCATTGCGGTGGAGGCACCGGCGAAACCGGCGACCGCCATCGCCGCAGTGGCTGCCACAGCTACGAGGCCCTTGAGAACCTTATTCATTGTTCTCCCTTTCTTTCTTGTTTGAAATCTTGAATCTTCAGTTATGTGTGTTCAGTTATTGCCTAGTGGGCATTGGGTCGCTACGCTACGGTCCAGCCCCCTTTCCCCTAGACGAGTTCATCATTGCCGCCTCCTGACCTTGAGGGCCATTCCAGCCGCAACAACACCTATCAACGCAGCCACCAAAGCCGCCGCGTAAATCCAATAATCGCCAGCTCCACCAGTCCCCGGCAGAATCACTCCCGGCTTGTTTTCGACGTTGCCGCCGTTGACGGTGAGCGAAGCATCGCTATAAGAAGATTTGCCATCAGTTTCGAAGTTGGTGTTCGCATACCAATCGCCGGTAATGGTGCCGCCTTCCAGCGGACCGATGCGGAACGTATGCGGGGTGGTGTCGAGATCGTATCCGTCAGGAGCCTTGGATTCGATGATCTGGTACTCACCCCAATCCAGGCCGCTGATCTGGAGCTTGCCTGCGGCACCGTTCAAATCAACGTATTTGCTAGTTTGGGTAGAGCACTTGGCATTCTGACCGTCCACGCAGTCAGTAACCGTGCCAAGCGTGGTGTCCGAAGTGACATCGGTGTACTTGGCCACGCCATTAACCCAAGAGAAGGACTTGGTCTTCTTGAGGGTCCATTCAGAACCAGGAAGCGGGGCCGAATTGCCAGTATCCGAAGACGTCTTGGTCCACTTCACAGTGCCTGTCTTACGAGTGTTCGCAATCTTGTTGTCAGCATTGTCCGAACCAAACGCCGGCTTCCAAGTAACGGTTCCATTCTGGATGGTGATCGTGTACACCGTATTGGACACTTCGTATCCGTTCGGGGCGGTCTTCTCCTGCAGATGGTACGTGCCATCCGCAAGGTCGGAAACCTTGAACTTACCAGCCGCGGTGTCTTCATCCGCCTTGGTGTTGTCGTTAGACTCGTTAGTCTCGTCCGCCACGCCCAGCACGCTGCCCTGGGTGCGCAGCACAGCCGCGACCGCACGATGCTCGCCACTGCGGGCAGCAACACGACGGCTACGGTACGCAGCGGTAGAGGTGACGGCACAGCCCGAAGGAGCCGTGGTCGAATACGACGGGCCAGCGGAAATCACCACAACATCAGGAAGCTCACTACCGCTGGTGAACTTGAAGTTACTATCAGCTTGGGGCACATTCGCCTTGCCTGGACCGTACCAACCGTTTCCATTGATGTACTTGAATCCGAACTGGCTGGTCGAGTCAATCGCATTGCTACCCGTCAACGGAATCTTCGCATATGCATAGCTGTTGCAGGAGCCACCCATTTGCGTCATGTTGATGTCCGCCCAAACAGTGTCGTTCGTGGTCTGGTAATGCACCTTGACATTATCCGCGGGCCAGTTAGTTTGCGCCTGGAAGTAGAGCGTGAGGTACTGCTTGGCAATCACGTTCACATTCAAAGTGAACGTCTGGCTGGAGTAAGCTTCCTTGGCCGTGATGGTAACGGGTTCTGAGGTCACGCTGTTCGCGGTCAAAGTGACGTTCGTGCCAATGCGGGCGCTCAGCGAGACGTTATTCGCGCTGGAGGTAGACCATGTAACAGTGTTGCCTGCAGGAGCCACAGAAGCAGTCAGATTGAGGGTCTTGCCCTTCTCAAGATTGATTGTGCCTCCATTGCTGTAGCCGTTGATCGACACGGAAGACACTATGGTCACGCCGGTGACATCGACGGTGAACGATGACTTGACCTTGTCATCAGCCGATGTAACGGTAATCGTGGTATGGCCACTACCGGTCGGGGTGACGGTACCATTCTGGTCAACCGATGCAACTGTGTTATCGCCGGACGACCAGCTCAGTTTGGCGCCGCTAATCGCATTACCATTCTGGTCGTAGGCAGTCGCAATAAACGTCTGCGAGGTGGTATCAGTGAACGACACGGATGTGACAGGTTTCCCGCTTGCATCCGTAATCGTAATCCTCTGGACTTCCGTACCGGACTGATCGTCGGTGACGGTCCACGTCTGCTCAGCAGTATCGCCATTCATCTTGGAAAGCTTCCACGTTGAACCGGCCAGCAACGTGTCTCCGTCAGTGCCGTCAACCTTCTGCCATGTAATCGAAGAACCCGTCTTCTTATTGACGATCTTGCCGTCAGTCAGCAGCTTGTCTGCATCTGCAGCGATTTTATTACCGGCGCTATCGAAAACGCTAACAATGGTACTCACAGCGTCAGTGGTGCTGCCAGTGTTGATCTGGTAAATATTGGTGTTTTGCGCGTAACCTTCGACTGTGCCGGATTCCTTAAGGAAGTAAGTGCCGTTCTTGGCGAGGTTGCCCAACTGGAACGAACCTTCCGCATCAGCATCATCGTTCCAACCGCCATCGGCGATGGTGGCAAGAGCGTTCGTGCCGTTTACCGCATCTCCCTTCTTGCCGTACACAGTCCAGCTGGTGCCGCCGAGAGCCTTGTGATCAGCGGTGTCATCCACCTTGTTCCAAGCGATCGCGGCACAGGAGGTGGTCATCCGCCCATACCAAGACAAATTATGACGCTCCTGGTCCATATCCACTGCAGAGGTGGAATATTCACCTTCGGCGTTGACAAAATTACCGTTGTCTGCGGTAACAACATTCTTGTTGTACATTTCGAAATCGCCGGTAGTCCACACGCGACCATTGGTGGAGACATGCGACTGGAAGTTACCTGCAGCACCGGAATCGTTGCCCACTACCATAACGGAACCCATCCATGCGGCAGACGGATCATCGGTTACGTTGACGTTGTACCAGTCTTCCTTATCACCATGGTTCTGGTTCTTGTACCAGCCGGTATTGATATGCCCCGACCCCTTACCGCCAAGGATGGTAAGAGAGTTGGTGTTATAGAAGTTCCACATCAGCTGGCTTGCGCGCTTGACGTACTCCTGCCCATGCGTATTGTTGTAGCGGTTTGTGCCCGTCGAATTCATCATGACGTAGCCGTCGGAGATATCAACGTCGTTCCACTTGAACTGCCAGCCATTACGGAACTTCACATCATTGCCATTACCGTTGATGTTGATGGCGACCGAAGCATTGTCGGAGATGTTCTTGAAGTTGAACACCACGCCGGCATCACCAATGCTATTCAGCATTGATGCGTCTAAATTGAACACCTGCAACTCGTCTTTGCCATCGCCGGTCAGCGTGATTTCCGTCTGACGGGAGTTGTTCTCAATATCGAACCGGTAAACGTTGTTTGCGTAAGTGTTGTAGCTGTATGAATAACGTTTGCCTGTGTAATTATCCTCATTGCCCTTCGTAACAGTGTTGCTGGAGGAAATCTTCGCGAGCTTGCCAGACAGCGTAGTCACATAATTCTTATATTCGGAATATGTGTAATCCGAACCCGTCGAGGGGTTCTTCACTCCGGAAATAACGGTGTTGCTCTGATTCCAGTTGACTTTGCCGTTGCCGCCCATGTCGTACACGGAATACTGTTCACCGTTCTTCCAAGTGTTGCGGCTTTGCACTGTGGTCTGATTACCAGCAATGTTCGCGTTAAAGTTATGGTCATTCGTCTCGCCGGTAGCGCCATTCCCCGCTCCGGTTCCAAGCCAGCTGGATCCCTGATTAGCGTCATCCGTCCAGCCCTGAGCACCACCGAACCAATTCAACTCGGAATTGGTGCTATTGCCGCCAACCGAAAGCACAGTCGAACCGTCCTTCGGACGGAACTGCGAACCAAAACCGACGATGCCCCAACGAAAACCACGCGAACGATTGAATGAGCCATCCTTATTCCAGATGTTCCAAGCCTGCTTCATTGGATGAAGCAAAAGCTTTCCGTTCACAGCGGTCAAGCCTTCGGCCTCAACAGCGTAAGAACCCTCAGGCGCATTGTTGTTATTAGCAGAAGTAATGCCCGACTTCTTGCCACCTACATACATGTCACCGCCAACGAAAGTAGCGATACCTTCATCGTTACCGCTGCCGGAGGTCTGATCGCCTAACGGTTCTGTGGTAGGTGTGCAGATTGCGCCGTCATTGTGACTTTCATCAGCTTTGGCATTGTAGGCGGGGAGGAGGGAAGTTACTGCTACGGTGGCCATCATGGCTACCGCTATGGCGGCGGCGGTCAGGGAGCGGGTACGCGAAAGCGCGCGACCGGATGCCGATCGCGTTCCTGCATAGTGTCGTGGTGCGTTGCCGACACCATTACGCCATTGCCTCATCTTGTCCCCTATCCGCAAAGTGTTCACCCTTCTGAGCCCCTCAACTCGAGGGTTGATATCCTTTGCATAATGCCGTTATCACTTCTGTTTTACGTATAGCTTCTACGCTGTTCCCATCTCCGGCAACACAGCCGGAAACCTCTGTTTTCCTTTTTTCTCTGACCTACGGTTTACTATGATAACCTTTGCAGTTATGAAAACAAAATGAAACAGAAAGAACCCACACCCCCTCCCCCGATACGTTTTTTCGTCCCCTCTCACGGGGACAACGCTTTAAAGCCTGATATTCAAAGGTTTGTCAACGATTGCAAAATCAAAAACACATGCTGATCATTGAATGAAATTCATCATTCATCAGCCCCCGATTGGCGTGTCATGAAACACATCACTGCAAATTGTTTCAATTTTTCCTGAAAACGTATGCCACACACCGTGACTACAGTGGGGGTATCCCCTACCAATCCACCCCAGGCCATCACAATCAGCCCGTCGGCATTGACGGGCTGCAGAAGGACAATGAGACTCGGCTCTCAGCGGCCAGTGCCATACACGGAATCAGTGCCACGCAGCACAAGCTGTGCACGCACAATCTCATACGGATTTTCGAGCGGCTCGCCTTCGATAAGCTTCATGGCCTTCTGCGCGGCCGCGCGACCCATCGCATACGGATCCTGGCGCATGGTGGTCAGGCTCACAGTGTCGGCGTACGGCGAATCGTCGAAGCCGATAATCGAATAGTCACTCGGCGTGTGGTGGCCGTAACGTTCCAAACGCAACACCAGCGGAATCGCCATCATATCCATCTGGCAGCAGATCGCGTCCGGGAACTCGTCCAACGCAAGCAGCGCGGTCAACGCCGAGTCGGCGAAGGTCTTGCCACGCGGCACAGAGACGACGCGCCACTTGAAGTCATGGGAGGCCCCCATCGTCTTGCAGGCGCGGACGAAGCCCTGTCCTCGCGCATCGATGGAGGAATTAATGGAATCGACCGCATCGGAGCACACGTACACGATATTCTTGTGCCCCAGATTGATCAGATGCTGGGCGGCGGTGAACATGCCGTCCTCATCGTCGATGGAGATGGTGGCGTCGAAGCCGTTTTGCGTCGGCGTATTGATGCCGATGATCGGCACGTGGATGCGTTTGAGCTGCTGGATTTCCTTCGGATCCACGCCGAACGACGTTACGAATACGGCGTCCACGTTGCGGCGGACGGGCAGATTCGTGAAGAATTCCTTGCGATTCTCGGCCGTGTCGACATGCTGGAACAGCGATACGTCATACCCGGCATTATGCATGACGGATTCGATTCCAGCGAACACTTCCGTATTGAACCAGCTAGTGATCTCTTCATTCATCAGCATCGCCACACGGTACGATTGACCCGATTTCAACGATGTCGCGGAACGTGAGATGTTGAAATCAAGCTTGTCGGCAGTTTCCAGCACCTTGCGACGTGTACGCTCGGACACCAGTTCCGGACGCGTGAACGCGCGCGATACCGTGGAAATCGACACACCCGCGGCCTTGGCCACCTCGCGAATGCCTGCTCTATCCATCTCTCAACCCCTTTGCGGTTTCTGCATCATAATCACAAACGTTCCCAGCCTTGGAAACACTTGCCCGAGCGGCAATGCTCTCCTATATTGCTACTATTATACTGCGAACGTTGTCAAAAATCACGCTAATGTTGCACCAATAGCACAAAATATCAAAATAACTGGATAAGCCGCGTAAAAAGCCCACTTCGTCCACTGCCGCTTATAACCCAACTCGCCGTTGTAATAATGCACGAATGCAACGCCAATGCCAGGCATAATCATCATCACCGCGCCAAACAGGCCGGCAGTGAACATCATCGAATTCTCATGCTGGCGCATCAACGTGAAAATCAGCACGAAACCAAGCGTCACCGAGCCGACGCTCATCATATGCTGGCGCAGGCCGACGCGCAGCAGCAGATCCCACAACAGTCCGATCAACACCAGACCGACCGACAACACAATCTTCATTGACTTCTGGTAGCGCGCCGCCACCCAATCCAACACGGCAAGCACAACGAACGCGATGAACAGACCGAAAACAGGGTTCTGCGAGCCAAAATCGAAAGCCTTATGCGACGTGCAGAGGTCGTACGGCACCTCACACACCACGGCGAGGATGAACAGCCGTAGACCATACGCGACGCGACTATGTGTTTCACGGAAACCCTGCACCAGCAGCCACGCGTAGATCGGAATGGCGAACCAAGATATGACCTCGCTTAAGACCATCGCCGTGAGCGACGTCATATTATTGACGTCGGAACCGAAAAACAGCGGCACAATGGTGGTGCTACCAGCTGACAGAGCCAACGCCACAGCGCCGATGACCTTGAGCTGGAACACCGTCAGTCCGCGGTGCTTCTTCTTGGTACGGCGAGCGCCGCCGAATCCGATCTGTTCAATCGAATCAGCTCCAGCACCCTGCTCGGCATAGCTTTCCATATGTCCTCCTCAGTTCCGCATACGGCCTTTCGTGCGCCCAAGACGCCCAGTACGCCCAAGACGCAACCTACGCGCGTTTCACGCGTTCAGCACGAATTTCAGCAGACCGTCGTAGTCGGCACCGGTAAACGAACATACCGCATGCTCCGACTTGGGCGGGTCGCTCATCGGCGAAATTTCCGTACGGAAGTATGCTGCGTCGAGACCGGCGGAATTGGCTCCGATAATATCGTTTGCTTCATCGTTGCCCACCATGAGCGCGTTTTTTGCGATTACGAACTCGCGGTCGAGAGCCAGCATGTACAAGTCGCGGGCAGGCTTGCGGATTTTCTCTTCGCTGGAGATAATCACGTCGTCCAGTACGTTCGCCAAGCCGGTCATTTCCAGTTCGGGGCGAGTATAGCAGGCTTGTGCGTTGCTTAGCAGCGCCACGACGACGCCGGCCTCCTGCAATGCTTCGATCATGTCGAGTGCGCCCGGATACAGGCGGATCATGCTGGTGCTGCCCCGCCGGAACGCCCATGCGGCTTTCAGCGCGGCTTGCGGCAGTGCCAGTTTCTTTTCAGCCTCCTCACTACGGTTCATCAGCAGCGACCGGTAGACCGGCAGGATATCGAATTCATCCCATCCGTTACGGACGATTGCACGATCGGCTTGATGGACCATTTCGCGGGCCTCAAGTTTTTCGAAGCGTTCGCGCATTTCGTCGACCGATTCGTAGTCGGCACCCAGTTCGCAAACGCAGTCATATAGCGCCTGCCAGGCGGTTTCGCTCTGTTCGTCTGTACGAATGTCGATCAACGTCCCGTAGAGGTCGAAAAATACCACTTCATATCGTGGATTATGAGCTCCGGCTCCCACTTCTCGTATCCTTTCTGGTTTTCCGGCCCCATTGCCGTATCGGTTACGGCGACCGCAGCTTTGCGGTCGCCGTTTTGTAGCTTCCCTACTGAGAGTATTACTGCAACCGCCAGATTGCAAACGTATGCGGTGGAACAATCAAATAATCGCCATCACCTGCGCTCACATTGCCTTCCACCGGACTGACGGACGAGCCGAGACCACACCAGTATCTCCGTATTCCGCCAATCGGTTCCAAACCCGTTACGGCCACGTCAATAACGCCGACGTGTCTGCCTGGATTGGCGGCCATCAGATAATCGCCGACGCGGAACACGAGTTCGTCGCCTTCCGTATCGACGATATTGCGATTGCCGTCGAACCACTGTGGATCAGACTTGCGCAATGCAATCAACTTCGCGTAATACTCAATCAAATCGCGCTTCTGCCATGCACGGTTCCAATCGAGCCAGTTAAGCTCTTTGGCGGAATCGTAAGAATCAGAGCTGCCGAATTTGGTACGTGCGAACTCCTCGCCGGACAGCATGAACGGGATGCCAGCGGAGGTAAGCGTGATACCCACAGCCAGCTTGTTGGCGTCCATCACGTCGGTCAGCGCGGCCGCAATCTGCGGACCGACACCGGCCAGCCCTTCCGCCGAGAAATCGGCGTCATACATGACTTTTGGCACATCCACGGTATTTTCGTTAACACCTTCGGCCACGGTGCTGCCCAACGAACCAGCCGCAAAGCTCGCGCACAACTTGTCCCACAGCGTGAGGTCGTCGTGCGCGGACACGTATTGAATGACCTGGCCTGCCACTCCTTCCGAATGTTTGCCGCGACGCCACGCGTCCACGGCCTCACGCGCAGCCGCTACGTTCTCGTGCATGCCACCGTTCACATAACCCGGGCGGTCCGAGAAGAACACATGGCCCTTGATGG
>ERZ894203.1656-NODE-1656-length-11224-cov-20.079685_pt1 | contig 11224 bp, 8 predicted proteins | sample MGYA00380286_ERZ894203 | MGnify/ENA primary metagenome ERZ894203 (study PRJEB32331, sample SAMN06328484) | human gut metagenome | biome: human gut microbiome; feature: stool | host: Homo sapiens | collected 2014-02-06 ... | reverse complement strand
TTCTACTTCCGTCCGCAGAACAACGTCGTATTAGAGGCTGGCAACCGCTATAAATACACCGTCAAGGTGAACGCCACCGGCTTGACGTTAGAGGGTTGCACCATCGGTGACTGGGCTGACGGTGGCGGCGAAAGCGGCGAGGCTGAGGATTTAGGCTATTCTATACAGAACGACGGCAGTTACACGGTCTATAACGCCGACGGCCTGCTGGCATGGAACAAAGCCGCACAAAAGGACGAATCGATAAATTGCACCCTCACCGCCGACATCGACCTGACGGGTAAGGATTGGACACAGATAGGCACATGGCCAGGTTACTCCGGCGTCTTTAATGGGCAGGGACACCGCATTACGGGATTAAACTTTTCAGCAGCGACTACTGAACTTTTTGGGTTATTAAATTTACGTGGTGTGATAAAGAACCTACAACTCATAGATGTGAATCTATATGGCAATAATGGATCAGCAGCTGGAATAGTGGATCAAAATAATGGTCAAATCATTGCCTGCTCTGTGACGGGAAAAATTTCTGCATATGGTAGAACTTGTGGTATAGCCGATTTAAATTATGGCAGTATCACAGCTTGCTGGTTTGACGGCACATTGAAAGATTATGAATCTGGAGCTATAGTGCGTTTCAACTACAATACTATAACTTCCTGTTATTGGGGAGGCAATGCCGAGCGAGGAGAATTCCGTAATTTTGGAGGAACGGTAGATGCCACGAAGGTGGACGGCGCGACAGTGAAATGGCAGACAGCCGTCGACGGCATGAACACCGCCCTCACCGCTGGCGACTACCAGTGGGTACTCGGCACCGACGGTCTGCCCGTATTGCAAAAGAAACAATAACGAACCCTAAACAACACGCATCATGAAACGAACAATCATCCATACATCTGCAGCCATAGCCCTGCTGCTCGGCATTGCCGCCTGCACGCAGGACGAAGCGGGCTTCCTGCAGGAAGGGGCGGAAGGCACACCCATCGTCTTTACCGCCACGGGGCTGAACCCCGCTGCGACAGCCATCGCCAATACCCGTTCCACCGTGGACGGCGACTGGGAGGGTGTGCAGAGCGTGGCAGTCCTGATGGACGGCACGGTGAAGGCATACGACGTAACGCCCACCGCCGCCGACCCCACCAGCGCCACGCTGACCTCCACCGACCCGTACTACTGGACCAACCACAACGACATCACCGTCACAGCGTGGTGGCCCTACACCGCTGGCGAGACAACCCCACCTGCGGTAAAGGTAAAAGCCAACCAAAGTGCCCAGAAAGACTTTGAGACCAGCGACCTCATCGTAGCCGACGGACAGAAGGTGATCTACGGTAGCCCCACGCTCCGCTTCACCCACCGCACGGCGCGAGTGACCGTCGTTCTGACGGACTACACCGAGGGGCTGGCATCCGTGCAGTTGACGGGTCTCTCCACCGAAGGCGACAACCCGGATATAATCGTCCCGTATGACAAGGGCAGCAACACCTACACCGCCATCGTAGCCCCGCAAAATGTGGCAGCTGGCACTACCTTTATCACCTGCACCTTCACCAACGGCAAGACCTTCGTTTATAAGATGAAGAATGCTACCGACTGGCAGGCGGGCGGTGAATATACCTACACCGTCTCCCTCGCTGCGGCAAAAGGCTATATCATAGAGGACGACGGCAGCTACACCGTGACCTCCGCCGATGGTCTGATGAATATAGCCGAATTAGTGAACGGAGGTAAGAGCAACATTAACATTACCCTCGACACTGACATTGACCTCACAGGCAAAGACTGGACACCGATAGGCACAGACTACGACAACTCATACAAAGGCACCTTCGACGGTGGCGGCCATACCATTACGGGGCTGACCTTTACGACAAATGACGAATTTGCGGGTCTGTTCGGCTGGCTCAATAGAGCTGGTACGGTGAAGAACGTGGTGATGGAGGGCGTACAGATAACAAGCAATCAAATATATGGCGGCAGTATTGGCGGCGTGGTAGGATATAGCTGGGGCACCATTGAAAACTGCTCGGTGTCGGGCAGCGTCAGCGGCACGGTGTATGTCGGCGGTGTGGTGGGTGCTCAAATAGGCGGTTCCATCACCGGATGCAGTTCCTCTGCCACAGTGAAGGGAACGGTCGATGTCGGCGGCGTGGCAGGTCAGACGAATTCGAGTGCCACCCTGACCGCTTGCTATGCCACGGGCAACGTGACCATAGAAATAAACCCCGCAAAGAATATCGCTGGCGGCAGTCTGGTGGGAATGAACGCAGGAATCAGCCTCCTTGCCTGCTATGCCACGGGCAACGTAACCAGTACGGGTAGTAGCACTGGCCAAGTACATATCGGCGGCTTTTTGGGAAATAACTACACCACCGTGACCGCCGGCTATTGGAAGAACAATCATGAACAAGGCATCGGCTACAATAGGGAAAGCACCGGAGCCACGAAGGTGGACGGCTCTGTCGTTACCTGGCAGAAAGCCGTCGATGCCATGAACACCGCCTTGCAGAACGCAGGCTCAGAGTGGCGTTACGAACTTAACGGAGCATTGCCTACCTTGAGGAAGCAGTAAACCGTTGCGGGCGGAAAAGTTCCGCCCGCAACGAACATTAACCGAAGTATAACCCCAATAAAAAAAGGAGGACGTGCTGGAACACACGGAGAATCCACCATATAGGTTTTGGCATCAAGGCATTGTTAATAATAATATAGACTCCAGTGTAAATATGGAAACTGTAAGCCGGACATTGTCAAGATTGGTGCTCATTAAAGGCAACAAATCAAGTAATTAAATTAAAAACATGGGACTTTTTCACAGAGACAAGAAAAATAATGACGATGAGCCGGACAGTGTTCAAACCAATTCATTCTCTGATATTATGAATGGTTTGCAATACGCCGTAAACTGTGCACAAGATACATTGCAGAATCATCAGATACAAAATCTGACCAGACTTTTTGAAGGAACAAATGCAAATAACGCAAATACGTTCCAATCGAAAAAAATCATGGTTGGAGACAAGACTATTGATATTCCACTTATAGCTTTGATATCCCATCATTATCTTGCGATGGATAATGTGCAGATAAAGTTCAAGGCGAAGGTCGGAAGCGTGGAATCACAGATTCCAGAAAACAACTTATTGTTATCCAGCCCACAAAGAGCCAATCTCCAGATGCAGATGAGCAACATAAAACCGGATGCGGATGATGTCATGGAGGTTTGCGTCAATTTTAAGGTTCAGGAGACTCCGGAGAGCATTTCCCGAATTATTGACGATTTTGTAAAAAATATCTAACAATTTTAAAATTCAAATGTTATGGCAGAAGAAATAAAGAACCAAGGGCAACAAGAAAATGCGGAAAACTTGAATGAAAATGTAAGCGGACAGGCGAAAGAAATTATCTCCGCTGCATTGGAAGAGACTCAAAACAGAGAAACTTCTCCAGTTCTTAAAGCAGATTCAAACGTGACTGACAAATTCAAGGGGCTTCCCATGCGGGAACTTATTGCAGCTCCACTTATTGCAGCAGCCGAAGCACAACAGGAATTGGCAGCGACAGCATGGAATTTCTACCAGCAAATTGCATTTGATAGTAAAAGCGGCAATAAAGCGCGTATATTGGAATTCGATGTCGAAAGACCGATACAGCAGGATAGAAAAATGACAACAATGTCACAAAGTGTCAAGGCTCCGTTTATAGGATTGGTGCCTATTCCTTCCCTGCTCATAGATCGCGTGGATGTCGATTTCCAGATGGAGGTTACCGATACATCAAACGTAAAAAGCACTACCAACGCAGAAGTAGAGGCAAAAGCTTCTGCAAAACATTGGTTTATAAATGCGGAAATCAGCGGCAAAGTCACGACCGCCCGCGAGAACACCCGCATGACCAACCAAACGGCAAAATACCAGATACATGTGACAGCCAGTCAGCAGCCGCAGACCGAAGGTCTATCTAAACTGATGGATATAATGGCATCATGTATCGAGCCTATAACAAACGAAAGTAACAGTAAGTAAATATATGAATTTGATTCAAGCATTAAGATTGCCAAACAGTCAAGCAGTAATGACAAATATTGCACGGTTTCATTATCAAAATATTTATAATATAAGTTTGAGTCCTCCGATTGTCACGCAAAGTAATTTGACATTTCAAATAAAAGGATATACCCGTAACTATCGTTTTCTTAGATTAGACTATGCCTGTGTCATATATATTGCGGATAGAATAGCAGTCGTTGCTTCAAATGGCATAGATACTTTAAGTTCAGGTTTTTCGGGGTGTTATATGGCCAGTTTTAGGCACAATGGCATTAGGTATGTTGCTCATATTCCAACGCCTAACAATAGTATTAAAACATCATGGAATCAGGCGGTTCAAAATCGAATAATAGATAATGTTGTTCTTTTTAAACCTACTGAAGGATTGGCGAGAATCCCAGGAACCATTGGTATTTGGGGAATTATAACATTTAACGATAGATGTTATCGGCTTGATGTAAATGAAAACGCTCCTCCAAGTCAAGCCATACGTGGCCAAAGAATTTTTAACTCAATCCCGGGAAATCCCATGCTAACAGAAATTCCACCTATCGCCGGTGGTCAGATGCCTTAATAATTATAACAATTGTAAATAAGGAAAGAATGGTTGTTTCATTGAGGAGTAGAATTCTATTCGGATATATAATTCTGGTGGCGGTCATAGGCAGCATGGCCGCCATTCTCATCCATGAACCTGCGAAGTTCCACGACCTATATGCGTATTTTAAATAACGGTATTTACACAAACAGCAAATGAGCGAACAATTCGTTACCACTACCAAGCATTTCCGCAAGCTGCTTGCCGCAGGCTATCTGTTGATAGTCCTGCTGGTGGGCGGCATCATCTGCACGTGGCTCGGAGAATGGCGCGACTTGGAGTTGCTGGAACGGGAGAACCGTGAAATCAACCGCTTCCGCAAGGAAACACACGATGCGTATGTGGGTGTGGTGGAGTTGTCTCTTTTGGGCGAGTCGGTGCTGGAATGGGACGATAAGGATGTGGCGGCATACCGGCGGCAACGGATGACGGTGGATAGTATGCTTTGCCGCTTCAAGAGCCATTACGAATCGGTGCGCATAGACAGCGTGCGCCACTTGCTGGAGGACAAGGAAAAGCGGCTGTGCGCCATCATGGAGGCTCTGGAACAACAGGCGGACATCAACCGCCGGATAGCCAAGCAGGTGCCGGTGATAGTGCAAACGAGCAGGCAGGAAGAGCCGAAGAAACAGAGGAGGAAAGGTTTTCTCGGGTTGTTCGGCAAGAAACAGGAAGCACCTCCGACGACGACCACCACGATGCTCTACACACTGAACCGTGATATGATAGCGCAACAACGTGCCCAAAGCCATCGTCTGTCGGAATATGCCGACAGCCTTGCCAGCCGCAATGCGGAACTGAACCGCCAACTGCAAACCCTTATCCAGCAGATGGACCACAAGGTGCAGGCTGACTTGCAGGAACGGGAGGCGGAAATATCCGCCATGCGCGAAAGATCGTTCTTGCAGGTAGGTATCATAACGGGTGTCATGCTGCTGTTGCTTATTATTTCATACATCATCATTCACCGCTATGCCACCCGCATCAAGCAGTACAAACATAAGACAACAGATTTAATCGGGCAACTGCAAAAGTCCGTAAAACAAAACGAATCGTTGATAGCCTCACGCAAGAAAGCGATGCACACCATCACCCACGAGCTACGCACACCACTGACTGCCATACATGGATATGCGGAACTGATGCAGGACAACGAAGAAGAAAAGATAAGCGGTTATGCGGACAATATCCTGCAAGCCTCCAAGAGAATGACCGACATGCTCAACTCCCTGCTTGACTTCTTCCGCTTGGACAGCGGCAAGGAACAGGCGAATGTCCGTCCGTTTCGTTTGGAAAACATCGCGGAGCTGTTGCAAACGGAGTTTACGCAACAAGCAGAAGCAAAAGATCTTAAACTTACCATCGAGTGCCCGGAGGGTATTATCCTGAATGGCGACAAGGAGCGCATCATACAGATATGCGACAACCTGCTGGGCAATGCCGTCAAGTTCACGAATGTCGGAAGCGTTTCACTTGTCATAAGTTATGACGGCAATAGGCTGACCCTTGTAGTAGAGGACACCGGAACCGGCATGAGTGCGGAAGAACAACAGCGAGTGTTCGGAGCGTTCGAGCGGCTTTCCAACGCCGCAACGCAAGACGGTTTCGGATTGGGGTTAAGCATTGTGAAACAGATTGTCGGTATGCTTGGCGGCACTATACGCTTGGAAAGCGAAAAAGGAGAAGGCAGTCGTTTTACTGTGGAGTTGCCAATGAACACTGCCGATATTGGTATTAAAGAACAGACAGGCGCAGAAAGTCTGGCTCATATAGAAAGACCTTACTCTGTCATCGTATTGGACGACAATCCGATGGTATTATCCATGACAAAGGAAATGTATGCTGGCATAGGTGTGCATTGCGACACGTTCACCACTATTGGCGATGCAATGGAAGCCATGCGGCAGCACACATACGACCTCATGATAACCGATATGAAGATGCCGGAGATTAACGGCTATGAGGTGTTGGAGTTGTTACGCTCGTCAAGTGTCAGCAACTCGAAAGAGATTCCCATTGTCGTGGCGACCGCCTCCGGCAGTTGCAGCGAAGAGGAGCTGTTGGAAAATGGATTTACCGCCTGCCTGTTCAAGCCATTTTCCATTTCCGAACTGGTTGCTGTATCAGACAAATGCCTTTTGACAAGTACGGACAAGGATGAACTTCCCGACTTGTCCTCTCTGCTTGCATATGGTGACAAACGGGCGATGCTCGACCATCTGATAACCGAAACAGAAAAGGATATGCAGGCTGTCCGGGAAATCATGGAGAGGAATGACCGCAAGGCGTTGGACGAATGGATACACCGTCAGCGAAGTTCATGGGCTGTTATCCGTGCTGACAAACCCTTGTGGAACCAGTATGAACTGCTGCATCAAGAATCTGAATGTTCCGAAATGGAATTGCGGAAATGCGTGGATGCCATGCTTCGTATGGGAACAGTTATCATAGAACTTGCGCAAAAGGAAAGGAGGTCGTCGGATGAAAGTATTTGTGATTGAGGACAACCCCGTCTATAACGATTATGTCTGCAACCTGCTGAAGAAAGACAGCTTCGATACTATGTCTGCATATAATCTTGCCACTGCCAAGAAACTATTGGCAAAGTCAGAGGTGGATGATATTGTCGTTGCCGACCTACGCCTCCCCGACGGTGAAAGCATAGAGTTGTTACGGTGGATGCGTGCCAACGACAAACAACAGGTGTTTATCGTTATGACCAATTACGGGGAGGTGCATACGGCAGTGGAAAGTATGAAGCTCGGCTCAAAGGATTACATACAGAAACAGTTGTTGGAGGATAAACTGATACCGCTTATCCGCACCCTGCAAAAAGAACATGAAAAGCGACTACAATGGAACATTCCGATATTCGTCCGGCAGGGCGAAGCCTATCAGAAAATCAAGAAACGTGTGCGCCTTGTAGCCACCACCCGGATGAGCGTGCTGATACTGGGCGAGAACGGTACGGGCAAGGAACATATCGCACAACATATACACCAACAAAGCAAACTTGCCGATAAACCTTTTGTGGCAGTAGACTGCGGAGCCTTGTCCCCGTCATTGATACAATCCGCCTTCTTCGGACACGTCAAGGGCGCGTTTACGGGTGCCGAAGCAAACAAGACGGGGTATTTTCTGGAAGCGGATGGCGGCACGCTGTTCCTTGACGAAGTGGGCAACCTAACAATGGAGATGCAACAGATGCTGCTCCGCGCCATACAGGAACGCCGTTACCGTCCCGTCGGAGCAAAGGAGGACAAAACAGCCAACGTGAGGATAGTGGCTGCAACCAACGAGGATTTGCAGAAAGCCGTAACGGAAAAGCGGTTCCGGCAGGATTTGCTCTATCGCTTGCAGGAGTATGTGATAACCATGCCGCCCTTGCGCGACTGCCCGGAAGACATCATGCCATTGGCCGAGTTCTTCCGTGAAATGGCAAACCGTGAGTTGGAACGTGAAGTAAAAGGTTTTGCCGCATCTGCCCGTAATGCCCTGCTCGCCCATGCGTGGCCGGGCAACGTGCGCGAGTTGAAACAGAAGATACAGACGGCAGTCCTGCAATCAGAAGGCGATATGATAACCGAAGCCGATTTGGAACTTGACAATGAACCGTCCGCTACTTCCGCTTGTTTTACATTGAAGAGCGGGGATGAAGAAAGAGGACGTATCCTGCGTGCTTTGAAACAAGCAGCCGGTAACAAGAAAATGGCTGCAAAGATACTGGGTATCGGCAGGACAACGCTGTATAATAAATTGGTAGAGTATGGATTGAATGAAGAAAACTGACCGGAGTATGGCTGTAAATGGCAATAATTAATTAACTTTGCAATTGTATTTCAGAAAATAGCAGGCGATTGGGTAACTTTTCGCCGATGATATAGACATAAGACCGCAAGGCGTTTCGAGCGAAAATCTGGTAAATTGAAACTACGGAGACGATTGCGTGATGCTTATGCTATGCTTACGCATAGCGTGCATTCACGTACTCTCCGTAAAGGCTTTACCAGAGCCATCGCTTGAAAGTAGTGTGAATTGCACGCTACTTTTTTGCCTCGCCAAAAAGGAAAGAAAATACGTTATGGCGAAAATACAATTACTTGCCGTTATCTCAATAGATGGCTGTCCGATGAAACTGCATCCCCGGAAGCGGTTGCTTCAAACCGAAGATTACGGTATGGATGAAATACGTGCCAATGCCCTGTATAAGCTGACATCCGACTATTCGGTATCCGTGCTTCAAGAATGGAGGGAGGAAGGTGGAAGCATTTGCCATTTGTTGGAAGTAACTGCCGGGAATACCGAATATGCCAACGGACTGTTACGGATGAACGTGATAGATGAAATCATACTATACGTTGTTCCAACCATCGACGGAAACGGAGCGCATTTTTTCAAGTCAGCACTACCTATGAATGACTGGCGGCTTATGGAGAACAAAACTTATAGGGACGGAGTAATCCGGCTTACCTATCATAAAGAGCCACGGGCATAAAATGTTCAGATTATGAACATCTTGGCGGGATTTCCGTGCTCAGAAAGTGAACACATGTTCAGAATCTGAACACATTTCACAAGGGATGCAATCAAGGATAAAATTATTTTTGAATTTTATCTTTCTGAAAAACAATGTAGTACAATTTTCTCACAATCTTTTCTCGTGTTTAGGGCTATGATTTGCACCATATATCAGTGTGCGCACACTGATAAACAAGTGTAAACCCTCAAAACAGAAAAGATAATGAACCATCTCATACTGGCGGAAACACAGTTTTTCGCCATGATAAACGGAAAAGACAACGGTAGCACGGAAACGGCATACGGCGGATTCGTGCAGGAAGTAATAAACCTGTGCTACGGCGGCAATGATGCCAAGCATATTATTGTGGCGTTGGCTTTTGCCGAAATCGAATTACAGCACCATCCGCAGAACTTGTCGGCATCGGAGGAGAATGTCGTCACTGTGTATATCCGCAAGGCGTTATCCTTCATCCGAAAGATGCAGAAGATGGTATCCGCTTCTGCAATTACCTCCGTGCCACCACTAACATCCACATCCGAAACCAAAGCCACAGTCCCAGCCTTGCAATGGACTGGTAATGCCGTCGAGTTGGTAGAACTAATCTATGCCCTCTACGCCACCGGCTGCATCAATGGCGGCAAGGCTTCGCTGAAAGAGCTTGCTCCTGTCCTCTATTCCTTTTTCGGTGTGGAGTCCAAAGACTGCTACCGCTTCTATACGGACATCAAACGCAGGAAAAGCGACAGTCGCACCTACTTCCTTGAAAAGATGCAGGACAAACTGAACGCGAAGATGCGACATGACGATGAATTGGAGCGGATGAGGAGATAAACGAATGCCAAACAAAGGATAAGCGGCCGGATTATACGGTTTCTTATCCTTCTTCATTTACAATCACTCTATTATCTGCCGGAAAGCCGATTAAAATCATTAACTTTGCAAGTATTAATCAATGACGGATGAAAATAGATAACCTCGAAATATTGAATGGACTGATTGCCGGAGCCGAAGGCGGGACAGTTGAGTTCAAAGAAACTACCGGGCAGTTGGAGCGTGGAATGGAAACTCTTTGTGCCTTCTTGAACGGTACGGGCGGCACGGTGCTGTTCGGTGTAACCGACAAGGGAAAGATTATCGGTCAGGAAGTGAGCGACAAGACGAAGCGCGATATTGCGGAAACCATCAGACGAATCGAGCCGTTTGCGACCATTGATATATCCTATACAGACATTCCGGGAACGAACAAAAGTGTTATAGCTTTATCAGCGGAAGAACAACGATATATGCGCCCGTTCACCTATAAGGGGAGGGCTTATCAACGGATAGAGAGCGTTACATCTGCCATGCCGCAGGGTATATACAACCTGTTGGTTATGCAGCGAGGCGGAACCTATGCTTGGGATTCCATGCAAAATCCCGGCTTGAAAATATCCGACCTTGACGAAACGGCAATCTTGGGCGCAGTACGTGGAGGAATCAGAGGCGGACGTTTGCCGGAAGGTTCTATGCAGGAGGATGTCCGAACCATCCTTGAAAAATTTGACTTGTTGAATGATGGAAAGCTGAACAATGCTTCCGTTGTCCTATTCGGACGGAACTTCTACCATTATCCCCAATGTCTGCTCCGTTTAGCCCGGTTCAAAGGAACGACAAAAGATGAATTTTTAGATAATCAGCGTGTGACAGGCAATATATTCAACTTGCTGGATGCTGCAATGGCATTTTTCTTCAAGCATTTGTCCCTCTCCGGTAAAATTGAAGGTTTGTACAGAGAAGAGGAACTGAATGTGCCATATAAGGCATTGAGAGAATGTTGCATAAATGCTTTTGCACATCGTGTTTACCATCGCCCCGGCAGTTCAGTCGGGATTGCTATCTATGATGACCGCGTGGAGATTGAAAACAGCGGAACATTTCCGCCTGATATTACCATTGAGAAACTGTTGGGTGGCCACAATTCCGAACCACAAAATCTGATAGTAGCCAATGTGCTGTACAAAAGTGCAGTATTGGAGAGTTGGGGACGTGGCATAGCCCTTATGGTAAACGAAT
>ERZ894203.1652-NODE-1652-length-11244-cov-9.599339_pt1 | contig 11244 bp, 9 predicted proteins | sample MGYA00380286_ERZ894203 | MGnify/ENA primary metagenome ERZ894203 (study PRJEB32331, sample SAMN06328484) | human gut metagenome | biome: human gut microbiome; feature: stool | host: Homo sapiens | collected 2014-02-06 ... | reverse complement strand
TTGCAACCGTGCTTTTGGCGTTTTTAGGAACTGTTACGGCACGCGGCGAGGCCTGGGCGCTGGCTGCAAAAGCCGTTAAGCATGCAATGGCAACCGCTGTCATGGTACGTTTTTTTAATTTCACATTCATTCTCCTTGCCTGTATTAAAAATTTTAATTAACTGCAAATATACAAATAAATTTTACATCATGCACGGGCAAACTGTAAAGGCGTTTTACTTTTGTTTCATTACAATTCACAATTACTATAATTAAAAGAGATGTGTTATAATAAAAATAAGCATATGAAAAAAGGAGATGATTACTTTGTCAACCACTTTTAAGTATATTAACCATGCCTGCTTTATGCTGTGCCACGAAGGCCACAACATTATTTTCGACCCGTATCTGGAAGGATGCCCCAAATTTAAACCGGGCGACACCGAAGCCTTAAAGGGCCTGAATGTAGAATATATTTTAATTTCCCATGCACATTTTGACCATATCGGCAGCGCTTTTGAAATTGCCAAAGCCTGCAATGCCACGGTAATTTCCACCGCCGAAGTATGCGGCCTTGCCGGAGAAGCCGGTGTTAACGCACACGGCATGCACCTTGGCGGCACCCACAAATTTGATTTTGGCCATGTACGCATTACGCCTGCCTTCCACGGCAGCGGCGTAGCAGGCGGCCATGCCTGCGGCTTTATTGTAGATTTTTACGGCACCAAACTGTATTTTGCCGGCGACACCGCGCTTTACAGCGATATGCAGCTTTTGCAGCGCCTTGACCCGTTCGATTACGCCATACTGCCTATCGGCGACAACTTTACCATGGGCCCGGCTGATGCTGCCATTGCCGCAGAATTTTTAAAAGCCAAATACGTTATTCCTATCCATTACAACACCTGGCCGCTGATTGCCCAGGACCCCGAAGCTTATAAAGCCAAAGTGGAAGCTGACGGCAGTGCCAAAGTACTGATTGTAAAACCCGGCGAAAGCATTGAGCTGAAATAAAATTTAATATTGATGGGCAAAACGCCAAAGCAGCTGCTTTGGCGTTTTTTAGTATGCAGAAATAAAAAAAGCAGCCTTCATTTGAAGACTGCTGATTTTACATGGTGGGCGCTAACGGGATCGAACCGCTGACATTCTGCTTGTAAGGCAGACGCTCTCCCAGCTGAGCTAAGCGCCCGAATGGTGACCGGTGGGGGAATCGAACCCCCGATACCGCCGTGAAAGGGCGGTGTCTTAACCGCTTGACCAACCGGCCAGGTGGCTCCCCGAGTAGGACTCGAACCTACGACGCCCTGATTAACAGTCAGGTGTTCTACCGGCTGAACTATCGGGGAATTTCACTGTGGTGCTGACCACATATGCTATTATACGTTTTTAATGCGTTCTTGTCAACACTTTTTTTAAAATTTTTTAAAATTATTTTACAGCAATTTTTACAACTATTTTCTGCACTGCCGAAGGCTCATTTTCAGCATTGCAGCCGGGGCGGTGCAGCTCCCACGGAAACAGCACAGCAAAGTCGCCTGCGTTTAAAACAACATAGTCTTTTTCTTCAATGTTTTCAAAAAAGAGCAGGTCGCGTTCCTCTGCGTAATTCTCAACTACTTTTACATCAGCAGTGCGCGGCGCAAAATAAATCTTTTCCGTTCCTTTGCCAAGGTACTGCACATCTATATATTTATTATGTGCTTCCGGCTTTTTGGTGCTGCGGTCTGCCGTGGTGTAGTTTTCAACATTGGCATACATTTTTTCGCCGTCCAACACGTATCTGCCGTCCGCAACTTTGCTGAAATCGGTAGCTGCCAGATATTCCAGTGCTTTGCGGAGGTCTTCGCCTACATAAGGAAGCAATTTTTCGATATCGTTTTTATGTCCAAATATCATCTTCTCAACCTTCTTTCGTTAAATATTTGTTATATTCTGCACTGCCGCTAAAAATCCTTTGCAAAAAGCCTGCTTTTATTATAAAATTGTGCATATCGCTATTTAAAGAAAGGACGAAACCGTGAGCTATTTAAATGTTACCAACGTATCACATTCTTTTGGCGGCCGCCAGATTCTGGAGAATGTGTCTTTTAAATTAATGCGCGGCGAGCATGTAGGGCTTGTCGGCGCCAACGGCGAAGGCAAATCTACCTTTTTAAACATTGTTACCGGCCATACGCTGCCGGATGAAGGCAAAGTGGAATGGCCCGGCAAAGTAACTGTAGGCTACCTTGACCAGCAGAGCACGCTGCAAAAGGGCATGACCATCCGCGAAGTGCTGCGCACCGCTTTTGACGGCATGTACAAAATGGAAGCCGAAATGCTGGAGCTGTACGAAAAAATGGGCGACGCCACTCCCGAAGAAATGGACAAAATGATGGAAACCGTCGGCGAAATACAAACCGAGCTGGAACACGGCGGGTTTTATTCGCTGGACAGCAAAATTGAAGAAACCGCCAACGGGCTTGGGCTTGGCAGCATAGGGCTCGACCGTGACGTATCAGAACTCAGCGGCGGTCAGCGCAGCAAAGTGCTTTTAACCAAACTTCTTCTGCAAAATTCTTCCATTCTGCTTTTGGACGAACCTACCAACTATCTTGACGTTGAACATATTGAATGGCTGACAAAATTTTTGCAGAACTACGAAAACGCCTTTATTTTAATCAGCCACGACATCAGCTTTTTAAATAAAGTAGTTAATGTTATTTACCACCTGGAAAACTGCGAGCTTACCCGCTACACCGGCAACTACGACAAGTTCCAGGAAATGTACGCCATTTACAAAGCGCAGAAAGAAGCGGCTTATGAACGCCAGCAGCAGGAAGTTGCCAAGCTGGAAGACTTTATTGCCCGCAACAAGGCGCGCGTAGCCACTACCAACATGGCAAAAAGCCGCCAGAAAAAACTGGACAAAATGGAAATGATTGAAAAGCCGCGCGAAAAACCCAAAGCGCATTTTCAGTTTAAGGAAGCACGCACACCGAGCCGTTACCTGGCCGTTGCCGAAGATTTGGTGCTTGGCTATGATACGCCGCTTACCCGACCCGTCAGCTTTAAAATCGAATGCGGGCAGAAAATTGCCATCCGCGGCGTAAACGGGCTTGGCAAAACCACGCTTCTTAAAACCATTTTGGGCATTATTCCGCCCATCAGCGGCAAAATAGAACTGGGGCAGTTTTTGGAGCCCGGATATTTTGAGCAGGAAGAACGCGAAAAGAACGAAAACACCGCGCTGGAAGATGTTTGGAACGAGTACCCCGGCATGACCAACTACGAAGTACGTGCCGCCCTTGCCGCCTGCGGGCTGACCAACGAACACATTACCAGCAAAGTATTTGTTTTAAGCGGCGGCGAAGCTGCCAAAGTGCGTCTGTGCAAGCTGATGCTGAAAAACGTTAACTGGCTGGTGCTGGACGAACCTACCAACCACCTTGACGTTGATGCCAAAGCCGAGCTTAAACGCGCGCTGATTGATTTTAAGGGCAGCGTGCTTTTAGTATCGCACGAACCGGAATTTTACGAAGACTGGGTTACAAGCGTCTGGAACATTGAGGACTGGACCACAAAAATAATTTAAAACTAAAAACAGCAAAGAAAAACCGGAGTAAACTTAATTACTCCGGTTAATTTTTTATCTCATGTTTTCGATAAAGTCTTCAAAAGCGTTAATCAAAATCGGATGGCCCGTAACTTTTAAATCGCGCAGGTAAGTACCGTAAGATTCATACCATTTTTCTTCCATTTCCATGGTAAGGCCTTCTTTTTTGTATTCTTCAATCATTTTTAAAATAAAGCGGTTGGCTTCGCCGGTTTCTTTGTTAACGTTAAGCGGAATGATGCGTGTTTCGGCATCATAGGTTTCAACGGTAACATCCCAGCCGCCTGGTACGGGCGGACGGCGGGTAGCTTTAATTAAATAGCCGGGGGCAAAACCAACATAAGCGCCGCCAAGCGAATTATAAAGCTTTGCTTTGGTAAGCGGATAGCCGTTTTTGTTGCCCCATTTTACAATTTCTTCGCAGACTTCGTTATTATGAATAACGCTGGAAAATTCAGCAGTTGCCAAAACTTCGGACATAGTTTTTACCTCCATATCACTTAATATCTTTTATTGTACTTTATCCACGCGCCAAATTCAATATGCACAGCATTTTTTGTGCCTGCTTTAATGCAATTTTTGTGCTTTTATTTTGTAAAGTTGTTTGCACTTTTGCTATATCCTATGCTAAAATAAATTAGCAACTGATTGTAAAACCATCCAAAATATCCATTTACGGGTTTTTAACGCAAATAATACGAGGTGAAGACTAATGAGCAGGCGCATGACCACTTCCGAAGCAATCAACGAAGCAAGGCGCTGTTTAAACTGTGCCCGTCCGCTTTGCCGCACGGGCTGCCCGATAGAAAACAATATTCCGCAATTTATCCGCGCTTTAAGCGAAGGCAACATCGGGCTTGCCTACGAAATTATCTCCGAGCGCAGCAACCTGCCCGCCATTTGCGGCAGGGTATGCCCGCATGAACGCCAGTGTGAAGCGCACTGCGTTCTGGCCAAAAACAAACACGGCATTGAAATCGGCAGTTTGGAAATGTTCATTGCCGATTTTGCCCACGAAAACAATTTAAAACCGCTGCCGCCTTCCACCGGCAAACGCGGTAAAGTAGCCGTTATCGGCAGCGGCCCGGCAGGCCTTACCGTTGCAGGCGACCTTGCCAAAATGAATTTTGCCGTTACCATTTTTGAAGGCCAGTCCGAACCCGGCGGCATTTTACTGTTCGGCATTCCGGAATTCCGCCTGAACAAAGATGTGGTGCGCCGCGAAATTAAAGAACTGCTGCACCTTGGCGTGGAAATTAAAACAAATACCCTTATTGGCCCCGATTACACCGTTGACGATTTGTTCAACATGGGCTATGACGCAATATTCATGGGCACCGGCACATCCCTGCCGCGTACGCTCAACATTCCCGGCAAAGAACTTACCGGCATTTTAACTGCCACCTACTTTCTGCGCATGGTTGTACTTTCCGACAGCGGCAAACTGGACGAAAGCGAAACATTGCTGCATGTCGGCGATAACGTTATCGTTATCGGCGCAGGCAACGTGGCTATGGACGCCGCACGCACAGCAATCCGCCGCGGCGCTAAAAATGTTACGGTTGTTTACCACAAAACGGAAGCCGAGATTTCCTGCTTCCCCTCCGAATACGAAGCAGCCGTTAAAGAAGGCGTACAGTTTAACTTTTTGCAGCAGCCCATTGCCTACCTTAACAAAAAACAAATGCGCGCGCTTAACGCCATGCGCCAGAAAGCTTCCGAAAGCGACGAAACTGAGCTTGCAGGGCTTTTGGTGCAGAACATTGTTAAAACGGAAGATGGGCAGTTTATTGAAGAAGGCGGCCAGGTTGCCCTGCCGTGCGACTGCGTAATTCTGGCTATCGGCCAGCGCCCGGCGGCAAGAATTGTTTCTACCACCAAAGGCATTCAGGTTGATGACCGCGGCTTTGTTATTACGCGCGAACGCCCCTACGGCATGACGACCCGCGCAGGCGTATTCAGCAGCGGCGATGTGGTACACGGCCCTGCCACCGTAGTGCTTGCCATGAAGGAATCCAAAAAGGTTGCGGCAGGCATTGCGCAGTATATCGACGCAAAAAAGCTGCTGGCCGAATGTGAAGAAGTACCCGAAAACCTAAAATAAGCAAAAAATTAACCACATTGAGCGTTAGCGCCCAATGTGGTATTTTTTATGCCCATAAACCTGTTAAGGCAAATTTATCTACATCAGCAAGGCCTTTATCGGTTAGGCGCAGGTGCGGTATTACCGGCAATGCCAGGAACGAAAGCACCATAAACACATTCAGCCCTTCCGGCACGCCAAGCTCCGCCGTCCAGTAGCGCAGCTGCTTTAAGCGCCTGTTAACAAATTCCATGCGCTGATCGCTCATCAGCCCTGCAAACGGCAGCGGCAAAATGGCTTTTATCTCGCCGTCCAGCGCCACGGAAATACCGCCGCCTTCTTTGCGCAGCGCTGCGGCAGCCGTCAGCATATCGGCATCGTTAGTGCCCGCCACAATTAAATTGTGCGAATCGTGTGCAACGGTAGAAGCAACTGCCCCGCGTTTTAATTTAAGCCCCTGTACAAAGCCAAGCCCAACATTGCCTGTTGCATGGTGGCGTTCAAACACTGCCAGCTTTAAAATATCACGCGAAGTATCGCTTACGGCCTCGCCGTTAATGCACAAAGGCTTTTCCAAGCGCGCTTCGGTTAAAATCTGCTCCGGCACAATGCGGATAACCTTAATATTTTTATCAGGCTCTGCCATGATTTTCAGCCTGCTGCTGTCCAAATCTTTAATATTTGTTCCCGCAGCGGCGGGTTTAAGATAAGGCTCGCTCTCCCACAGCAGTTTGCCGTTCTGTACAACTTTTTTGCCGTTTTTAAATACAAACTGCGGCGTAAAGTCCTGTAAATTGGTCAGCACGTTAATATCTGCCAGATAGCCAGGCGCCAAAGCACCCCTGTAATGCAGGCGGAAACGTTCGGCCGTGTTCAGTGTTGCCATCTGCAAAAGCATTTCTGCCGGGTATCCGTGCGTAACGCCAATTTCCAGCATATAATTAATGCTGCCCTGCGTTACCAGTTCATCCAAATGGCGGTCGTCCGTTGCCATGCAGCAGCGGCGGCTGTTCAGCGGTGTAACGCACTGCAGCAGTTCCAGCAGGTTGTGCGCGCCGCTTGCCTCGCGCAGCATTAAATAGCAGCCGCGGCGTATTTTTTCAATGCCCTCCTGCCAGGTTGTAGCCTCGTGGTCGCTTGTTACACCGGCAGCAAGGTAGGCGTTTAAATCGCTGCCGCTGATGCCAGGCCCGTGCCCGTCGCAAATACCGCCGCGCACCAGCGCCAGCTTCTTCATTACGCCCTCATCGCCATACAAAACGCCGGGGTAATTCATCATCTCACCCAGGCCCAGTACGCGCGGATGCCTCAAAAACGGCTGCAAAGCATCTGCTTCCAGCACAGCGCCGCTTGTTTCCATGCCCGTTGCCGGTACGCACGAAGGCAACATAAAGAACACGTCAAGCGGCATATCTTCCGTTTCCTCAAGCATCCACTGCAAACCCTCCGTACCAAGCACGTTGGCAATTTCGTGCGGGTCGGCAAAAATGCCGGTAACGCCGTTTAACAGCAGCAGGCGCGACAGCTCGCGCGGAGCAAGCATTGTGCTTTCAATGTGCATATGCGCGTCCAGAAAGCCCGGCGTTAAATATTTGCCCGCCATGTTGTATTCTTCCGCGCCCTTGTAGCTGCCGATACCGGCAATTACGCTGCCGCATACGGCAACATCGGCCGTTTCCCACTCGCCGGTAAAGCTGTTAAACACATTGCCGCCCTTTAAAACAAGGTCAGCCTTTTCCAGCCCGCGGGCAACACGCAGCAGCCTTTGTTCAAATTCTGCGTCACGCATAATCTTACCTCATGTTAATAAACTGCAAATCTACGCCGAAATCTCCCGCTTTTAAAGTTTGTATTACGGCCTGCAAATCATCTTTTTTAGCGCCGCTGATTCTTACCTGGTCATCCTGCATCTGTGCAGTTACTTTTAATTTGGTAGCTTTAACGGCGGCAATAATAGCTTTGGCCTTTTCTTTGGGAATACCCTGCAAAATGTTCAGAGTCTGCCTTACCGTGCCTTTGGTGGCAGGCTCAACCTTGCCCAGCTCCAGGCAGCGCAGCGGAATGCCGCGTTTAGCCATGCGCGCACGCAGAATGTCGATAATCGCATTCAGTTTGTACTCGTCTTCGGCGGCAAGTTTAATGCATTTTTCTTCCAGCTCAATGCTGGCGTCGCTGCCGCGGAAATCGTAACGCTGGGCAATCTCCTTTTTGGTCTGGTTAACAGCGTTGTCCATCTCCTGCATATCCACCTGAGAAACAACGTCAAAAGAACTGTCTTTAGCCATTTATATAATCACTCCATTCTTGTATTGTGCTTATATTTTATCATAACATGTTCAATTTGGCACCTTTTTGCTTGCGCAGATATAAACTAACCCCCGATACATAAAGTACCGGGGGTTTAAACAGCCTTCCCTCATTTGGCCATTAGTCGATAATGTTGTGCTGATATTCGTTGTACTGAGCTTTCAATTTCTGCATAATTTCTGCCATTTCCAGCTGCAAATTGGAAGCCGCATCAAAGTCGCCTCTTGCAAATGCTTCGCGGGTCATGGTAAACAGGCTCGGCTGCTCGGTAACGTCTTTAGCCATGGTGCTGCGCATTGCAGCGATTTTTTCCCACATTGCCGCATCATGCGTGGTATGGTTATCGTCGTCATGCAGTTTTTTCATCAGGCAGATTTCCTTATGATATTCAGGAATAATTCTGTTCAGAAGTTCCGTCTGCCAACGGATTAAAGCTCCTTTGGCAAAGGATTCGATAAATTCTTTTTTAAGAATGTTGCCGGTGGTAAGCACGGCAATTTTTTCCGGATAATTTTTAATGGCGCACATGTTTTCCCAAACGGTTGCGGGCGGTTTGCCAAACAGGTGGGCGCGTTCTTCTTCGTTGTAGTCTTCAAATACGTCATGCTCGCTGCGGTATTCTCTGTCTTTTTCAAGGTAGAAGCCTTCTTCGCCCGCTTTTTTGGACAGCTCGTTTTCCATTTCCTTAAGCGTTTTGCCGGATTTCACGCAGGCTTTAATGCCGTCCAGCATGGAAATGTAGAAAGCTGCAATGGCAAGATAGGTATTGGTATACGGGTTCGGGGAACGCATTTCAATACGGGTTGCCATCGGGCTGTCGATGTCGCGGATTAAGCCTGCCAGAATGGTACGGTTACGGGAAGGTACTTCCGGGCTGAGGCCGAGCGAAGTTACAATGCAGACAGGTGCTTCAAAGCCGGGTTTCAAACGGTTCAGAGAGTCGATGGTGGAAGAAATGAAGGGGTTGATTACTTCGTAGTTTTTCAAAAGCCCCATCATGGAACCATAACCAACGGCAGAGAGGAATTCGGTGTGCATATCTTTCGGTGCAAACAGGTTAACAACTTTGCCGTTTTTCATTTTGGCGGCAATGCCAACGTGGGTATGTTCGCCGCTGCCAGCAACGCCCGGAACGGGTTTTGCCTGGAAGGAAACTTCAAGGCCGTTCAGGCGGAAAATTTCTTTAACGATGATGCGCGCCAGAAGTTCGTTATCGGCAGTTTGTACGCCGTAGCTGTATTTCCAGTCTACTTCCAGCTGTTCCATAACGTGGGTCATATGGCCGTTGTCGTCAATCTGTCCGCGTACGCCGCCGCATTCCTTATGGCCCATTTCAGGCCCAAGGCCGTAGGCTTCAAGCATTTCCACGGTTTGTTCCAGCGCGGTGCGCACGTTGCCGCGGCAGCGCTGCCAGTATTGTTCCTGCATCATCTGCGAGGAGCTTAATGCTTCAATCGGAGCATCTTCACGCGGGGATTTTACCCAGAATTCCAGTTCGGTTGCGCAGGTGAAAATAATTTTTTCAATGTCTTCACCACTGATATGTTCCAAACCTGCAACCTGCGGATGCTTTTTAAAGAGTTCCAGCAGTTCTTTTTCAACATAATCCAGCGTATCGTGCAGAATAGAGCGGGAGTCAACGCGAACGTTGTTGTGTACAAGGAAGCACGGAATACGCAGCGTGCCAACCATTCTGCCGGTTGCGGAATCGAAATGTTCGTAGTTGTAGTCAATATACCAGTTTACGCTGCTGTCGATTTTCATATCAACGCGGGCGTTATTTAAAGTAGCAATGCCGGTAAGCACAACGGAACTGCCGTCGGTCTGGGCAGCCATGCCTTCCAGAAAGCCGTCAATATCTTTCAAAAACAGGCTGATAGGCACTTTTTCGTCGGTATCGTTGCCTGCAAAATCCACACCCATAAAGGAAACGAATTTAATTTCCGGGTGCGCTGTTAAAATCTCGGTCAGTGTTTCTCTGTTCTGTTCTTCGGGGCTGATAACATAAAGCATATCGGGGTTCATCATGTCGGTCACCTGCGGCTTTGCGCCGCGCTCCTTTCATTTAATTAAAATAATTAAAACAAAAATAAAATACAAAAGACCCTGCTACTTGGGCATACAAATAGCAGGGTCTCCATTGACCACGTTTGTATTATAACAAATAATCTTCTCCGCGTCCAGTAAAATCTTTCCGGTTTTGTAAAAATTTTAGTGCTTGCCCAAAAAGCGGATGAGTATTTCCTCCAGCATTTCAAACTGCCTGCCGCCGTAGCGGATATTGGCATTAAAATCTGCCAGCGCCAGCATAAATTCCGATAAGCCGTGCGCAGTAAAATTACGGCACTGCTCCATTAATTTTTTTACGGCATAGGGCGACATTTTTAAAGCGGAAGCCGCCGTTTGCTGATTCATTCCCTGCGCCGCCAGTTCTTTAACCTGCGCCAGACGGCGTACCTGAAAGGCAATCAAGCCGCTGACGGCTATCGCGCTGCCGCCGTGTTTTTTTTCGTTCTGCAAAAGTTCCAGCACTTCGGGCAGATTCTTTTGGGCAATGGCGTTTAAAAGCGCAAAGCGCGAAACTTCAGGCAACGAAGAAAACACCGCTTCAACATCGGCTTTTGTCCAAATGCGCCGTTTGCCGCCGTAAACGTACAGCTTTTCTATTTCCTGCTCAAGCAAAAGCAGCGGTGCAGTATCGGCCGCAGAAAGATATTCCATTACCGTCTGTTCCGCATCATATTCAAAACGGCAGCCGCGTTTTTTGGCTTCGGCATCAAGCCACGGCTTAAGCTGGTACGGTTTCAGCGGTTTACATTCGCAGGCAGCGCCTTCTGGCGCCAGCATTTTATAAAGTCGGCCGCGCTTGTCTATTTTGCTTACGCTGATAAACATATGGCAGAACTCCGGTATGTTTGCCAAAATTGCTTCCAGATTTTCTTTCTGTTTTTTTTCGGCGGCAAAAATTTTATCGTCGCTGATGATGACGAGGCTGCTGCCGCCAAAGAACGGATAAGTGTTAACGGCGGCATTAAGCCTTTTTAAATCCGTATCGCGGTCGAAAACGCTTATTTCCATATCTTCATCCGCCGCGCTGCCAAAAACATATTTTTTTATGCAGGCTGCGGCTTTGCTGCGGTAATAGTTTTCTTCGCCGTACATTAAAATAACGTTGGGCAGGCTTTCGCCTTTTTCCAGCATTTCTATCAGTTTTTCCGGTGCCAGTTCCATAAAATCACCTTAAAAAAATTCTTTGTCGTACCTATAACTATACCAT
>ERZ894203.1626-NODE-1626-length-11449-cov-27.787783_pt1 | contig 11449 bp, 14 predicted proteins | sample MGYA00380286_ERZ894203 | MGnify/ENA primary metagenome ERZ894203 (study PRJEB32331, sample SAMN06328484) | human gut metagenome | biome: human gut microbiome; feature: stool | host: Homo sapiens | collected 2014-02-06 ... | reverse complement strand
GAAGTCAGCCCTATTTTTATTCGTTTGCTATATTTTTATCGGACAGCAATATTTCCATATCGAAAGTATTGCCAGTACCATCCTCTGTATCGTGTCAAGGTTTCTGGCGTACCTTGCATCTTTCCGTCTGATAAAGTCCTGCCTCAGGTTGCGGTCAAGGTCCCAGTGCATGCTTTCTATGGCCCAATGCATTCTGGCTATTGTGCCCAGCCGCCGGGCACTTCCGTGAAAGCTGGAGACATAGAACCTTCTTTCGGAAGATTTCTGACCGTTAGATTTCCTTTCCGTTGCAGTCCGTATTTCGACAACCGTCAGATCTCCATTCCACTTTTCCCTGTCCGTGATCAGGTCATTTCCACGAAAGATGCGGCATGCCCTGGTTTCTATCCTGCCATGTTCAAGGAAAGGTCCTTCCGAGTATACATCCACAGGCTCTGCAAGCCCGACATTGTCCTCAATCCCATATCGCAAAGTCCTCTGGTTCGCCTTCAGCCCGATAAGGAAATCACCGCCTTTTTCCCGGATTTTATCTATGATGGCTTTCTGGAAGGACATGGCGTCCGCCGTAACTATGCATCCTGACACATCCACCTTGTCCAGCAGTTTGGGCACGGAAGTTATCTCGTTGCTTTTTTCTTCGCACATGTCCGTGGCAAGTGTGACACCTCCTTTAAGGGAATAGGCGGACACGATGTCGGGGTTGCGTCCGTTTTCAAGTACCGTCCCTCTCATTGCCTTGCCGTCAATACAGAGGATGTCCACGGCAAAACCGACAAGTTCAGCATGGAAAGCGGCAGTAAATTCAGACATCCGTTCAGACATGGCTTCATCATCTATATGTTTGAATACACGGCAGAGCGTAGGCTCAGAAGGCACGCCCTCCAACAAAATCCCTAAAGAGCGGAAGCGTTTCAGATTACGCTCGCCGAATCTGATTATATCCGGCCTTGTCATACACTTGCCCAGCCGTCCGAGTATTACAAGAAGAAGAATATCTTCCAGCTTGTGTTTGTAGTTTCCCTTGTCTGTCCTGCGGTAATCCGGCACTGATTTCACAAATTCTTTCAGATGTTTCATTATGCTGCCACTATGGCGGAATGCTAATATATTAAACACGCAAAATGCTGTATATCAGCAAAATAAATCGTATTTTCGCATAGCGAAAATTAAGGCGGAAATCAAAAAACGACCTCTGTCGCATTGGATTTCCGCCTGCAAAAATAATTTTATATGAACGATAAAAAGAAACACCGGAAGCGGTGCTTCCTGCATCGCTGTGCGCAAAAATAATGGTTTTTCGGAGAATAACAAGGATTATGGAGATTATTTTAAATGAAAGAGCCGTGCGTACTCTGGCAAATTTTTTTGCAAAAATCATTGTCATGTAATAAATTTTTGTAACTTTAGCCTTTGAAGATATAGTGGCAATTACTTTAATGTTGTATTTGGACACTATAAATGCATGCTTTTATTGTTATATTCCTAATTTTCAGATTATTATATCGGATCCGCGTTAAATTAGGCTGTAAAGAGTGAGGATATGATGCAGAAGGAAAATAAAGAGGACTCCATGTCAAACTACTCCGAAGAAGTACAAGCCATTATAGACCGTATGCCTACCCAATGGGTCAAATGGTTTGCTCTGTGCGCAAGTATGGTAGCGATGGAATTACAATCACAATTAAATAACCCATAAACAATCACATCTATGAAACCTTTGTTATTATTCTTTGCAGCATTTGCTCTGTCGCTTTCAGTGAAAGCGCAATATGCGTATGCCATAATAGATACTGTGCGGCTGAATGCCGCGTACAAGTCCTTGATAGAAAAAGGAGATGCAGACAGCCAGCGCGAGTACTTCGATGCCTTTCCTAAAAATTGGATGCAATATATCGCAACTTTTCAATACACCCGCAACAATGTCCTGCCAAATTTGTATTCCACATCGCACAAACTCGTGAATGCTTTCAGCAACAAGCTAACGGCCATATCAGCAGATGAGTATTGCAAAAGAGCAATAGACTTGTGCATAGGAGCAGAGATTGATGCAGACGCTCCCAATTATTTAAGAAGTATGGTTAGACAGTTATTGAACCAAACTGACACACGAAAAGCCATTTTCAACTATTTGTCCAGCTTACGCATCGGACATAGATTCCAATTCTGGTTTTTCTATTGGTCCAACATCACTCGCTCAAAAGACCTGGAAAAACAATTCGCCGATTTTTATGACTCCGTAAAAAACGATTATTCCGAAGAAGCAAACATCATGTTTGATGCTTACAAATACGCATACAACAATGTGAATTTTATGAGTACCGGGTATTTGGATGGCGAATAGGCACAGGTCATTTTTAATGCTCTACTCATGACGCAGCTGTTGCTATGAGAACATATTTTGTTGTTGAACAAGGAATAACTGGAATAGTATAATGAATCACATGGTAAGAATTTTTTTAGCAGTCATCATTTGCCTGCTGGGAGCAAATCCGAAGGCAAATGCTCAGAATCCGTTTCTGACCCAGGTAGATTATATCTGGCAATTCGATGTGTCACCGGACGGGAAGTATCTTGCTTACAAGCAATGGAACAAGGACAAAATGTCCAAGATCGTAGTAAAGAACCTTTCTTCGCAAAAGGAATTTGTGGTAGACTCGACGGAAATGTCCGGCAATGCGCCAACGGAGGCATCGTATGGTTTGACATTCCTCCCGAACGGGCAACTGCTGTTCGAGAAGCAAGGAAACCTCTTAGCCTATTCACCCTCGACACAAACTTGCAGTGAGATGGTGCGACAGGCAACCATCTCCCCAGCTCCCCTCTTGCATATGAGCGCCACCCGGCAAACGGTATACCTCGCAGGCATGCACACGCTTGCTTGCATGGATTTGGGCAAGGGCAGCAAAAAGCAGATTGAGACGGGCAAACAGGACGGGAACATCATTTCATTGTCTGCAACTCCCGGAGGAAACGCAATTTACAGCACCACGTATACGGAAGCAGGCAAGACGCAGGCACGGATATGGCAATGGAACGCCTCGCTTGCAAAGCCTGCGGACGTGACGGCACGCTTTGAGAAACTGGTCGCTGCCCCCTACCTGATAGAGGCTGCTTCGCAAGAAGGAACATTCATCGTGGCGGGCCGCGAAGGCGTATTCCGGGTAAATACGGAAACGGAAGAAACCACCCGGCTGATGGACAACTTGAGCGAGAATCCGGTGAGCAAAATCCATTTCGATGAACAGTCGCATGTATTGTATTACCTATTGTTGCGCGACAGCGGGCAAATACACCAATGCGAGGTACATAACTAGCCATAGTCTGTTTTTTATGATAATGGGAATTTAGCGGGACGAAGCCATGCAGCTACAAGCTGCAGACTATCCGGCAATAACCAGGACAGTGAAACCGCCCCAACTATGTTTAACCGCAGCGTGCCGCGTAGCTAGAGTTTCCGACGCAAAATTCAGCACCCGTAAGGGTGCTGTACGATTTCTATAGGAAATACATGGAATACATAGCGGTCATGCCCCATTCGCAGGCTTTCGAGGATTCCCTGAAACGGGCCTGTCTTACCCCAAAAGCAATGGAGCAGGCAAAGAAGATGTCGCAGGAAAGCGGAGCAGATGCCCTTATCTGCGCGCAAGATCCAAGCATGGACGGCATAGAGAGTATAAGAGTAGTCCATATACGAGGAAACAATTATGCGGTAATTTATCAAGACGAGTATGCCAAACGAGTCATACAGATACCTTTGACGGTGGAGCAGGTTGATGGACACTACATGATTAGCGACGTAGGGAAGGCTACCCGTACGGCATACTTTGGAGAAACTAATACCCATCTGCAATAAACCACTGTTACAGATTTGTAAGATGTTAATCGACTATTTTAGTAATGCCTAATCAAAATCTGACCACAATGAAAACTTATGCAATTACCATCATTTTTGCTTTTTGCGCTTCTTTCTTGGCGGCTCAAAACAGTTATTCTCCGGAAGCTCTCGCCAAAAACGACAGGGCGGCACGCATGAGCATGCATCCGGATTCTTTGGAAGCGGCTCTTAAACTTTTGGACGAAGCAATTGCTATAGCCCCGTCGCTGGTAAACGCTTACGGCAACAAAGCCGGCATTCTGGAGTCTTTGGGGCGTTCGGAAGAAGCCTTGCAGACCATTCTTGACGCAGAACAATATGTGGACAAGCATAATCCGTATTACTACTTAGGGAAAGGTAGCATATTGCTGAAGAACGGAAGAAATGATGAAGCGTCCGAAGCGTATGACTGGTCGCTCCAGCTGTTCGAAGGCATGCTGAAAAGCAAACCGACTCCGGAATTGTTCATCAACTACGTTACCAACAAATATTTCGTGGACGGCATCGAACTGTCCTTGGCAGAAATAGAGAAACTGATGCCTGCCACATTCTCCGCCATGGAGAAAAAGCAGGTGACGGATTTTTTTGAGCACATGGGCACTCCGGCACGGATAAAAGAAGCGTTGCTTGCAAAAGGCAAATGAAAAATGACAATTTAGCTGTTTCATAAAAACTGAATGATTTCTTGGATAAATATGTAGAGCGATGGAACTACAATCACAATTAAATAACCTCATAGGCTGGAGGCCGGATATTCTAATAGAAAATAAAAAGTAAGCAGATAATGGGCGGGTAATGAGGAGAAAAATGTATATTTGCAACCTATTATCATTATACTGCTTGATTATGTCTTGTATTTTACATATAGAAACTTCTACGGAAGTCTGTTCGGTGGCCGTCAGCCAGGATGGAGCTTCCATTTTCTCGAAAGAAGATTTTAAGGGACCTTCCCATGCCACGGAACTCGGGACATTTGTTGATGAAGCTTTGTCATTTGCCGACAGCCATGCCATTCCGGTAGATGCTGTGGCGGTCAGCTGCGGTCCGGGATCTTATACCGGGCTGCGTATCGGCGTTTCTATGGCAAAAGGCATCTGCTATGCATTGGGCATTCCTTTGATAGGCCTTCCTACACTGGAGGTGATGTGTGTCCCTGTACTGCTTTTCCGTGATTTGCCGGAAGACGCGCTTCTTTGTCCGATGATTGACGCCCGCCGTATGGAAGTATATGCTGCCGTTTACGACCGCGCCTTGCGTGTGAAGCGTGAAATCTCTGCGGATATTGTCGATGAGAACGCTTATGAAGAATTCTTGGCTGAGCGTCCGGTGTATTTCTTCGGAAACGGTGCTGCCAAGTGCAAGGATAAGATTAAGCATCCCAACGCCCATTTCCTGGACGACGTTCATCCGTTGGCTAAATGGATGTTTCCGCTGGCAGAGAAGGCTGTAGCGAACAATGATTTTAAGGATGTGGCTTATTTTGAACCTTTCTATCTGAAAGAGTTTGTTGCGTCCAAACCTAAAAAGCTGCTGTAGCAGTTTATTTGTTTTTAGAACAACTTATTGATATGGAATATAATACCCAACAACGAAAATTGCCTCTTCCTGAATACGGAAGAAGCGTGCAGAATATGGTTGACCATGCACTGACCATTGAAGACCGTGCGGAGCGCCAGCGCTGCGCCAATACCATTGTGAACATCATGGGAGGAATGTTTCCTCAATTGCGCGACATGGAAGACTATCGCCACAAGCTGTGGGACCATCTGGCAATCATGTCTGATTTCAAACTGGATATAGATTATCCGGTGGAGGTGGTGAAGAAAGAAAGTCTGGAAGTGAAGCCGGAACAGATTCCTTATTCGCCGAATAAGATTAACTACCGTCATTATGGCCGTTTGATACAGGATCTGATTAAGATTGCGGTTGCCTATCCGGAGGGCGAAGAGAAAGATGTTCTTGTCCGTTACATCGCCAACCACATGAAAAAGGATTATATCAACTGGAATAAGGACGGAGTAGAAGATCAGAAGATTCTGGATGATCTTTGCGAACTGTCCGGAGGGAAAATAAAGCTTTCCGCTGCCGATTATCATTTGGTTGAACAGCGTATGCTGATTCCTCGGCGCCGTCAGGGGCAGCAGAACAATAATCAGAAACGTAAATATTAAAATGCTATGGCTTCGTTTGTCATCGAAGGCGGATATAAACTGAATGGGGAAATCACTCCGCAAGGGGCGAAAAATGAAGTGCTGCAAGTGCTTTGCGCAACCTTGCTGACCGATGAGGAAGTGACGGTCAGCAATATCCCGAACATTCTGGATGTGAACAACCTGATTCAGTTGCTCCGCGATATGGGAGTGCAGGTGTCGAAGACTGGAAGCGACACTTACACGTTCAAGGCGGATAACATCAATCTGGCTTATCTGGAAACCGAAGAGTTTCTTTCGCGGTGTTCCAAGTTAAGAGGTTCTGTCATGCTTGTCGGTCCGTTGGTAGCCCGCTTCGGGAAGGCGATGATATCCAAGCCCGGCGGGGATAAGATCGGACGCCGCCGGCTGGATACGCACTTTCTCGGAATCCAGAAACTGGGGGCGAAATTCGATTATGACGCATCGGAAGGCTTGTTCCGCATTTCGGCTGACAAACTGAGAGGCACTTATATGTTGCTTGACGAGGCTTCCATAACCGGAACGGCCAACATCATCATGACTGCTGTTCTGGCAGAAGGAACGACTGTCATTTATAATGCGGCGTGTGAACCGTATATACAGCAGTTGTGCAAGATGCTGAACCGTATGGGAGCGCGAATCTCGGGCATTGCGTCTAACCTTCTGACAATCGAAGGAGTAAGCAGCCTGAAAGGATGCACGCACCGTGCGCTTCCGGATATGATTGAGGTGGGCAGCTTTATCGGTATGGCAGCAATGACAGGGAGTGAGATAACGATCAAGGATGTTTCTTATGAGAATCTGGGAATCATTCCCGACAGTTTCCGCCGGCTGGGCATCCGGGTGGAGCAGCGCAATGATGATATTTTTGTGCCGGCGCAGGAACATTATCAGATCGAAACCTTTCTCGACGGTTCTATCATGACGATAGCCGACGCGCCCTGGCCGGGTCTGACTCCGGATTTGCTCAGTGTGATGCTGGTTGTTGCTACTCAGGCAAAAGGAAGCGTGCTGATCCATCAGAAGATGTTTGAAAGCCGCCTGTTCTTTGTGGACAAGCTGATTGACATGGGAGCTCAGATTATATTGTGTGATCCGCACCGGGCGGTGGTGATCGGGCATGACCGGGGCTTTTGTCTGCGTGGCGGAAACATGACTTCGCCGGATATCCGTGCAGGAATCGCGCTGCTGATAGCGGCCTTGGGAGCTGAAGGCATCAGCCGCATTCATAATATTGAACAGATTGACCGTGGTTATCAGAATATAGAGCAGCGCCTGACTGCTTTGGGTGCCCGGATTACACGAATCGAATGACAGCATATGATCAGAAAAGAAGAAGTATATAAGATAGGTGTCATAAACAAGCCGCATGGGGTGAGGGGAGAAGTATCGTTTACTTTCTCTGATGACATTTTTGACCGTGCGGACTGCGATTATCTGGTGCTTCTGCTCGACGGAATATTTGTCCCTTTCTTTATCGAAGAGTATCGTTTCAAGAGCAGCAATGTGGCTTTGGTGAAATTTGAGGGGGTAGATACTGCCGAAAAAGCGCGCATGTTTACAAATGTCGAGGTCTATTTCCCGATCAGATATGCGGAAGAGGACGGGGATGCAGCCTTGTCGTGGAATATATTTGAGGGCTTTAAGGTGATAGACAAGAATCATGGCTTTCTGGGAGAGATAGTCGGTGTGGACGATTCGACAATCAATGTGCTTTTTGTAATAGAGAAAGAAGGGAAGGAGCTGCTGCTTCCTGCTCACGAAGAGTTTATTCTGGATGTAGACAGGGAAAATAAGGCCGTACATGTGGATGTGCCTGACGGATTGTTGGATTAAAGCGGCTGTGTTATGAAGAACTCAGGACATAAGGCATTCTGGAGGAACTTCAAGTTCAAGTATAAGTTGACGGTCATCAACGAGAATACGCTGGAAGAAGTGGTGGGCATCCATGTTTCAAAACTGAACGGATTGTCTGTGCTTCTGTCTGCATGTACTGTCATCTTTCTGATTGCCGCTCTGATTATCGCTTTTACGCCTTTGCGCAATTATCTGCCCGGCTATATGAACAGTGAAGTCCGTGCGCAGGTGGTGGACAATGCGCTTCGGGCGGATTCGCTTGCCGAGGCTTTGAATCGTCAGAAGATGTATATCATGAATATTCAGGATATACTTGAAGGACGTGTCAAGACGGATACGGTCGGCTCGATGGATTCGCTTACCAGCATACGTACGGAAGAACTGATGTCGCGCACACAGGAAGAAGAGCGTTTTCGTCAGGAATATGAGCGGAAAGAACGCTATAACCTGCGTTCGGTATCGGAACGTACGGAAGTGACCGGACTTATTTTCTATCGTCCGTCACGGGGTGTCATAACGACGGAATTCAATCCTGAAGAAAAGCATTTCGGCGTAGATTTGGCTACGGCTTCCGGAGGAAGTGTGCTGTCGGCCTTAGACGGAACCGTGGTGTTTGCCGGGTATGCAATGGACTACGGATATATCATTCAGGTTCAGCATGTGCAGAATTTTATAACCATATACAAGAATTGCGGTTCGCTGATGAAACAGGTGGGCGACCGCGTGAAAGGCGGAGAAGTTATTGCTTTGACTGGAAAATCGGACGACAAGCGCTCTGAGCCGCATCTGCATTTTGAATTGTGGCACAAAGGGCAGGCTATCAATCCGGCTAAATATATCGTTTTTTAGACTTATGAAGAAACAGATTGCTATATTGGGCTCTACAGGCTCTATCGGGACGCAGGCTCTTCAGGTGATAGAAGAACATCCCGATTTGTATGAGGTGTATGCGCTTACGGCGAACAATAAGGCGGACCTGCTGGCTGAACAGGCACGCAAGTTTCATCCGGAGGTTGTGGTTGTAGCCAACGAAGACAGGTACTTGCAGCTTAAGGAGGCGTTGGAGGATCTCCCTGTAAAGGTTTATGCAGGGAACGATGCCTTGTCGCAGGTTGTTGAGGCAGGGCCGATAGACATCGTGCTTACGGCGATGGTGGGCTATGCGGGACTGCGTCCGACGATAAATGCCATCAAGGCCGGAAAAACAATCGCGCTTGCCAATAAGGAAACGTTAGTCGTGGCGGGAGAACTTGTCACCAGGCTGGCGAATGAGTATCACGCGCCTATCTTGCCGGTCGATTCGGAGCATTCAGCGGTTTTCCAGTGTCTGGAAATGAACAACCCGGTGCATAAGGTGATTCTTACTGCTTCCGGCGGACCGTTCCGCACTTATACGATGGATCAGTTGCAGACTGTTACGAAAGAGCAGGCTCTGAAGCATCCGAACTGGCACATGGGAGCGAAAATCACCGTCGACTCGGCTTCGATGATGAACAAGGGATTTGAAGTGATGGAAGCCAAATGGCTCTTTGGCGTGCGTCCCGACCAGATAGAGGTGGTGGTTCACCCCCAGTCGGTGATTCATTCCATGGTTGAATTTGAGGATGGAGCGGTGAAGGCTCAACTGGGAGTTCCTGACATGCGCTTGCCCATACAGTATGCCTTTTCCTATCCCCGCCGTGTACACTTGTCGGGCGAACGGCTGGACTTTTCGAAATACAGTACGTTGACTTTTGAAAAGCCGGACACTGCCCGTTTCCGTAACCTGGCGCTGGCATACGAAGCCTTGCATCAGGGAGGGAACATGCCGTGTATAGTCAATGCAGCCAACGAAGTGGTTGTGTCAGCTTTTCTGAGCGACAAGATTTCTTTCCTCGGAATGAGCGATGTCATCGAGAAGGCAATGGCCCGCGTGCCGTTTATACAGATTCCCGATTACACGGATTATGTGGAAACGGATGCCGAAACACGCCGTATCGCCGCCGAACTGGTGATAAACGGAGTGAAATGAGATGAAGAACAGTTATGGTTTAATTATAAAACAAGAATTTAAAGTAGAATGGAAACGTTTTTGATTCGCGCCTTGCAGCTCGTTCTCAGCCTTTCGTTGCTGGTGATTGTGCATGAAGGCGGACATTTTTTCTTTGCGCGTCTGTTCAAGATTCGTGTGGAGAAGTTTTATATATTCTTTGATCCTTGGTTTTCTTTGTTCAAGTACAAGCCGAAGAACAGTGACACGGAATATGGTGTGGGATGGCTGCCCGTAGGCGGATACTGCAAAATTTCGGGCATGATCGACGAATCGATGGATACCGAACAGATGAAGCGGCCGCCTCAGCCCTGGGAGTTCCGTTCCAAACCGGCATGGCAGCGTCTGCTGGTGATGATTGGCGGTGTGCTGATGAACTTTCTGCTGGCTTTGTTTATCTATTCCATGATTTTGTATGCGTGGGGCGAGCGTTATACGGCCTTGGGCGACATGACGTATGGAATGAAGTTTAACGAACAGGCTCAGAAGATAGGATTCCGCGACGGTGATATCCTCAAGCGTGCGGACGGAAAGGAACTGACCCGTTTCAACATGGATATGATACGGAGCGTTGTGGAGGCGCGCGAAGTGACGGTGCTCCGCAATGGAGAAGAAAAGAAGATTCTTATGCCGGAACTGAGCCTGCTGGACGTGGCGAAAGAAGATCCGATGTTTATGGATCTGTTTTGTCCGAATGTCGTAGACTCTGTGCTTGCCGGGGGCGGATTTGCCAAGGCGGGCATACAGAAGGGAGATTCGTTGCTGGCATTCAACGGCAAGCCGCTGGCATCGTGGAACGAGTTCCAGCATGAAATGAACGTGCTTAAGGCGAAAGCTGAACTGGAGAAGAAAACTTCCGCCGAGTTTTCGCTGGTCTACTCCCGTGCAGGTGTACGCGATACGGTGAATGTACAGACCGATTCGAACTTTAAGGTTGCCGCAATCGGAAGCATTCCCGACTATAAGGTGACAGAGGTGGATTATGGCTTTTTCCAGTCGTTCCCTGCCGGCGTGACGCTGGGTATTAACACGCTGAAGGGATATGTAAACGACATGAAATATGTGTTTACAGCGGAAGGCGCCAAGAGTCTGGGAGGATTCGGCACGATCGGGAGCATTTTCCCGAAGGTATGGGACTGGCAGCGTTTCTGGGAGATGACTGCATTTTTGTCTATCATCCTGGCCGTGATGAATCTTCTTCCGATTCCGGCGCTCGATGGCGGGCATGTGCTGTTCCTGCTTTACGAAATCATCGCGCGCCGCAAGCCGAGCGACAAGTTCCTGGAATATGCGCAGGTGGTGGGAATGTTCCTGCTGTTCGGCCTGCTCATCTGGGCAAACTTCAACGATGTGATGAGGTTCTTGTTCTGACAAACTTACGTAATGCCATACGGGGCTGCCGGGAGCGATTCTCGGTGGCCTCTTTTTTTGAGGCGGCTATGACGGAATTTCTGGAAAGAATCCCGCAGGGCTGACGCATTAAAAAGAATATTGATTATTAAGTACTTATTATTCAGC
>ERZ894203.1574-NODE-1574-length-11853-cov-6.676216_pt1 | contig 11853 bp, 11 predicted proteins | sample MGYA00380286_ERZ894203 | MGnify/ENA primary metagenome ERZ894203 (study PRJEB32331, sample SAMN06328484) | human gut metagenome | biome: human gut microbiome; feature: stool | host: Homo sapiens | collected 2014-02-06 ... | reverse complement strand
GACCACCGAGATCTACACCTCTCTATTCGTCGGCAGCGTCAGATGTGTATAAGGACAGACATTGGACACCTGCCAGTCCACTCATAAATTTTACGTATTAAGGGATAATTTTATATGACTAAAAAGAAAAAGATAAGTATATTTATTTTACTTGCAGTAATACTTGTTTTTATGATGTTTTTAAGTATTCTGTCGGGAAGTGTATATATAAAACCACACGATATTTTTAATGTATTAACAGGAAACGATTCTTCCTCAGTAAATGCACTTCTTATATTTAATATCAGGCTGCCGCGTATGATTGCCGGTGTTTTCGCAGGAATGGGACTAGCCTGTGCGGGCGTGATTCTACAAAGTGTTATGAATAATTCGCTTGCAAGCCCGAATACAATCGGCGTCAATTCGGGTGCAGGATTTGCCGTAATGCTCGCACTCTTTATTTATAACGGAAGCTCATCACACTCCGCTGTTTTTGCATTTGCGGGAGCTTTAATTACGACATTTCTTGTATTTGGAATCGCATATCTTGGCGACAATTCAAGAACAACAATAATTCTTGCCGGAATAACTATTTCCTCTTTGTTGAGTGCCGGAATCAACACAATAAAATTAATAGACAGCGACATAACAATCAATATAACAACTTTTATGATAGGAACACTCAACGGAATCACTTCAAAGGCAATCATTATTCCGTGTATCGGAATTGCCGCCGCTGTTCTTGTTTCAATATGTTTTTCACGCCACTTAAACATACTTAATCTCGGCGATGACATAGCACGTTCACTCGGATTAAATGTCGGTGTGACACGCCTTATTCTTATGACTCTTTCAAGCATTATGGCTGGCTGTGTTGTAAGCTATGCCGGACTTTTAAGCTTTGTTGGTCTTATCGTGCCTCATATTGGAAGAAAACTTTTCGGAAACGACGCACGCATATTGCTGCCGTGTTCTGCACTTCTCGGTGCGATATTCGTAATCTCATGCGACCTGCTCGGCAAAATAATCGCAGCTCCGTATGAACTCCCGGCAGGCATTATCATGTCATTTGTCGGCGGACCGTTTTTCTTATATCTTTTACTTAAAAAGAAAGGAGGACGAAGAGTTAATGCTTAGTTTTAAAAATGTAAATGTATCTTATCACAGCGATACAATATTAAAAAACATTTCACTTGATGTACCATCAGGCCGTATAACAACTATCATAGGTCCTAACGGCTGTGGAAAAACAACACTGATATCAAGCCTTAATAAAACCGCTGATTTGACAGACGGTTCAATCGTACTTGAAGGCACCGACCTTTCAAAAATAAGTTCAAAAGAACGTGCAAAACTGATTGCATTTCTTCCGCAGATACGCCAGGTAATCCCTGCAATTCCTGTAAAAGTGCTTGTAGAACACGGAAGGTTTCCACATCTTGGATTTTCACGCCGCAAAACAAAAGAAGACACAGACATTGTAAATAAAGCGATGGATTTTACAGGTGTCACAAAATATTCCGATATGTATGTAAACACTCTTTCAGGCGGTGTAAGACAGCGTGTGTTTTTTGCCATGATACTCGCACAGGACTGCGGTACAATTATTCTTGATGAACCTACAACCTACCTTGACATTGAAGGCCAGCGTAACTTTTACAACATGATTCTGTCTTTAAAAAAACGGGGAAAGACTGTGCTTCTGGTTTTGCACGATATATCAAAAGCACTTGAAATATCAGATAAAATCGTAGTTATGAACAATTCAGAAATCGTCTTTGACGGCACACCAGCAGACTGCATCAAAAGCCATATTATCGAAGACGTTTTTTCGGCATCATGCCGCCGTCTTAAAGATGAAAAAGGTGAATATTTCCTGTTTGAATAATCCCTTACGGGCACTGACTCTGTTTTTCTTCCCTCATAAAATTATCGGGGCTGCCACACCGGATTGGTGTGGCAGCCCCGCATTTACCTTAATTCCAGATTTCGTCCTTAAATACAATCTTTCTGTATGTCTCGAATGTAATCCATTTATTAAAGAATTCACTGCTTATATTACCATTCTGTGCATTAAGCTCAGAAAGAAAAGCTTTCAAATCTTTCTCATCCGCAATCTTAACAGCAAAACCGCGTCCGTTGATTACAGGAACATCTGAATATCCATACTCGTCAAGGCTTCCGATTCCGACAACCATACGGTCGCGAACCTTAACTGCAACTTTATCACGAAGAACCACAATATCAAAATCATCAGGATAACTGTAGCTTTCACCATTTACAGGAATCTCGTCACCGACTGTATATGTCTTTCCTGAAGGTCTTACCTTGTTAATTGTCATACTGTCGAGATTATAATAGAACTCCTCAAAAATATCACCGTTTGCCTTATATGAACCATATACAAACGCAGCCTTTAAATCCTTGCTGTCATCAACCTTTGATGTCTCTACAACACCGCACGCAGATGTCATGTTTGTAATTCTGTCGATAAGAATAAGCTCGCCGAGTGTCTTATGTTTCTTGAACTCATCAATAACAATTTCTTCCTGAAGTGCAATATCACATACGGCAATCTCATTTTTCTTCAATACATTAGCAGCAATATACTCACCTGTATTAACATCAATCTTATACTGTATATTTTTAAGGATGGCTGGCATCTGCTTTGTTCCGAGTTTTACAATATAATCAGTTCCCGGCGTAAGCTCGTTATCGTCCATCCACAGAATTGTTGCAGTAAATGACTTGCTTATAGGAAGATTGTTTCCTGCCGCAAGAACACAGCCTCTTGAAACATCAACTTCCTTATCAAGCTGGATTGTAACAGGCTGACCCATAAATGCACTCTGTGAATCCTTGTCACCGACAAGAATACTCTTAACATGTGCATGTTCTTTGCTTGGAAGTGTTACAATGTCATCACCGACTTTGATTTCACCTGATTCAATCTGACCCTGGAATCCTCTGTATGTATGGTCAGGACGGCATACTCGCTGTACAGGCATATAGAAGCCCTCTTCCTGCTTCTTTTCAGTAACATCTACATTTTCAAGATATGTAAGAAGTGCTTCACCCTTATACCAAGGAATATTGTCTGATTTCTTAGTTACATTATCGCCCTCTGTAGCTGATACAGGAATAATGTATACACTCTCAAGCGAAAGTTCTTTTGAAAGCTCATCTATCTGTGATTTAATCTCATTAAATCTGTTCTCGTCATAACCGACTAAGTCCATTTTATTTACTGCAAATACAAAATACTTAATTCCCATAAGTGCACAGATTCTTGCATGTCTTCTTGTCTGGACAAGAACACCCTGCTTTGCATCGATAAGAATTACGGCAAGGTCTGCAAATGAAGCACCGACCGCCATGTTTCTTGTATATTCCTCATGTCCCGGCGTATCGGCAACGATAAAGCTTCTGTTATCTGTTGTAAAATATCTGTATGCAACATCAATAGTAATTCCCTGTTCTCTTTCTGCCATAAGACCGTCAAGAAGAAGTGAATAATCAATAGCACCGCCGCGGCTTCCGACTTTACTGTCAAGTTCAAGTGCCTTTTCCTGGTCGGCATATAAAAGTTTTGAATCATATAAAATATGACCTATAAGAGTTGATTTTCCGTCATCAACGCTTCCGCATGTAATAAATTTTAATAAACTTCTCATCCTAGAAATAACCCTCCCTTTTTCTTCTTTCCATGCTTCCTGCCGCCTCGTTATCAATAACTCGGGTTGTTCTCTCGGAAGATACGGCTGAAAGTGTCTCATCAATAATTTCATCAAGTGTCTTTGCTGTAGATTCTACACCGCCTGTAAGAGGATAGCATCCAAGTGTACGGAATCTTACGCTCTTCATCTCTACCTTCTCGTCCGGTCTTAATTTCATTCTGTCATCATCAACCATGATAATATTGCCGTCACGGTATACAACAGGTCTTACATCTGCAAAATAAAGAGGTACAATCTCAATCTTTTCTCTCTTTATATACTGCCATATATCTGCCTCTGTCCAGTTTGAAATAGGGAAAACTCTTATGCTCTCGCCCTTGTGGATTTTTGAGTTATATAACTTCCACATTTCAGGACGCTGGTTCTTCGGATCCCATGCATGGTTTTCATTTCTGAATGAAAAAATTCTTTCCTTTGCTCTTGATTTTTCCTCATCTCTTCTACCACCGCCGAAAGCCGCTGTAAAACCGTATTTGTTTAACGCCTGCTTTAAAGCCTGTGTCTTCATGATATCTGTATATGCAGAACCGTGGTCAAATGGGTTGATTCCCTGCTTTACGCCATCTTCATTGATATATTCAAGCATTTCTATGCCAAGCTTTTTAGCCTGCTCATCCCTGAACTTAATCATTTCTTTGAATTTCCATGTTGTATTTACATGTAAAAATGGAAATGGTGGTTTTTCCGGATAAAATGCCTTCATTGCAAGATGAAGCATTACCGAGCTGTCCTTTCCTATTGAGTAAAGCATTACCGGCTTTTCGCACTCAGCTGCAACTTCACGGATTATGTAAATTGCTTCTGCTTCAAGTGCATCAAGATGTGATAATTTTTCCATTACATTTTTCCTCCATTCACTTAATATTTGTTAGATTCTTTTTTATCTATAATTATTGTTTCTATTCTTCCGTCTGTTTTGTGGATATTCCAGTCAAGAAAATGGTCTCTTGACTTTACTGTCATACGGCTTCCCATTCCACCTATGTCAGCTCCGAGATAAAGTCCTATGGCATCAAACTGACACTCTTTTATACATGAACAACATCCCCAGCAGTCCTTTGGATATTTTATAAATGCTTTTCCGTCCTCATCTTTTTTAATGAGACTTCCTGGACAGACCTCCGTGCATTTTCCACACTTTCTGCATTTATCCTTATCAATTATTATGCTCATAGTTTTCACCCCTTCCCACAAGCTGTCTTGTGATTATCTTTATTTCTCCGTCAACTTTCTTTGAATTGACGTATTTGAGCCATTCATCACTCTTTTCAGGGTAATCAAGATTCTCATCAAAACTGTGCCAGCGTGTCTCTTTTCTCGCTTTAAGATGCTCTATAAGGGTAAGGTATACTGTAAGTCTTTCCTTTAACTCATATGCAAACATAAGCTCATGGCAGTCATCAGCACTGACATTTTCAGCAAGTTCCTGCAATTTCTTTATCTTTTCTTTTGCAAGTTCAAGCTGTTTTTCATTGAACTGATAATGGCTTCCGATACCTCCGGCATAAGCATCCATAACCTTCTGCATGGCATCTTCAAGCTGTTCTGTCGTGTATACACAATCTTTATTATTTAAAATTCTGTTATACTCGTTTACTTTTTCATCAAAAGCTTTATCAATGCCGCATACATCATCATTTTCATTATTTGCCTTTTTATCTTCTGTTGTTTCGCTGACCTTTTGTGCATCAAGCTCTTTTACCATAGTTTCCGCAGCAATCTCACCTTCAACCATAGCACCCGTAACATACTTCTGAGGACAGCCGCCTGCCACGTCTCCCGCTGCAAAAAGATTGTGAATTGTAGTTCTTCTTTCCGTGTCAACCCAATAGCCGCTCGCTGTGTGTCCGCCTACAACATAAGGTTCCGTTCCCTCAATCTCAACATTCTGCTCACTTGGGTTCTTTCCCGATTCAATCCACTTTAATGTCTGGCTCGGTGCCATATTAAGATATGCTTTCTTTAATGACTCATCCTGTGCATCACTGATACCTTCAGTTCTAAGGTAACATGGTCCTCTTCCCTCAATATTTTCCATGACAGTTCCGTATACTCTCTGTGAAGTTGTAAGACCATATTTTGTCTCGTATATCTCGCCCTTTGAATTAACCTGCTTTGCACCGACACCCTGTGCTATCGTTCCTGTCGGAGCTATCGTATCTTTACATCTGAGTGCTATAAAACGCATTTCAAATGTTGTCATCTCAGCTCCCGCATTTATTCCCATTGCGTATCCCGCTCCCGTATTAAATGGCGGATACCACATTTTGTGTCTTGAAAATCCCGGATTGTTTGGTCTGTAAAGACCTGCCGCACCGCCTGTCGCACAGAGAACTTTCTTAGCCTTTATAAGATATGCCGTTCCACTTTTTTCTCCGTTTTCTTCCGTTTCATCTATACTGAATCCGTATGCTCCGCAGATTGTATTGTTTTCAACATAAAAATCCGTGATATTTACCCTGTTAAGAATTGTGCAATTTGGAAGTGCTTTTACCGCATCTGCAAGAATCGGCTTGATATTTTCGCCGTTAATTTTTATGTTTCTGTTGCCTCTTGCGACATATTTGCCATTCTCATCCTTTAAAATGACCAGTCCAAGTTTTTCCATCTTTTCCGTGACACGGTTAAGTCCCTCAGACATTGTAAGAAGCAAATCCTCTCTTACAATTCCGTCTGCGTCTTTCTTTGCGTAATCAACATAATCTTCAGGCTTTCTGCCATCAACGATGTATGCGTTGATGGCATTTACTCCAGCTGCAAGACAGCCGCTTCTTTTTATATTGGCTTTCTCTGCGATAAGCACCGAATATCCCGATTTTTCTGCAATCGTCAACGCAGCATAACAGCCTGCTGTTCCGCCGCCGATGATAAGTATGTCTGTATTAAGTGTCTCTCTTTTTTTAATCTGCATAACACATTTCTCCAATCCCTAGATATAGAATACGTCATCTTCCTGCATTTCTTTATTTTCACACAAATATGCTTTCGTATCGTCCATTACATAGATTCTGTATATTAAAAGATTAACTTTTTCGCCAATCTCAAGTGAATCTTTCTCAAGCGACCACTCGCCTGTAATTTTTATTCCATGGACATCAATCGTAACGTCAAGCCTGTTGCCACTAAAAACTACGTCCTCGACAATTCCTGCCTCTGCCGCACTCATGTATCTGTCGAGTTTTCCAAACTTTGAAATTTTGACAAATTCAGGTCTTATAACCGCCTTGTCTGCTCCCTCTATCTTGTCAAAGCCGTTCAATGTATCATAATTATGTACTTCTGACGGCCTTCCGATAAATTGTGCAACAAATGGTGTATCAGGTGATTTGTAAATCTGTGACGGCGTTCCCATCTGCTCAATTTTACCGTGGTTCGTAATGATAATCTCATCGGCAACCTCAACGGCTTCGTCCTGGTCGTGCGTTACAAATATACTCGTAATTCCAAGCTGTGTAACCATACTTCTAAGCCACAGTCTCAATTCAGAACGAACCTTTGCATCAATGGCGGCAAATGGTTCATCAAGCAGAAGCACCTGCGGATTCGGAGCTAATGCTCTTGCGAAAGCAACTCTTTGTCTCTGTCCGCCTGAAAGCTGGTTCGGATACCTTTTTTCCATTCCCGAAAGCCCTGTTATCTCAAGAAGTTTCATAACACGTTCTTTTATTTCGGCTTTCGGAACCTTCTGTAATTCAAGTCCAAATGCCACATTATCGTATACCGTCATATATCTGAATAATGCGTAACTTTGAAATACAAAGCCGATTCCTCTCTTTGATGCAGGAATATCATTAACACGTTTTCCGTCTATAAAAATATCTCCCGCATTAGGAGTCTCAAGCCCTGCAATCATTCTAAGAAGCGTTGTCTTTCCGCTTCCCGATGGTCCGAGAAGTGCGACAAGCTTACCTTTTTCAATTCCGAAACTCACATTGTCAGAAGCCCTGAAATCGCCATATTGTTTATAAATATTTTTCATTTCAACATACATATTTCACACCACTCTCAAGAAGCTGCCTGCTCCTGACCTTTCTTTTTCGCCCTGTATTCAAGTATATTTCTAAGCACAAGCACAACAACCGCAATAATAACAAGTATTGAAGATGCTGCAAATGCCGCCGTAATCGAGCTTTCCGTTCCAGACATATACAATGCGTCTATTTCAAGAGGAAGTGTAAATGTCTCGCCTCTCGTCTTTGATAATGCATTTACCGCACCAAACTCGCCGAGTGCTCTCGATGTACAAAGAATAATTCCATATATTAAAGCCCATTTTATCTGAGGAAACGTAATCTTAAAAAAGATTTTAAATCCGCCCGCTCCCATAAGAGCCGCCGCTTCCTCCTCGTCTTTTCCCTGTGCATTAAGCACCGGAATAATCTCTCTTGATACAAACGGAAATGTTACAAATATTGTCGCAAGCACAACTCCGGGAATTGCAAATGCGATTCTTACATTCGCTCCGAATACCGAATTAAACCATCTTATAACAGGATAAAACCAGCCGAGACGCCCAAATGTCATAAGAAACGCAAGTCCAACGATAACGGGTGATATTGAGAACGGAATATCAATAAGTGTCGCAAGCACCTGTTTTCCCTTAAATGAAAACTTTGTCGTAACCCATGCCGCACACAATCCAAAAAATGTATTGATAACAACCGCAATAGCAGTTGCAAACAAAGTAACCTTCAAAGCACTGACAACATATTTTGACGATACCGATTTAAAATAAAATCCAAGTCCCTGCTTGAGCGAGCTGGATACAATACAAAACAGCGGCATCACAAGCATAAAAAATACAAATAAAACGCTTATTGTTATAAGAACATATTTAGTTATCTTTTTTCTCTTTTCAAATTTTTCCTGTTCATTCATAACTTTTCCCTTCCTGTTTTTATCATCCGCCATTTTAACATTGTATGATTATATATTATTGGTTCTTTTTGCCTGCTTCATCTGGATAACATTTATCGCAAATAAAAGCAGAAATGATATTACAAGCATCACAAGTGCTATAGCTGTTGCCGACGCATAATCAATATAACTTAACTTCTGCATTATTACATACGATACAACCTGTGTATGCTCTTTGGCACTGTTGCCCGAAATGTAAATAACGCTTCCATACTCACCGATTCCCCTTGCAAATGCAAGCCCAAAACCTGTAAGTATCGCAGGTCTCAATTCGGGAAGTATTACCTTAAAAAATGTCTTTGACGGCGACGCACCAAGTATGTAAGCTGCTTCCTCATACTGTCCGTCAAGTTTTTCAAGCACCGGCTGCACATTTCTTACTACAAACGGAATTCCGATAAATATAAGTGCAACTATAATTCCAAGATGTGTGTAACTTACCTTAATTCCTATTGCGGCAAGCGGTTTTCCAAGTATTCCCGTATCCGAATACATCTTTGAGAGCGTTATGCCCGCAACTGCTGTCGGAAGTGCAAAAGGAAACTCTATAAATCCATCAAGAATACGCTTTCCGGGAAAATCATATTTTACAAGTGTCCATGCAAGAATTACTCCAAATATTACATTTATCACCGCCGCTATAAAAGAACAGACAATACTCGTCGTAAATGCGTAAACTACATTCTGCTTTGTAATCAGTTTTATAAATTCCGACGGTGGCAGTTTCAGCGAATATACCATAACCGATGCAAGCGGAATCAATACAATAAGTGAAAGCATCGTCACCGTAATTCCCATTGTAAGCTTAAAGCCCGGAATCACTCTGGTTTTCTTTGCTTTTTTTAATTTTACGGTTTCTTCCATACTTATTTTTCCTTTCCGCTTTTATTTCTGTGTATATATAAATATAATTTCCACACAACTTCATACCCTATATAAATACAACTTCATATCTGCATTTAGTTACACAGCTTGTCAAACAATGCACCGTCATCAAAATACTGTTTATACGCATTGTCCCAGCCGCCGAAATCATTAATTGTTGTACATTTTACATTCAGATTAAATTTATCCGAATATTCATTAAGGATTTTTTCATCACTTGGGCGATATCCGTAATCAGCCGCAAGTCTCTGGGCATTTTCCGAATACAGATAAGAAAGATATTCTCCTGCTGCCTGCCCTGATTTATTAACTTTTACATTATCATCAACAACCGCAACGCTCGGCTGTGCAAGAATACTTACTGACGGCGTTACAATCTCATATTGTCCCGGATAATTGGCGACTGTCATCATTGCTTCATTTTCCCATGCAATAAGAACATCGCCTTTCTGATTCTCAACGAATGTTGTCGCTGAACCTCTCGCTCCCGAATCAAGAACTGATACATTAGCATACAATTTTTTGATAAATTCATTCTGCTTAGCTGTATCCGTATATTTCTCCCTGGCATAACTTAATGCCGCAAGAAAATTCCAACATGCACCGCCGCTGCTTTTCGGGTCCGGCGTTATAACTTCAACACCGTCTTTAATCAAATCATCCCAGTCTTTTATATTTTTCTCATTTCCTTTTCTTACAAGAAAGACCATTGTTGAAGTGTATGGTGCGGAATCATTGTCATATTCCTGCTTCCAGCCACTGTCAATAAGTCCGGTTTTTTCAATAAGCGAAATATCATGTTCAAGTGCAAGTGTGACAACATCTGCATTACAGCCTTCAACAACTGACCTTGCCTGACTCCCGGAACCGGCATGTGACTGTATTACTTTCACCGGCTCACCATATTTTTCTTCATAATAGCTTTTGAAAATCTCATTATAGCTTTCATAGAATTCCCTTGTGGCATCATATGAAACATTGGTGATTGTCATTATATTCGATTTTTCACGGCCGCATCCCGCAAGCCCCGTAAAAGCACATGCAGCTAACAAAACTGCCTGCATTTTATATATTTTTTTCATATGGTTTACCACCCATTCCTACAGCTTAAAATTCAAATAATGATGTCGATAAATATCTTTCTCCCGTATCAGGAAGGAGAACAACTATATTCTTTCCTGCATTTTCAGGCTTTCGTGCCTCCTTTAAGGCTGCACAAAGAACCGCTCCTGATGATATTCCAACTAGCAGTCCCTCTGACTTTGCAACCTGTCTCGTCGTCTCAAAAGCCTCATCATTTTCTATTGTTATAATCTCATCAACAATTCCGGTATCCATAACCTCAGGTATAAAACCTGCTCCGATTCCCTGAATCTTATGCGGTCCGGCACTTCCACCAGAAAGCACCGGTGAACCAGAAGGCTCCACGGCAACTATTTTTGCATTAATTCCAGCTTCTTTAAGACCTTTTGCTGTTCCCGTTATAGTTCCTCCTGTTCCAACTGATGCAATGAATATATCAACCTTTCCGTCTGTCGCTTCTGCGATTTCCTTTGCTGTTGTAACCCTGTGAATCTCAGGATTGGAAGGATTGTCAAACTGCTGTGGAATAAATGCGTTGCCGTATTCTTCCTTTAACTGTTCAGCCTTTGCTATTGCACCTTTCATTCCGAGTCTTCCCTGTGTGAGAACAACTTCTGCTCCAAGTGCCGTTACAATCTTTCTTCTCTCTACACTCATAGTGTCAGGCATAGTAAGAATAAGCTTTAATTTCTTTGCGGCACACACACCAGCAAGTCCTATTCCCGTATTGCCGCTTGTAGGCTCTATAATAACCGTATCTTTATTAATCTTTCCCTGTTTGATTCCGTCTTCAATCATCGCATATGCAACTCTGTCTTTCACGCTGCCAAGCGGATTGAAATATTCAAGCTTCGCTATTATGTTTGCATTAACATTATTGTCCTCCTGAAAGTTACATAACTGCAACATCGGAGTACGTCCAATAAGCTCTGTTATCTGTTTTGCTATCTCTTATATTATGTTTATGAGAAGAGAAATTCGATCCCGATAGAGATTCGTACCACAAAATCCACAAAGGACACGGAGAAATAGTTTGAACGATCAGTTTATAATAACTGATAAATATCTTGTTCACTCTCACTCCGTGTCCTTTGTGTTCTCTGTGACGAAAACGATCATTTCAAAATCTCGAAACAATGCTCCTCTTGTTCGAAGTAATAACGTATATTCAAATGTTGTAGACGACAAATTGAATCGGCTATTGCCAACCCTAGTCCGGTAGAACCCTCTTTTTTACTTCCTTGATAGAAAC
>ERZ894203.1573-NODE-1573-length-11853-cov-8.134599_pt1 | contig 11853 bp, 7 predicted proteins | sample MGYA00380286_ERZ894203 | MGnify/ENA primary metagenome ERZ894203 (study PRJEB32331, sample SAMN06328484) | human gut metagenome | biome: human gut microbiome; feature: stool | host: Homo sapiens | collected 2014-02-06 ... | reverse complement strand
GGTAGAGGGCTTTGGCCGCAATGAGGGCACCCTCTCCGGCCGTCTGGACAACAACCTGACGGTGGAGTTCACGGCAGACGCTTCCCTGATGGGCAGCTATGCCAACGTACATCTCACGGGCGCACGGGCGACTGTGCTGCTGGGTGAGCTTGCCTGAGTGATTCCGGGGCAGTGCCCCTGAACGTATAAAATAAGAAGGAGACCATTCAAATGGATTGCATTGATCTTTTCAAGCGCGCAGCCGTTGCGCTGCAGACCGATAGCCGCTACCTCGTTCTGGATCAGACCCGCAAGGCAAACGATAAGGACGAAGAGCTGCAGAACCTGATCGGCGAGTTCAACCTCGCCCGCATGGATCTGAACAATGAGATCGGCAAGAGCGAGCGCAACGATGCCCGCATCGCCGAACTGAACGAAAAGGTGAACAGCCTGTACGGCCAGATCATGGGCAACGAGGGCATGGTGGCTTACAACGAGGCCAAGCGTGACTGCGAGAACCTCGTGAACTATATCGATGCCATCATCAACACTGCCATGAATGGCGGCGACCCCATGACGGTACAGGAGCCTTCTGCTTCCTGCACCGGCAGCTGCTCCACCTGCGGCGGCTGCCACTAAAACCGGCAAAAACAAAACGCGGCTGTGCAAAACAGACCGCGTTTTGTTTGCAAAAGCGGTTACAAGCCGCAAACTTGTGCACAGAACCATAGAACGGGAGAGAGGGTAAACCATGGCAGAGCTGTCGCCCATGATGCAGCAATATCTTGAGATCAAAAAACAACATAAGGACGAAATTCTGTTTTACCGCATCGGCGATTTTTATGAGATGTTCTTTGACGATGCCCTGACGGCATCCAAGGAACTGGATCTGACCCTGACCGGCAAGCAGTGCGGCATGGAAGAGCGAGCACCCATGTGCGGCGTGCCCTTCCACAGCTACGAGGGATATGTGGCGCGGCTGATCGCCAAGGGCTACAAAGTAGCCATCTGTGAGCAGGTGGAAGACCCGGCCAAGGCCAAGGGCCTTGTCAAGCGGGACATCATCCGCGTGGTCACACCCGGCACGGTCATTGAGAGCAGTATGCTGCAGGATGACCGCAATAACTACATTGCCAGTATCTTCCTCAAAGGAAAGAAAGCAGGTTTGTGCTTTGCGGATGTCTCTACCGGTACGGCCCATATCACAGAGCTGAATGCAGACAAGATCGCCCCGGCGGTCATTACGGAGCTGTGCCGCTACCATCCCAGCGAAGTGCTGATGAATCCGGGTCTGCTGGACTGCCGCGAGGTGACGGCGTACATCAAAAAGAATATGACTTGTTCGGTGGAGCTGATCGAAGAGGAGCGCTATGCACCGGGCCTTGTGGCGGCATCGCTGGAAAACCAGTTTGGCCGCGACTGGGTGCAGACCACCGGCATTGCAGCGGACGGCCTTGTGTGCTTTGCCATGGCGGCACTGCTGGAATATCTGCACGATACCCAGATCAAGGGCGTGGAACGTCTGAAAACGGTCATAACCTATAATAAGGCCCAGTTCATGCGTCTTTCGCCCGTGACCCGCGCCAATCTGGAGCTGACCGAGACGCTGCGCGGCCGCGAAAAGCGGGGCACGCTGCTCTGGGTGCTGGACAAGACCAGCACGGCCATGGGCAAGCGCATGCTGCGCAGCTGGATCGAGCAGCCGCTGTTGTCCAGCAAGCTCATCAACCAGCGCCTTAACGCGGTGGAGAGCCTTGTGCGGCAGACCGTCGTGCGCGGCGACCTGACCGACGAGCTGCACTACATTGCCGACATGGAGCGCCTGATGACCCGCACGGTCTATGGCTCGGCCACCCCCAAGGAAATCTATACGCTGGCCCAGACCTGTGAACATCTGCCGGTCCTCCGGCAGCAGGCAACGGCCTGCGGCTGCCCGGAGCTGGCAGAGCTGGCGGAGGAGATCGACCCGCTGGAGGACATCAAGGCCCGCATCTATGCGGCCGTGGACCCGGATGCACCGTCCACCCTGAAGGACGGCGGCGTCATCGCCAAGGGCTACCACACCGAGGTGGACGAGCTGCGCTCCATCCGCGACAACACCAAGGGGGTCCTGGCCCAGCTGGAAGCCCGCCTGCGGCAGGAGACCGGCATCCCCAAGCTGAAGATCGGCTACAACCATGTGTTCGGCTACTACATCGAGGTCAGCAACTCCTACAAGAGTATGGTGCCGGAGACCTACATCCGCAAGCAGACCCTGACCAGCGGCGAGCGCTACATCACTCAGGAGCTCAAGGAGCTGGAAAGCAAGATCCTGGGCGCACACGAGCGGCTGATCACGCTGGAGCGCCGCCTGTTCGACGAACTGCTGGAGAGCATCAGCGCCCAGCTGGACCGCATCCAGCGCACGGCCAACGCCGTGGCAAAGCTGGATGTGCTGACCGCCCTGGCGCAGGTGGCGGCGGAGAACAACTACTGCCGCCCCGTGGTGGATGACAGCGACGAGCTGACCATCACTGAGGGCCGCCACCCCGTGGTGGAACAGGTGCTCAAGGGCAGCCTGTTTGTGCCCAATGATACCACCCTCAACTGCGGCGAGGACCGCTGCCTGATCATCACCGGCCCCAACATGGCGGGCAAATCGACCTACATGCGTCAGAATGCGCTCATCGCGCTGATGGCGCAGATCGGCTCCTTTGTGCCGGCCGCCAGCTGCCATGTGGGCGTGGTGGATGCCATCTTTACCCGCATCGGTGCATCGGACGACCTTTCTGCCGGGCAGTCTACCTTTATGGTGGAGATGACCGAGGTGGCCGAGATCCTGAAAAACGCCACCTCCAAGAGCCTTGTGGTGCTGGACGAGATCGGCCGCGGGACCTCCACCTTTGACGGCATGAGCATTGCCCGCGCCGTGGTGGAGCACATTGCAGACCCCGCTAAGGGCCTTGGCTGCAAGACTCTGTTTGCCACCCACTACCACGAGCTGACCGAGCTGGAAGGCACCGTGGAGGGTGTAAAGAACTACAACATCGCGGTCAAGAAGCGCGGTGAGGACATCACCTTCCTGCGGCGCATCGTGCGCGGCCCGGCCGATGACAGCTACGGTATCGAGGTGGCCAAGCTGGCCGGTCTGCCTGGCAGCGTGACCCGCCGCGCCCACGAGGTGCTGCGGGCACTGGAAGCCACGGCCCCGAAAAACAAGGTGGAACAGATGGACTTTGATGCCCTGCAGGAGTACAACTCTCCGGCGGTGCCCAGCGAGATGATGGAAAAGCTGGAAGCCGTGGACGTGGAGACCCTGACCCCCATCGAAGCCCTGAATTTCCTCTATGAACTCAAAAAGACCCTGAAGGGCAGCCTGAACGGCTGACCCGTTCTCCATAAAAACGCACAAGGGAGGGAACGACCATGGCCGTGATCCATGTTCTGGACAAGCACACCGCCGAGCTGATCGCAGCCGGTGAGGTAGTCGAACGTCCGGCGTCCGTTGTCAAGGAGCTGCTGGAAAACTCCATCGACGCGGGTGCCAGCCAGATCACCGTGAGCATTGAGTCCGGCGGCGTGAAGCTGATCGAGATCAGCGACAACGGCACCGGCATTGAAGCCGAATACATCTCCACTGCTTTCATCCGACACGCCACCAGCAAGATCCAGACGCCGGACGACCTTGTCAGCATCCATACACTGGGCTTCCGCGGCGAGGCACTGGCCTCCATTGCCAGCGTGGCCCGGGTGGAGCTGACCACCCGCACCGAGCAGGACGAATTTGCCACGGTGTATTGCATCGAGGGCGGAGAAGAGCTCTCCCGTGAGCCGGGCGCCCGTGCCGTGGGCACCACCATCCGGGTGCAGGATCTGTTCTACAACACCCCTGCCCGCATGAAGTTCCTCAAAAAGGACTCCAGCGAGGGCACCTTCGTGGCCGACACGGTCACCCATGTGGCCCTCAGCCACCCGGAGGTGAGCATCAAATTCATCCGGGAAGGCAAACTGCAGTACGTCACCCCCGGTGACGGTCAGCTGCGGGGCGCGGCCTACTCTGTGTTGGGCCGGGAGTTCAGCCGGGACCTTGTGGAGGTGGACAACCAGGAGGGCGTCTACCACATCAGGGGTCTCATCACCCCGCCCAAGAGCTGCCGCGCCAGCCGCAGCATGCAGCATTTTTACATCAATGGACGCTATGTCCGCAACCGTACCATCATGGCCGGCATGGAGATGGCGTTCAAGGGCACCATGATGCAGGGCAAGTTCCCTGGCGGCATCCTGCTGCTGGATATGCCGGCAGACCTGGTAGATGTGAATGTGCACCCGGCCAAGATCGAGGTGCGCTTTGCCCGGGAAAACGACATCTTCGATGTGGTTTACCATGCCGTCAAGCTGGCACTGGCCCAGCCCGGCACCGGCGAGCGGCATTTCACCTTTGAAGAAACAAAAACCAACGAAAAATCCAAGACCGAAGTATCTGACAGAGAATCGCCGAAAAACGCTGTAAAGAAAAACAACTTTACAGGACTTTCTGCCATCATTCCGGGGCAGGCGGACCCGGGCACCCTCCCGCCGCAGCCCGCTCCGGCCCCGGCGGTTCCAGTAAAGCCCGCAACGAAGGCATCTGCACCTGCTGCGCCGGAAAAACCGACGGCTGCGGCACAGCCCCGCTGGAAACAGAGCAGCGTGGATGCCGACATCCTGGACCCCTTTGTTACCCTGCACAGCCCGGCCGCCCCGCAGGAAAAGCCTGCTGAACCCTTCCGTGCGGCGGCCAGCGAAACACAGTTGGACGTGGAACCGGATTTCGGTGAGACAAAAGTGCAGGCAGGCCAGAACCACATGGCGGCCTGGGACCCGCAGCCTGCCGTTCCGGTGAAAGAGCCGGAAAAGCCCGCAGCGCCGGTACAGCCTGCACGGGAGGAACCGGAAGCAGCTGCCGAAGAGCCGGTGGAGCCGGAGCAGATGAACTTTGCCCCCGCCGACGGCCCGGAGCCGCTGCGCTATGTGGGCGAGGTGTTCCGTACCTATATTCTGGCCGAGCGCGGCGACGAACTGTGCCTCATCGACAAGCACGCTGCCCATGAGCGCCAGCTGTACGAAAAGCTGGCAGCCAACTACGGCAATGTGCCCAGTCAGATGCTGTTGGAGCCGACGGCCATTGACCTGTCTGCAGAGGAAAAACAGGCCCTGCTGGATCATGTGCCCCTGCTGGAAAACGCAGGGCTGGAGATCGCGGACTTTGGCGGCAACACGGTGGTGCTGCGGGCGGTCCCGGCCGATGTGGAACCGCAGAACGCCGAAAGCCTGCTCATTGAGATCGCCAACAAGCTGCTCAAGGGCGGCCACGACGCACTGAACGAGCACACCGAGTGGGTGCTGCATTCCATCTCCTGCCGTGCGGCCATCAAGGCGGGGGACAAGTCCTCCCCGCAGGAGCTGCTGGCGCTGGCCGAAAAGATCCTTTCCGGCGAAGTGCCGCCTTTCTGCCCTCACGGCCGCCCCTGCGTGCTCAAGTTGACCCGAAAGGAGCTGGAAAAGCAGTTTGGACGCATCGTATAAACACCCGGTCGTGGCAGTGGTGGGCCCCACGGCCACCGGCAAAACGGCCTTGGGCGTAGCGCTGGCCGAACAGTTCGGGGGCGAAGTAATCAGCGCGGACTCCATGCAGATCTACAAGGGTCTGGATGTGGGCACCGCCAAGGTCACGACCGAGGAGACCCACGGCATCCCGCACCACGGGGTGGACATCCTGGAACCGGACGCACCATTCAGCGTGGCAGATTTCACTGCCATGGCGGGCCGCCTGGAGCAGGAGATCGCGGGCCGGGGGCATCTGCCCATTCTGGTGGGCGGCACCGGTTTATATGTACAGAGCTTTCTGTACGGTGTGCGCTTTACCGAAGAAAAAGCACCGGCCGGTCTGCGGGAGCAGCTGGCAGAAGAGCTGGCCCAGAAGGGCGGTGCCGCTCTCTATGCCGAGCTGCAGCAGGTGGACCCGGAAGCGGCGGCTGTCATCCACCCCAACAATCAGGTGCGGGTGCTGCGGGCGCTGGAACATTACCGCGCCACCGGCAAAAAGCTCAGCGAGCAGAAGGCGGCATCCCTGCCGCCGGAACGCCCCTACCGCAGCCTGATCTTAGGGCTGGATTTCCCGGACCGGGCGGCGCTGTACCGCCGCATCGACCTGCGGGTGGACAAAATGCTGGATGCCGGTCTGCTGGCGGAGGCAGAGCTGGTCTGGAACAACCGCAGCCGCTTCCGCACGGCAGCGCAGGCCATCGGCTACAAGGAGTTCTTCCCGTATTTTGAGCAGACGGCCTCGCTGGAAGCCTGCGCGGACAAGCTCAAACAGGCCTCCCGCAACTACGCCAAGCGGCAGCTGACTTGGTTCCGCCACATGGACGGCGTGGTCTGGCTGGATGCCGGGGCACCGGAGGTGCAGCAGCGTGCCTGCCGTACCGTACAGGAATTTTTGTCGAAAGGATGATGGATAATGGCCGATAGGGCAGAAAAAAGCCGGAGGGACCGCAGGGAGCCGCATCCGCTGGCGGTGCTGGCCGGCGTGTTGGCGGCATTTTTGCTGCTGGCTGCATGCTATGTGGGATATCAGGCCCTGCACATCCTCTTCCCGCAGAATGTATATGAGACCGCACTGCCGGCCACCGTGTCGGACAACGTGGAGGCCGACGGTGTGCTGCTGTTTGATGAGGTATATGTGTCCGGCAGCGGCACGCTGGGATATCTCGCGGCCGACGGCGAGCGCGTCTCGGCCGGGACGGCTGTGGCGGAGATCTACAGCGATGCTTCCCAGGCGGTGCTGCGCCAGCAGCTCACCCAGCTGACCGAGCAGATCGACCTGCTGCAGCGTTCCCAGAACACCACCTCCCTGCAGCTGGACGCCCTGCTGCGGGAGCGCTCGGCGGCCCTTTATGACATGATGGACGAGCTGGATGCCGGAGCATACGACGAGGTGAGCAGCGGTGCCAATGCCTACCTGCTGGCCCAGAACAAGCTCTGGATCGCCACCGGCGATTCCGCCAACTTTACCGATCAGGTCACGGCTCTGACCCAGCAGGCCCAGAGCGTGCAGGCCCAGCTGGGCAACCCCACCCAGATCACCGCCCCGCAGACCGGCTACTTTGTCCGGGCGTCCAGCAGCGGGCGGCTCAATGCCGGGGCCGACGACATCCTTGCACAGGACCCGGCTCAGCTCAAGGCGTATCTGGATTCTAACCCCACCCTGCCGCTGGACGGCTGTGCCGGCAAGATCGTTTCCGGCTTCACCTGGCGCTATGTGGGCGTGTGTTCGGCCGAACAGGGCCAGAAGCTGCTGGGGCAGAACGGCAAGCCGCTGAGTTCCAGTGTGCAGATCCGCTTCCCCGGCCAGACGGACAGATCCTTCAAGGCCACCGTTTCGGAGGTGACCATTGATGAAGAACAGGGCCTGGCTCGCTTTGTGCTCACCTGCAACGTCATCAACGGCGATGTGCTCTGCCTGAACCACGCAGCAGCCCGCATCTCGGTGGGGGAGAGCACCGGCCTGCGTATCCCGGCTTCGGCGGTGCACTACCTCAAGGAGGACGGCACCGAGGCAGAGACGCAGGGCGAAAACTACATCCCAGGCGTGTACGTCAAGTACGGCAACATCGCCCGCTTCTGCAAGATCGACCCCGTGGACAACGATCATCCGCTGGTGACCGATAGCGATTACATCCTCGTTTTGCCCAAGGGAACCGACGGTTCGGTAAGTCAGGTGCGGCTTTATGACGAAATAATCGTTTCCGGACAAAATTTGTACGACGGAAAACTTTTGTAGTTATTGACATCCGTGTCAAAAAATCCGATAATAGTAAAAGCTATTTGCATTCTTTTGCAAAGTATGCCGGGCAGCCCGGCGCTGCCTGAATGAAAGGAGCAGATCATTATGTCTTTGGTAGATAGCCTCAAGAAGGGCCTGTTTGGTTCAGAGGACGAGTACGAGGATCAGTACATTGACGACGGCCCCCAGATGGTGAACAACAACAACGGTGTCGGCCTGGGCGCAGATGACGAGACCGAAGAGCCGGCCGAGGGTGCCAAGAAGAACAAGGTGGTCAACATCCACGCCACCACCCAGCTCAAGGTGGTCCTGGTCAAGCCGGAGCGCTTTGAGGATGCCAGCACCATTGCGGACCATCTGAACAACAAGCGCACCGTCGTGCTGAACCTGGAGTCCACCAACAAGGAAGTGTCCCGCCGTCTGGTGGACTTCCTGTCCGGTGTGGCCTATGCCAACAACGGCCAGATCAAGCGTGTGGCCAACAGCACCTTCATCATCACCCCGTACAACGTAGACATCATGGGTGACCTGCTGGACGAGCTGGAGAACAATGGCGCGTTCTATTGATCCGGTCGTTCATGCAGTCCGGGGCTTTGTTCCGGCCCGCACCGATGAAGAGCGCTTTCTCATGCGGCATATCGAGGACCTTGCCCGCACGGCCCAGTCCCGCGGCATTGCCCGGTATTCCGGTTTCCTGAGCGACCGCGAGCAGGAGCTTGCCCGCGCCGCTCTGGGCCGCGCCGGGCTGGAAGAAGGCTTCCGCTTTGACGGCGGCTGGCCGGAGGCGGAACGCCGGATCCTCTGCCTGGAACCGGAGTACAGCTACCCGGAAAACCCCATCTGCTGTGTGCAGCTGCAGTGCCGTGCACAGGCCGGTGCTGTGCTGCCCGCCCACAAGGACTACCTTGGCAGCCTGATGGGGCTGGAGATCCGGCGCGAGGCGCTGGGCGACATCGTTCTGCCGCCGGATGCGCCCGGCACGGCCTATGTGTTCGCATTGGAACCGGCAGCCCGGCTGATCTGTCAGGAACTGCTGCAGGCAGGCCGCACCGAGCTGGCCACCCGACTGCTGGCACCGGACGAGGTGCCGGAGTTCCGGACGGCAGAGCGCCGGAAATGCACCGCAACGGTGTCGTCGCTGCGGCTGGACGCCGTGCTGGCCGCCATGCTGCGTTGCAGCCGTGGGCAGGCCAGTGAGCTGGTCACCGCAGGCCGGGTGGAGATCAACCATCTGCCGGCGGAAAAGCCGTCGGCCCCGGTGTACGAGGGCGATGTGTTCACGGTGCGCGGCAAGGGGCGCTTTGCTCTGACGGCACTGCCTGGAAAGAGCAAAAAGGAACGACTGATCATTGAATTTTTTCAATATTGAAAGCAATTGGAGGAAAGAATTATGCTGACCCCGCAGGATGTCCGCTCCGTGCAATTTGAAAAAAACCTCCGCGGCTACCGCACGGAGGACGTAGACCGTTTTCTGGACAAGATCGAGGAGCAGCTGCAGCAGGATGATGCGCAGGCGGAGCAGCTCCGCAAGCAGATCGCAGATCTGACGGCGGAAAACCAGCGCCTGCATCGGGAACTGCAGAGCTATGAGGCGGACGGCGAGATGCTCAAGAGTGCGCTGATCAATGCGCAGCGCATGGGCGAGAGCGTCATCCGTGAAGCCAACCAGAAGGCCGAGGAGATCATCCACCGTGCCAACCTGCGCGGCGACGACATCATCCGTGACGCCAACGAGCTGCTGCAGAAGGCAAGCGACCGCGCCGACGAGATCGAGAGCGAGGCCAACGACAAGCGTCTGGCCGAAGAGCGCGAATATGACCGTGTGCGGCTGGAAGTGACCCGCTTCAAGTCCGACGTGCTCAACCTGTACCGCAGCCATGTGGAGAGCCTGAGCCGTCTGCCGGAGTTCCAGAAGGACGAGAAGGCTGACGCCGACAAGAAGGCCGCGGACGAGCCTGCCGAACCTGCCGCAGAAGAGTCCGTGGAGGACCAGGCAGCTGTCCAGCAGCCTGAGGCGGAGGCCCCTGCACAGGAGCCGGACACCGCCGGCAAGGAAACCGATTCTGCCGCTGATGCCGAGGACGACAAGGCGGCTGAGAGCAGTGAGGATTTCTGGGAAAAAGATGAAAGCCAGCTCAAGCTGGATCCTCCTGCGGATGCAAAGCCGGACGGACCGGACTATGATGCCTTCCAGGGCGTCAAGTTCAGCGAGTAAGGCGCGTGTCCATAAGCAAATATAGAGGAGAGTGTAACCATTGGCTAAGAACAAATCTCAGTACGACAGTACCCTGAATCTGCCCAAGACTCTGTTTGAGATGCGTGCCGGTCTGCCCAAAAAGGAGCCGGTCATGCTCAAGGATTGGGACGACAACGACCTGTACAATCAGCTCATGAAGCACAACGAGGGCAAGCCGCAGTTCATCCTGCATGACGGCCCTCCGTATGCAAACGGCAACATCCACATGGGCACCGCCCTGAACAAGATCATCAAGGATATCATCATCCGTGACAAGAACATGGAGGGCTATCAGGCTCCCTATGTGCCCGGTTTTGATACCCACGGCCTGCCCATTGAGCTGAAGGCCCTGTCCTCCGTCGGCGACAAGAAGAAGGACATCTCCAAGCTGGAGCTGCGCCAGATCTGCGAAAAGTTTGCCACCGAGCACATCGACATCATGAGCGACCAGTTCAAGCGTCTGGGCGTCATCGGTGATTTCGAGCACCCCTACCTGACCCTGAAGCCTGAGTTTGAGGCACGCCAGATCGAGATCTTTGGCGAGATGGCCAAGAAGGGCTACATCTACAAGGGCTTGAAGCCCGTGTACTGGTGCCCGGACTGCCGTACCGCTTTGGCTGAGGCTGAGATCGAGTACGGTGAGGACGACTGCGATTCCATCTTCGTCCGTTTCCATGTCTCGCAGGACCCCAACGGTGTGCTGGCAAAGCACGGCATCCCGATGGACAAGACCTACTTTGTGATCTGGACCACCACCACCTGGACTCTGCCCGCCAACGAGGCCATCTGCCTCAACGGCCAGTTTGAGTACTCCTTCGTCAAGATCGGCGAGGAGTACCACATCATGGCCACCGATCTGGTCAAGAGCGTCATGGACGCCTGCCACATCGAGAACTACGAGGTCGTGGGCGAGCCGGTCAGCGGCGCTGAGTTCGAGCTCATGCGTTACAACCACGTCTATCTGCCCAAGGAAGGCTGGGTCATCCTGGGCGACCACGTCACGCTGGAAAGCGGTTCCGGCTGCGTTCATACCGCAGGCGGCCACGGCGTGGACGACTTCAACGTCTGCCAGAAGTACCCCCAGGTGCCCATCACCGTCCCCGTGGACGATGGCGGCTACCTGACTGACCTGGCCGGCAAGTACGCAGGTCAGCGTGTCTGGGCAGCCAACAAGACCATCCTGGCCGACCTGACCGCTTCCGGTGCCGTGATGGGCCAGCTGCACATCAAGCATCAGTACCCGCACTGCTGGCGCTGCCATCACCCCATCATCTTCCGTGCCACCGAGCAGTGGTTCTGCTCCATCGCCAAGTTCCGCGAGGACGTGTACAAGGCCATCGACACGGTCACCTGGATGCCCGACTGGGGCCATGACCGCATGACCGGCATGGTGCGCGACCGCAACGACTGGTGCATCAGCCGTCAGCGTACCTGGGGCGTGCCCATCCCGGCCTTCTACTGCAAGAAGTGCGGCACCTACCACATCACGGATGCTACCATCAAGGCGGTCAGCGACCTGTTCCGCAAGGAGGGCTCTGATGCCTGGTACAAGTACGAGGCCGAGCAGATCATCCCCGCAGGCGAAGTCTGCGAGAAGTGTGGCGCTTCCGAGTGGACCAAGGACACCGACATCATGGATGTGTGGTTCGACTCCGGTTCTACCCATGCCGCTGTGCTGGAAGAGCGCCCCGAGCTGCGCTTCCCGGCCGATATGTACATGGAGGGCGGCGACCAGTTCCGCGGCTGGTTCCAGTCCAGTCTGCTGACCAGTGTTGCCTCCAAGGGCTGCGCACCCTATAAGTCCGTGCTGTGCCACGGCTGGGTCGTGGACGAG
>ERZ894203.1559-NODE-1559-length-11926-cov-10.919636_pt1 | contig 11926 bp, 9 predicted proteins | sample MGYA00380286_ERZ894203 | MGnify/ENA primary metagenome ERZ894203 (study PRJEB32331, sample SAMN06328484) | human gut metagenome | biome: human gut microbiome; feature: stool | host: Homo sapiens | collected 2014-02-06 ... | reverse complement strand
ACATAACGATGTCATATTAGGTGTGTTATACTTCTTGTATCAAGTTAAAGGAGGATAACAAAATGGAATATGAAATTGTAAATCTCGAAGAAAAGAAAGCGGTGGGCATATCAGCCGTAACCAACAACAAATCACCTGAAATGCCGAAGATTATCGGTGGTTTGTGGGACGAATTTTATAAAAAGGTCTACGGTGAGATTAACGACAAAGCGAATAACAAATCAATCGGTATGTATCATAAGTATCAGCCAAACGGTGACTATACCGTTTCAATATGTGCGGAGGTGAACAGCACAAATCAGAATTACGAAGTGATTACAATACCAAGTGGAAAATATGCTAAATTTATTGTAAAAGGCAACGTTGTTACGGCGGTGCAGGAATTTTGGCAAAAGGTTTGGAATATGAACCTTGACCGTTCGTTTGTGTGTGACTTTGAAGAATACCAAGCAGGTGACGATATGGATAATATGGAGATACATATGTACATTTCTCTTAAATAATTAGATTGACAATTCCTTGTGATGATGATAAAATTTTCACAAGGAATTTTTTATTGAGAGGATGAAAATAATGGCTATAACAAAAGAATTGTTCGGAACATTGCCAAACGGACAGGATATAACCGCATATTTGCTTGATAACGGAAACGGAGTAAGTGCGAGAATTTTAAATTACGGTGGTATTGTGAGAAATCTTTATGTAGAGGACAAGAACGGTGTTAAAACCGACGTTGTGCTTGGACGCGAAACGATGGAAGATTATCTAAATAACGACGGTTTTCTCGGTGCACTTATCGGCAGACACGCAAACAGAATTGCAGGCGGCGAATTTGAGCTTAACGGTACAAAATATAATGTAGGACTTAATGAGGGCAAGAACAGCTTGCACGGCGGAATAAACGGCTTTGATAAAAAGGTTTGGAGTGCGGAAGAAGTTGACGGGGAAGAACCGTCATTGAAACTTTCAATCGTGTCAGAGGACGGTGAGGAAGGTTTTCCTGGAACACTTAAAGTAACTGTTACATATACTCTAACAAAGGGAAATGCACTGAAAATTAATTACAGTGCGGTGACAGACAAGGATACAGTGGTGAATCTTACAAATCATTCTTATTTCAATCTTGCGGGACACGCAAGCGGTACAATCGATAATCAGATACTTCAAATCAATTCGGAATTTTATACACCGAACGACAGTGAATGTATGCCGACAGGCGAAGTACTTTCTGTTATGGGTACGCCGTTCGATTTCAGAGCACCAAAGCCGATAGGACAGGATATAAACGCAGATTTTGAGCAAATAGAAATGTTCGGCGGTTATGACCACAACTTTGCGATTTCGGGCAGAGGTTACAGACTTTGTGCCATTGCAAAGTGCCTTGAAAACGGCATAACAATGGAAGTGTATACAGATAAACCGGGTGTTCAGTTATATACATCAAACGGACTTCCGGAGGAAATATATAAAGAAGGTGCAAAATACAGTACACATCAGGCATTTTGTCTTGAAACACAGTATTTCCCAAACGGTATGAAGAACAGTCACTTTATTGCTCCTATTTTAAAGGTCGGCGATGAATATAATTTTACAACAGAGTACAAATTTATTGTAAAGTAACAGATATTAAAGTAGGCTTTTTGCGTTATTTGTAACATTTTTAATTGACTGATTATACAGTGTGTGGTATAATAAAACAAAGTGGAATGTTTTAAGGAGGGGTTTTGATGTCATACAAAGAAATGACTAAAGAAGAATTACAGGAAATCCGCAAAGAAGTTGCGGCAAAATATGATGAGCTAAAGGCTAAGGGTTTAAAACTTGATATGTCAAGAGGTAAGCCGAATACCGAACAGCTTGATATTTCTATGGGAATGATTGATACACTTACCGACTACAATCTTGTAGGTGAACAAGGCGTTGACTGTCGTAACTACGGTGTGCTTGACGGTATAATTGAGGCTAAAAGACTTCTAAGTGCAATGATTGAATGTCCCGTAGACAATATTATAATTTACGGTAATTCAAGTCTTAATGTTATGTATGACACAGTTGCCCGTTCAATGACGCACGGTGTTATGGGCTCAACTCCATGGGCAAAGCTTGATAAAGTTAAGTTCTTGTGTCCTGTACCTGGATATGACAGACATTTTGCAATTACAGAATTTTTCGGTATTGAAATGATTAATATTCCTATGACTGAGGACGGACCTGATATGGATATGGTTGAGGACCTTGTTTCAAAGGATGAGGCAATCAAGGGTATTTGGTGTGTACCGAAGTATTCAAATCCTATGGGTATAACATATTCTGATGAAACAGTAAGACGTTTTGCAAATCTAAAGCCGGCGGCTGAGGATTTCAGAATTTATTGGGATAACGCATACTGCATACATCATCTATATGAGGATCACCAAGACCACATTCTTGAAATTCTTGAAGAATGTGAAAAAGCAGGTAATCCTGATATGGTATTTAAGTTCTGTTCAACATCAAAGGTTACATTTCCGGGTTCGGGTATAGCCGCTATTTCAGCGTCAAAGGCTAACCTTGACTTTATTAAAAAGCAGATGTCGGTACAGACTATCGGTCACGATAAACTTAACCAACTTCGTCATGCAAGATTTTTCGGTGACTTCAACGGTATGCTTGAGCATATGAAAAAGCACGCAGATATTATAAGACCTAAGTTTGAAGCTGTGCTTGAGATGCTTGACAAGGAACTTGGAGATTTAGGCATAGCAAAATGGACAAAGCCAAACGGCGGTTACTTTATCGGTTTCGATACTATGGACGGTTGTGCTAAAAAAGTTGTCGCTATGTGTAAAGACGCAGGCGTTGTTATGACTCCGGCAGGTGCAACATATCCGTACGGAAAAGACCCTCACGATTCAAATATCCGTATTGCACCGACATTCCCGTCAACAGAAGAATTAAAGCAGGCATGTGAAATTTTCGTTACTTGCGTAAAACTTGTAAGCCTTGATAAAATTCTTGAAACAAAGTAATTAATTAATGATTAAATGAGCGTTTACAGAACGCTCATTTTTTGTTAGATAAAATTGACAACGGTATTGTTTTATGATAAAATTATAATTCAATGAATATTATGTTATCATAACTAATGATAAACAGTCGAAAGGAGCATTGAAAAGTGCTTGAACTTAAAAATATAAGTTGGGAAATTCCCGATGGAGATAAAATTTTAAAGGGTATAGATTTAGAAATACCTGACGGCAAAATGACCGTTATAACAGGTCCGAACGGTGGCGGTAAAACTTCTCTTGCAAAGATTATCGCAGGACTCGAAGTGCCTAATTCGGGTGAAATTTTGCTTGACGGTGAGAATATAACCGATTGGGATATTACAAAACGTGCTAAAAACGGCATTGCATACGCATTTCAACAGCCTGTTCGTTTTAAGGGAGTTACAGTAAGAGATTTGCTTAATCTTGCGGCAGAGAGAACATTGTCCGAAAGAGAGATATGCTCTGTACTCGGTGAAGTCGGTCTTTGTGCAAGAGATTATATTGAAAGAGATGTTGACGCAAGTCTTTCGGGCGGTGAAAGCAAGAGAATTGAGATTGCTACCGTTTTATCGCGTGAAAATGCGAAGATACTTGTATTTGACGAGCCTGAGGCAGGTATTGACCTTTGGAGCTTTACAAGTCTTATTGACGCGTTCCAAAAACTTAAAAACGAAAGCGGAAAATCCTTGCTTGTAATATCGCACCAAGAACGTATACTTGAAATTGCGGATTATATAGTTGTGATTGCGGACGGTAATGTTCGTGCATTTGGTGAGGGTAAAGATGTTCTTCCTCAACTTTTGAAAGAAGAAAAAGAGTCAAAGTGTCCTCTCGGTAAGGATAAGAAAGGAGAGAACAACTGATGAATGAAACAACAAGAGAATTTTTGAAAATCGTTTCCGACATTCAAGGCAACGAACTTGAAAAGGCGGCATTTAACATTCGTGAGGACAGTCAGTGTGCTGGCAGACAATCTACTCCGAATATAAAGATTGATTCAAAAGAGGACGGACCGGGTCTTGTTATACACATAAGCAAAAATGCACAAAAGGAAACAGTTTATATACCGGCTTGCGTTACGCATGGTGATGTAGACGACCTTGTATATAATGATTTTTATGTTGAGGCAGGTGCAGACGTTATTATTGTTGCCGGTTGCGGTGTGCATACATCAGACGGTCACGATGCACGACATAACGGAATACACCGTTTCTTTATCGGTAAAGGTGCACACGTTTTGTATAAAGAAAAGCATATCGGAACAGGTAAAGGTGTCGGAAAAAGAACGATTGATCCTGTAACAGATGCATATCTTGAAGACGATGCCGTACTTGAAATGGATACAATTCAGCTTAGCGGTGTTGATTCAACTGTAAGAAAAACATCGGGTAAACTCGGTGCAAGAGCAAAGCTTATCATACACGAAAGAATTATGACAGACGGTGACGAAAAGGCTAAAACTGAATTTGAGGTTGAACTTAACGGTGAAGATTCTGGTGTTGATTTGGTGTCACGTTCGGTTGCAAAAGGCAATTCGTATCAGGAATATCATTCGACAATAAAGGGTAACTGCCGTTGTACGGGACATTCCGAATGTGACGCAATACTTGTCGGAAACGGTAAGGTTAACGCCGCACCGGCTTTATTTGCAGGCGATATTGACGCGTCACTTATACATGAGGCGGCAATCGGAAAAATCGCAGGAGAACAGCTTATAAAATTGCAGACTCTCGGTCTTACTTCGGAAGAGGCGGAGGCAAAGATTATCGAAGGCTTTTTACGTGGTTAAATCACGAAAATACACTATTCTTACGAATAGTGTATTTTCGTATGAAATTATTAGGAAGAAGTGGTCATCTTGAGGAAAATCCCTCAAAATTATTTGTTTAGTAAAATTGATTTAAAAAAACTTATTGTACCGCTTGTAATAGAACAATTTTTGACTATTGCTGTCGGTCTTATAGATTCAATGATGGTTGCGAGTGTCGGAGAATCGGCGGTATCGGCAATATCGCTTGTTGATACTGTAAACATACTTATTATAAACATATTTACGGCACTTGCAACAGGCGGAGCTGTTGTTGCAGGGCAGTATATAGGAATGAAACAGGAGCATAATTCCTGCAAAGCAGCGAACCAAACGCTTATATTTACAACGCTTATTGCACTGTTTGTAATGATTATCGTGTATGTGCTGAAAAATTTTATACTTCATACCGTTTTCGGACAGATTGAAGATGATGTTGCAAATTATGCAAATACATATTTGCTCATAGTGTCGGCGTCAATTCCGTTTATCGGAATGTATAACGCGGGCGCGGCTATATTCCGTGCAATGGGAAATTCAAAGGTTTCAATGAACACATCGCTTATTATGAATCTTGTAAACATAGTCGGTAATGCGATACTCATTTACGGTTTTCATATGGAAATTGCCGGTGCGGCAATACCAACGCTTATATCAAGAATAGTTGCGGCGGTTGTGATTGTTGTAAGACTTGGAAATCAAGATTTACAGATACATATTGACCGACCGTTTAAGCTGAAATTCGATTGGCAAATGATTAAAAAGATACTTAGAATAGGAATACCGAATTCGCTTGAAAACTCAATGTTTCAGCTTGGTAAAATATTGGTGCTAACAATAGTAACGGCATTCGGCACAAGAGCTATAACCGCAAATGCGGTATCAAACACAATAGCAATGTTTCAGATACTGCCGGGTATGGCGATATGTCAGGCTATATTAACCGTATCAAGTCAGTGTGTCGGTGCAAACGACTATAAACAGCTTGATTTTTACATAAAGCGACTTATGAAAACGATATATGTGTTTGTCGTTGCAATAAATGTAGTTGTGGTTGCGATACTTCCGCTTATATTAAAAGCGTACAACTTATCAAGTGAAACAACCGATATTGCAAAACAAATTATATGGTATCACGCAATCTGTACTTGTACGATATGGCCGTTCTCGTTCGCGTTGCCTAATTCACTTCGAGCCGCAAATGACGTAATGTTTACAATGATAGTTGCAATTTTGTCGATGTGGATATTCAGAATAGGTGCAAGCGTGGTAATAGCCAAATGGCTCGGATTTGGTGTACTCGGTGTATGGATTGCAATGACGATTGATTGGTTTGTCAGAGCAATTATATTTGTGATACGATACAAATATAAAATAAAAAGTAAATGCAAGATTTAAAACTACCCTATTTTTTATGAAAGAGAATACGAATAATATATTGAAAGATGAAGTTAGAAGAAAGAGTGGCAGAAGCCGCAAATGATAAAAAACTGAAAAATGATTTAATCGGTGAATACCAAAATTTCATCTTGGCAGCTGCAAGCAAGGTACTTAAAAGAAGTGTTATGACAAGTGATGATGAGTATATCATTGCTATGATGGCTTTCGGTGACGCGATTGACGACTATAATGAAAATAAAGGTAATTTTCTCGGCTTTGCAAAGACTGTTATACGGAACAGAATTATTGACAGTATAAGGCGTGAGGCAAAACATAATTCAGTGCCGTTTTCTGCGTTGGAAAAAGAAAATTCAGACGGTGAAACGATTGAATTTGAAATACATACCGTTGATAAAAGCGATTTGAAGTGGGAAATCGAATCACTTACGGAGGAACTTGGCAATTTTGAAATATCATTTTTTGAACTTGCGGAGGTCAGTCCGAAAAGTCGTAAAACGAAACGGCTTTGTTTTGATGCGGTGAACTATATTATAAACAACAGTGAACTTGTCGATATAATTATGAATAAGCACATATTGCCGATAAAAGAGATTACCGATAATATAAAGCTGAACAGAAAAGCTATCGAACGTCACAGGAAATACATAATAACGGCGGTTATTGCTATAACTCAGGATTATCCTGCCATTGCCGAATATTTCAATATGAGGGAGGTGTGAAATATGAGCGGAGTTATTGTGTCCGTGAAGGGCAGATATGCGGTTTTGCTTACAAAAAACAGCGATTTTATAAAGGTAAAAAACAAAAATTATTCTGTCGGCGATGAAGTGAAAATACCGCAATATAAAGGGCAAATCCTTGCGGCTGCGGCAAGCTTTATTGTTGTGTGCGGCGGTATAAGTTCATATTTTGTGCCTGCAAAATATATGAGTGTGGATATTAACCCAAGTGTTATGATGACGATTAATATTTACAACAGGGTTATTAATACAAAACCGCTTAATAATGACGCGGAGATATTGCTTTCAAAAACCGATGTAAACGGTATGAGTGTGTCGGACAGTATGGACGAACTTATAAAAAAGTCGGAAGAAATCGGATATTTGAATGAGCATAATAAAGATGTTATCGTTGAAGTGGTTGACGGTATAGGCAAAATTAAATTGCCGGATAAAAATTACGGTGATGTAGAGGTTATTATTGAAAATGCCGATAAAGCCGATTTGAAAAATGCAAAAGAAATGGGTGTATCTATTGCAAAAGCAAGAGCTATTGCCGAATATACGAAACAAAACGGCGGCAGTATAGAAGAAAATGTGCATAAACTTGAAAATCAGTCTGTAAAAGAGATTAGAAGAAATCTTGAAAATAAATCGGAAGTTAAAACCGAAAGCAAGGCTGAAAATAAAGCAGATGTTAAACAGGAAAGTGTATCAACCGTTGAAAAACGGAACAGTTCAAGCAATGTAGAAAAAATTCAACCGACTGTTCGACCGAAAACAGAAAACGTATCGGAAAAAACAGTTCAAGAAGTAAGCAGAGTTACAAATGTAAGACAATCGAAAAATATCGACACAGTAAGTGACAATGTTATTACTACTGTCACGGAAGAAAAGCCGAATGACATGATATTTGATAATTCCATAACAAAAACATTGCCTAATCCGATTCAAGAAGAAACTAAAATTACAGATAAGCCACAGGTAAAAAATGATACTGTACCCGAATCGGAAGAGCCTACGGTTAGACCGATACATGAAGATAAGAATAAATCGGATAATCAATGTGAAATAGTTGTTCCGTCGGAAACAGTTAAACCTATAGAGCCGACAGAGCCGAAACAAGACGAGCCGAAAGAAGAAATAAAACCACAGCCAAGTCACGGCGGTCATACAACATCCGGCAGTAGACCTAATAATTCAAATCAAAATCAAGATAAACCGTCGGACGACAATACGGATAAACCTAACGGTGATACGGAAATTAATCCGCCTATACCCGATAATGGTGCTGAACAGCCACCACAGGACAATCCTAATAATCAGCCGCCACAACCGCCAAATCCTGATAAACCGAATGATATATATAAAGACAATATACCGCCACAACCGCAAAGACCGAATTTTGACGGCGGTAATGAACCACCGAACAAACCTTACGAAAATCCACAGCCGCCGACAGACAACGGTAATCCGCCACAAGAGCCGAACGGCGGAAATAATCAGTCACCTGATTTTAATGGACCGACAGGTCCGAATAACTCAAATGATTTTGGAGGAAGTAAGAACGATATTCCACCGGAACATAACGACAGAAATGATTTTTTACCGCCACCGAGTGAGCCACATGGAAACGGTGAAGATTCAATGCCACATTTTGACGGAGAATAATTTGAAATGCAGAAACAAAAAGTTTCTGCATTTTTTTATAAAAAATTTTCATATTACCCCAAAAATTTCGATATGAATTGCGAATTATATATCAAAACGAAGTTTAGGAGGGATTTTTATGAACAAAGTGCATCGCAAAATTACGGCTTTGCTGACTGCAAGCCTTATGACAGTTATGTCAATGGGTGTTGTGTCGGCGCAAACAGATAATAATGCACAAATTAAAAGTATAGATGCCGAAAACGGAACTGTAACGGTAGATGTTACAAAAAGCGGTAGCTATAAAATATATGCGGCGGTATATAAAGATAAATTATTACAAGGACTTTATACAGTTGACAGTATCACAAGCAGCGGAGTATTTAACTTCGGTAAAGAGATTGAATTTGACGAAGATACCGAAACATTGAAGTGTTTCATATGGGACGGAAGTATGAAACCTGTTGGCGAGATATATAAATGCGGTGTTTCAGAACCGACAGAAAATCCGAGCACGACAAAGGCACCAAGTGTAACAAAAATGCCTGCCGTAACGGATGAACCAACCACAACAAAAATGCCTACTGTAACGGATGAACCAACCACAACAAAAACGCCTGCTGTAACAGATGAACCGACAACAACAGACACACCAACTGAAACAGATGAGCCAACCGCAACGGAAACACCGAGTGAAACAGGTCAACCGACAACAACAGATACACCAACAACAACGGACAATCCGACAACATGCGGAGCCGTTATAACATTAAGTGATGACGGAATAGCCGTTGACGGAACAGGTGCAACAGCAGAAGGCTCTGTCGTAACCATTTCACAAGCCGGTGAATACACGGTGACAGGTAGCTTGTCAGATGGTCAGATAGCAGTGACACTTCCTACAAAATCGGATGAAGTCACTATAAATCTTGAAGGTGTAGACGTAACGTCAACCACAGGTGCACCGTTTGCGGCTACAAAAGGTAAAGTTGACCTTTCGGCAAAAAAAGGAACGACAAATTCATTCACATCAACCGCAACATACAATGAAGAAACAGTCAATGCGTGTGTATACAGTAAAAATGATTTGACGATAAAAGGTAAAGGTACACTTAAGGTAAGCTCAACATATAACAACGCAATCGGCTGTAAAGCTGACGTTACAATAAAGAATTTGACGTTGAACGTAACCGAGGCGGCGAACAACGGTATAAAGGGTAATGATTCGGTAACTATCGAGAGTGGTAATGTAACTGTAAATTCAAACGGTGACGCGATAAAATCAGACGAAGATCCTGCATATGACGGCGATATATTAGAGGGCGGAACTGTTAAAATCGCAGACGGTACGGTTACATTGACAACTGGAACGACCACAAAGGACGGCACAACATCAACAAGTGACGGTATCAAAGCATCAATGCTATGTGATATATCGGGCGGTACAATAAACATCACATCAACAGGCGATGCTATAAAAGCGAACGCGTCAAGCATAGACGAAGACAATCCGACAATCGCAGACGGTGACGGAAGTATCAATATTACAGGTGGTACAATCAATATTTCAGCAGGTGAGGACGGTATAAAGGCTGTAAAGAGCGTCAACGTATCTGACGGAGAAATCACAATCACAAAGGCTGAAGACGGCATACAAGTAAGTGAAGTTGTTTATGATACAGACGGAACAACCGTAAAAGCATATGTAACGGGAAGTATAGGAATAAGTGGCGGAACATTTAATATAACAAGCAGTGAAGACGGTATTCAGTGCGGTACGGGTAACATTACAATTACCGGCGGTGATGTAACGGTTAATTCAACAATGGATTGTATTCAAGCCGAGAATATCTTGAATATCTCTGACGGTACATTTGATTTGAAAGCATACGGCGGTGCGCCTGCAACGGTATCTTCAAACAATTCGTCAGTATCAAACAGCTGTAAAGGTGTTAAGGCAGGAAATCTTGTAAATATCAGTGGCGGTACATTTAATATAAACACATATGATGACGGCATACATTCAAATAACACTGTTCGTATATCGGGCGGTGATATAGATATTGCCGCAGGTGATGACGGTGTACACGGCGACAGCTATTTGTATATAACAGATAATGCGGATATAAACATAACAAAGAGTTATGAGGGTATTGAGGCTGCAAAAATATATGTACAAGGCGGTAAAACGTGTATCGTGTCAACCGATGACGGTGCAAATGCGGCAGGTGATGAGCCGACAGAGAATGCAATTACTCTAAGCAGTGATGATATAGCCGAATTTGCAGGACCGGGAGGTTTTGGCGGTGGCGGAAACCAAGGACCTAACTGGGGCGGTGAGGACAGTTCAAGCTACGGTTATCTTGAAATTTCAGGGGGGTTGCTTTATATCGAAGCCGAGGGTGACGGATTTGACTCAAACGGTAACGGTGTAATCACAGGCGGTATTGTACTTGTAAACGGCCCTACAAGCGGCGGTAACGGCGTATTTGATGTAGGCGACAATAACAATACTTTGACGATAACAGGCGGTATTGTAATCGGTGCAGGTACATCTGATATGGCTGTTACGCCGACAGCAACAACTAATTCACAGTATTACATTGTTGCATCAGGTTCATCATCCGGAGGCGGTGGAGGATTTGGCAGACCGGGCAGCAGCTCATCAAGTTCGGGATTTTCGACACAGTCGGCAGGTAAGGCATTTAAGCTTACAGATTCAAGCGGTAATGAGATAGTAACTTATGTACCGTCAAAGCAATACTCATGGGTGCTTGTATCAACACCTGAAATGTCAAACGGCACATATACTCTAAACTATGGCGGTTCGGTAACAGGCGGAACGTTCACAAACGGAAACTATGGCTTGGTTACAGACGGAACATATTCGGGTTCAAGCACAATTTCATTGTCAGCTAAACAATAATACATTGACGAAAGAAAGCAGTTCATATAATATGGACTGCTTTTTTGTAAGTAAATGTATTATTTTGGTTTACAATTTATGCAACATATGTTATTATAATAGTAAGAAGTGCTACTGCAATGATAAAATGAGGTGAGATATATGAAAAAAATAATTAAGGCAATAATACTATTTTTAATAATAGCTATTTTCAGTGAAGTATCATATGCTGCAGAATACTTAAACAGTGTTGAATTTAACAGAAAACGTATGGATGAAAATATAATATGGAGTGGCAAAGAATGGATTACGGATACATACCCACCGAAAATATCACAAGACGCTACTGAATTTATGAGTGTAGAAGAAAATGAAGACGTCAAGGAAGAACTAAAGAATTATCGTTATATTTATG
>ERZ894203.1557-NODE-1557-length-11931-cov-30.378747_pt1 | contig 11931 bp, 4 predicted proteins | sample MGYA00380286_ERZ894203 | MGnify/ENA primary metagenome ERZ894203 (study PRJEB32331, sample SAMN06328484) | human gut metagenome | biome: human gut microbiome; feature: stool | host: Homo sapiens | collected 2014-02-06 ... | reverse complement strand
ACGACCCGTTTCTCTCTGCCAACTTTTATTATAATGAAGAAACCGACGGCATGTATTGCCCGATGGGACAGAGAATGGAAAGACTTTCCGATGCAAAGAGGATAACAGACAACGGTTTTGTGCAGACCATATCAAGATACAGGGCACGTAATTGTAAGGGCTGCCCGCTAAGATGCCGGTGTCACAGAAGCCGGTCGGAAAGGATTGTACAGGTAAACCACCGTCTGAGGAAAATCAAGGAAAGGGAACGTGAAAAGCTGCTCTCTGATGAAGGTCTGAAATATCGCAGTCAGCGACCACAGGATGTGGAAGCCGTATTTGGAAACCTCAAGAACAACAAGCACTTCAAGAGGTTCCATCTTCGTGGGCTTAAGAAGGTTGAAATTGAGTTCGGCCTGCTGGCCATTGCACATAACCTTGCAAAAGCAGCCTCAGGAGGCTTATGGTAACAAAAAACAGTTTGAAAAGGTGAAACCTTCAAAAGTAAGTTTATAAATTAATCTTTAGAGAAAAATCCAAAGGACTTCAATCTGGAATGAAACAACAGAGGCTGTCTCAAGTTTATTTTGAGACAGCCTCATTGTTTTTCTTTTGTCCTGACACGTGGTGAAAATGCAATTGGCATTTGCTTTTTTTCTTTTTTTTTTCTTCTTTTGTACACTCAAAAAAACATTTTTGGTCTATCAGAATGAAAATGCGTTTCCTGTTTATATTAAGTTTTTTGTCGGTGGTGGTTTCTTTGTCTGCCCGGAATTTCATGTTCAAGCATCTGGAGGTAGCTGACGGACTTTCCAATAACTCCGTTTATGCCATTCTGAAAGATAAGGACGGTTTCATGTGGTTCGGGACAGCTTCTGGACTGAACCGTTATGACGGATATCGTTTTAAGGTCTACCGGCATCTTGCCGAGGATTCGACATCCATCCCCGACAATAATGTAATCGGCCTGATGGACGCTCCCGATTTCCTGTGGGTACGATTGAGTACGGGATATGCATTGTTCGACAAGACAAAAGACCGGTTCAATAGAAATTTGGAAGAGTTTATGAGGAGTATAGGAAGCAAGATGAAAGGGCCGGAATACGTGTATGTCGATTCGTTGGAAAACACGTGGCTCAGTGTGCCGTCTGAAGGCTTTTACCGGGTAAGCAAAGACAGACAGGTACAGTTCCGGTCTCTGCATGCCCTGAAGCTTCCTGATTACGGAGTCAATGCCATAGCCGAATGCTGTGACGGAATTCTCCTGCTTTATGCTTCGGGAAGAATGGTGTGTCTAGACTCTTCGGATATGAAGATAAGATGGATAAAGGACGACATTGAAAAACAGGTGAAAGACAGAACGGCACGTTTCTCTCTCTTTGTGGACAAAGACAACTGCGTATGGATAAGTTGTGTGAGCGGTTTGTGGGCTTATGATGTGGAGGCAGGAAGATGGCTTGCAGATTTGGTAGAGCCATGGAGGAATCAGTCAGATTTTGTCCATTCGGTATCTCAGGACCGGCAGGGAAGAATCTGGATAGGGAAGGATTATGGGGGCATCGATGTCCTCGACAAGAAAACCAGGAAGGTGATTAATGTGGCGAATAATGTGAAGAACCCCCGGAGCTTGTCGCACAACACTGTCTATGCACTGTATGCTGACCGTAATGGAGTGATGTGGGTGGGAACCTATAAGAAAGGCGTTTCCATGTATGGGGATAGCATGTTCAAGTTCAATATGCATGAAGTGGGTGACGTTACCTGCATCGAACAGATGGACAATGAACGTCTGTGGTTGGGAACGAACGACCGGGGACTCATTTTATGGAACAGAAATACAGGCTTGACAGAAAAATCCTATAACTTGGGCTGTCCGGTAGTCTCATTGCAGAAGTCATCTGACGGGCGGTTGTGGATTGGTACATTCAATGGCGGACTTTATTGTATGGAACATGGCCGTCTGCTTCATTATACCATGTCAGACGGGTTGCTAAACAAGAGCGTTTGGGCATTGGAGACAGAAGGTTCCAGACTTTGGCTCGGTTTTCTGGAAGGAGGGCTTCAATATATAGACCTGAAGCGGAATGAGCTTCATACCTATAAACAGATTGAAGATATGGTTTCGTCACTGGATGTGACGGAAGATGACGAACTGGCTGTCGGCATGTTAGGTGGTACGGCTCTGATTGATTTGCAGAATCCTGACAAGTGCTATCGGGTGGGGAGTGATGACAAAATTGAGAGAGGCGGAACTGACAAGTATGAGGTGAATCAGGTGTACAGTGACAGCCGTGGTCTAATCTGGATTGCCACTCGCGGTAATCTGAAAGTCTATGACAAGAAAGCCCATTCCGTAAAAGTCTTTCCGGACATAACGGGTGTGTCGGGTGAAATCATATCCGGAATAACGGAAGACCGGAATCATGACATGTGGATTTCTTCTACACGTCAGATGGTGCATCTGAAATTCTCCGGGGACAGCCGCAGAGGATATGTGTTCGAGCCACGCGTATATAATGAAAAGGACGGTCTGCAGAACTGCGACTTCAATCTACGGGCGATAAGGACCTTACAGGACGGCACGATTGTGGCCGGCGGACTTTATGGACTGAATGTGTTCAATCCCGATGAAATGCGTTATAACAAAGTACTTTCCAAGGTGATGTTCTCATCTCTTTATTTGTTCGACAAGGAAGTGAAGACCGGAGAAAAATATGACGGACGTGTAATCCTTCCGGGGGACTTGAACCGGTTCAGGAAGATTGAACTGGACTATGACCAGAATATCTTTACCGTGGAGTTTGCTTCAGACAACTTCAATCTGCCGGACAAGACAACCTACCAATATAATTTGAAGGGGTTGGGAGACGGATGGCTCGTCCTTCCCGCAGGGATAAACCGTGTGACTTTTACCAGTCTTGCTCCCGGAACATATACACTGAATGTGAAGGCCACAAACAGTGACGGATATGAAGGTACAGATGTCGCCCGCCTGACGATTGTGGTGCATCCTCCTTTCTGGCTTGCGTGGTGGGCATGGCTGTGTTATGCGTTCGTTTTTGTGTCGCTGCTGTTTCTTGCCCGCAGGCATATCCTACGAAGGGAACGCGAAAAGTATCGTATGCAGCAGATAGAACATGAAGCAGCTAAGAATGAGGAGGTGAATCAGATGAAGTTTCGTTTCTTCACGAATATCAGTCATGAACTCCGGACTCCGCTGACCTTGATTATCGCTCCGCTGGAAGAACTGCTGGCACAGGAGAAGGATGAGTCGCGTAAATCGGTGTTGACGCTGATGTACCGGAATGCAAGGCGGCTGTTGATGCTAGTCAATCAGTTACTCGATTTCCGGAAAGGGGAGATGAGCGGACATCAACTATCGTTGGCGGAGGGAGACATTGTGTCGTATGTCCGTGAGGTCTGCAATTCGTTTCTGCTGATGGCCGACAAGAAGCATATCCGTTTCTCTTTCTTTTCCGGAGTGGAAAGTTTTTCGATGGCCTTCGATGTGGACAAAGTAGGGAAAGTGATGATGAACCTACTTTCAAACGCATTCAAGTACACTCCTGACGGTGGACGTGTGACCGTGATAATGGAGCGTATAGAGGGTGAAAAGGAAATGATGGAGATAAAAGTTTCCGACACAGGAATCGGCATTCCTGATGCGGATAAGGAGCATGTCTTCGAGCGTTTCTATCAGACTGACCATAAGGGTATGGAGGAAACGACGGGTAGCGGAATTGGGTTGAGTCTGGTGTGTGATTTCGTCCGTCTGCATGAGGGGACAGTGGAAGTGTTCGACAACATAGGGACAGGGACTGTGTTTGTGGTGCGCATTCCGGTAAGGCATGTGGATGTCATGGCCGAACTGCCGAAACCTGTTGTGGGGCAATCGGATGCAGATAGTGTATCGGAGCAGGTTGTGGAGCAGACCGACCGTAGCAATTTTCCGCTTTTGCTTGTGGTTGACGACAACGAAGATTTCCGCATGTTCATGAAGCATAGTTTGGAACTGCAGTACCGTGTGGATGTCGCGTTAAACGGTGAAGAGGCATGGAAGATGATTCAGGAGAATTGTCCGGATCTGGTAATCAGTGACGTGATGATGCCGGGAATGGACGGTAATGAATTATGCCGGAAGATTAAATCGAACAAGCAGACATCGCATATTCCGGTAATTCTGCTTACTGCCCGACAAGAGGTTGAATCAAAGGTGAAAGGACTTGAGACGGGTGCCGATGATTATGTGACCAAACCTTTCAATATGATTGTGCTGGTTCTGCGTATCCGCAAGCTAATTGAGCTGAGCCGTTATCGGCAGGTCACTCATTCCAAGATAGATCCTGCCCCCAGTGAAATTGTTATTACCTCTCTGGATGAAAAGTTGATAGAAAAGGCAGTCAAGTATGTCGAGGACAATATTTCGAGAAGCGACCTGTCCGTCGAGGAACTGAGCCGTGAGCTCGGGATGAGCCGGGTGCATCTTTACAAAAAGCTGCTGCAGATTACCGGAAAGACACCGATAGAGTTTATCCGTGTGATTCGTCTGAAACGTGCCGCCCAATTGCTGCGTGAAAGTCAGCTTCATGTATCGGAGGTAGCGTATGAAGTAGGCTTCAACAGTCCGAGATATTTCAGCCGTTATTTCAAGGACGAGTTCGGTGTACAGCCTTCTGTCTATCAGGAAAAGGAGGGAAAATAACAAACGGTACCCTATGTGGAAACATATGGGATGGGCGTAGGTTAAATAATAGCCTTGTATTAAAACATTTGAGTTCATAAATCTGATTGATAACCTCTAATTTTGTAAAAAAGAAGTCTTATCGTTTAACTTTAAACATCAGTTGGGTATATGAATATGAAAGGCATTTCTTATTGTCTGCTGGCCGGCTTGCTGCTTGGTTCATGCTCCGGCGTTTACGAACAGACAGATAATGGAGTGATAGTGAAGGTGCGGACAAAGAAAGATGATGCAGGTGTACGTCTGGTCCGTCTGCAGGTGATGGGCGACAAACTAATCCATGTATCGGCTACACCTGAAAACAGGTTTGCCGATTTGCAAAGTCTGATTGTCGTTCCGCAGAAGGAACAAACTCCTTTTACGGTCATCCAGAAGGGAGATACGGTGACGGTTTCCACGGATGAAGTCCGTGCTTCCGTTCTTGCATCGACAGGGGAAGTCTGGTTCACCGATGAAAATGGGAATATGATTCTTCGGGAAAACGAGGGAGGAGGCAAGACCTTCACGCCGATAGAAGTGGAAGGTACAAAAGGCTACACCATCCGTCAGGTGTTCGAGTCGCCGGACGACGAGGCGTTCTACGGATTAGGCCAGCATCAGGCTGATGAATTCAATTATAAGGGAAAGAACGAAGAGCTGTTCCAGTATAATACGAAAGTTTCCGTTCCGTTCATTGTCTCAAACAAAAACTATGGCGTGCTGCTCGACAGTTATTCGCTTTGTCGTTTCGGGAATCCGAACGATTATTCTCAGTTGGGCGAGGTGTTCAAGCTGTATGACAAGGACGGTAAGGAGGGTGCGGTTACAGGTACCTACGTTCCGTCTGCCGAATCGGGTGCAGAGACTCTGGTGCGTCGTGAGGATTCCTTGTACTTTGAACATCTGTGCCGTGAAGACGTGTCCAAGGTGGTGAATCTGCCAGAGAAGTTTCCCCTCTATGGCTCTAAAGTAACCTATGAGGGAGCCATCGAACCTTCGCAGAGCGGAATTTTCAATTTCATTCTTTATTATGCGGGATATACAAAGGTATATATAGACGGCAAGCCGGTCGTGCCCGAACGTTGGCGTACTGCATGGAATCCAAACAGTTATAAGTTCTCCGTAAATCTGGAAGCAGGCAAGCGTGTGCCGTTGAAGGTGGAGTGGATTCCCGATGGGGCCGTTTCTTATTCCGGTTTGCGTGTGCTGCCTCCAGTCGCTCCGGAAGAGTTGGGCAAGCAGTCGTGGTGGAGCGAAATGACCAGGCAGCTGGACTATTATTTTGTGGCGGGCGATGATATGGATGATGTCATCAGCGGTTACCGCACGCTGACCGGCAAGTCGCAGATTATGCCGAAGTGGGCTATGGGATATTGGCAGAGTCGTGAAAAATACAATACGCAGGCAGAGATGCTCGGTGCGTTGAAGGGCTTCCGTGAGCGCCGGATTCCGATAGACAACATCGTGCTTGACTGGAACCATTGGCCGGAGAATGCATGGGGAAGCCACGAATTTGACAAGGCCCGTTTCCCTGACCCGAAAGCGATGGTTGATTCGATTCATGCCATGCACGGGCGGATGATGATTTCCGTCTGGCCGAAGTTCTATACTACAACAGAACATTTCAAGGAGTTTGACGAGAAGGGCTGGATGTACCGCCAGTCGGTGAAGGATAGTCTGAAGGACTGGGTAGGTCCGGGCTATACATACGGTTTCTATGACGCTTATAGTGCTGACGCACGCAAACTGTTCTGGAAGCAGATGTACGAACATTATTATCCGTTGGGCATCGATGCGTGGTGGATGGATGCCAGTGAACCGAATGTGCGTGACTGCACGGATATGCAGTACCGTAAGGACTTGTGCGGACCTACGGCATTGGGTTCCTCTACGGAGTTCTTCAATGCCTACGCGCTGATGAATGCGGACGCAATCTATAACGGGCAACGGAGTGTGGACAGCAACAGGCGTGTCTTTCTGCTGACCCGTTCAGGATTTGCCGGTTTGCAACGGTTTTCTACGGCCACTTGGAGTGGTGACATCGCTACCCGTTGGGAAGACATGAAGGCACAGATTTCCGCCGGACTGAATTTCGCAATGAGCGGCATTCCTTATTGGACGATGGACATTGGTGGCTTCTGTGTGGAAAACCGTTATGTGGAGGGCCAGAAACAATGGAACGAAACAAGGACGGAGAATGCCGACTATAAAGAATGGCGCGAACTGAATACGCGCTGGTTCCAGTTCGGAGCGTTCTGTCCGCTGTATCGTGCACACGGTCAATATCCGTATCGTGAGCCGTGGGAGATTGCCCCTGAAGGTCATCCCGCCTACAATTCCATTGTTTATTATACAAAGTTACGCTACAATATGATGCCGTATATTTATTCGTTGGCGGGCATGACGTGGTTCAAGGACTATACCATCATGCGTCCGCTGGTGATGGATTTTACAGCTGACACGAATGTAAACAACATTGGTGACCAGTTCATGTTCGGTCCAGCTTTCATGGTTTCTCCCGTTTACCGTTACGGGGACCGCAGCCGTGAGGTGTACTTCCCGAAGTCGGAAGGCTGGTATGACTTCTATACAGGGAAATATCAGAAAGGCGGAGTGAAAGCTGAGGTGGAGGCACCTTATGAACGCGTTCCGCTATATGTGCGTGCAGGTTCTATCGTGCCGTTCGGCGAAGACATCCAATATACGGACGAGAAGCCGGCCGACCATATCAGGCTGTATGTATATCAGGGGGCGGACGGCGAGTTTATACTCTATGAAGATGAAGGCGTGAACTATAACTACGAAAAGGGAATGTATGCGATGATTCCGATGGAATATGACGATGAGACCCATACTTTGACAATCGGCGAACGGAAAGGTTCGTTCCCCGGCATGTTGGAGGAGCGCACGTTTACGGTGGTTGTAGTTAATGAGGACAAGCCGCAGGCTTTTGATATTAATGCAAAAGGCATTGAAGTAAAGTATACGGGAAGCGCACAGACTGTGAAATTGTAATATTATAGGATTTGTTTATATGGTTAATAGATTAGTGTTGTTTGTGTCGGGAATCTGCTGCATGTTTTTTATGGCATGTGGCACATCTCCCGATGTTCCTCGTGAACGAATTGATTTTACCGAAGGCTGGCGTTTCCGATTGGGAGACACACCAGAAGCTGCCGATGCAGACTTTGTGGACGAGGAGTGGAGGATGTTGAATCTCCCCCATGATTGGGCCATAGAGGGTGATTTCAGTAAAGATAATCCGTCCGGAACGGGGGGCGGTGCGCTTCCCGGAGGTGTCGGATGGTATCGAAAGACTTTTGTTCCTGAAAAGTCCGATGTGGACAAGAAAATCCGGATTGTATTTGATGGTGTCCATATGAATTCGGATGTGTATCTCAATGGGGTCCTGTTGGGGCATCGTCCTTACGGCTATATCACTTTCGGTTACGACCTCACCCCACATCTGAAATGGGGAGAGAAGAACGTACTGGCCGTGCGTGTGGACAATTCGGAACAGCCCAATTCCAGATGGTATTCCGGTTGTGGCATCTATCGGAATGTATGGCTCGTGAAGACGGCTTCCGTGCATGTCGGCGAATGGGGAACTTATGTGACCACTCCTGTGGTTAATGAGTCGGAAGCAGTGGTGAACGTACAGACAATCGTCTCTAATGAAACGGATGAAAGTACGCAGATTACCGTCTGTTCGTCATTGTTCGATGCGGAAAACAAGTGTGTGGCCAAAGCCGATACATTATGCACGGTCGGCGGAGGAACGGACACAATAACCGTACAACAGCTGAAAGTGGCAAGTCCGCAGCTTTGGGGAATAGAGGAACCTTATCTTTATACACTGGTGACGGAACTGTTTGACGGAGACCGCTGCGTAGACCGTTACGAGACTCCGGTGGGCATCCGTACTTTCAGCTTTGACGCGGAGAAAGGCTTTTCCCTCAATGGAAAGCCGATGAAAATAAACGGAGTGTGCATGCATCATGACTTGGGTTGCCTGGGCGCAGCGGTGAATATTCGTGCCATCGAACGCCAGCTGGAGATTCTGAAAGAGATGGGATGCAATGGCATACGCTGCTCCCACAATCCTCCGGCTCCGGAGTTGCTCGACTTGTGCGACCGTATGGGATTCATTGTGATGGATGAGGCATTTGATATGTGGCGCAAAAAAAAGACAACTCACGACTATTCCCGTTATTTCAACGAATGGCATGAGCGGGACTTGCGCGATTTCATTCTGCGTGACCGCAACCATCCTTCTATTTTCATGTGGAGCATCGGAAATGAGGTGTTGGAGCAGTGGAGTCATGCTGATGCGGACACTCTGAGTCTGGAGGAGGCGAACCTGATACTGAACTTCGGGCATTCGAAGGATATGTTGGCAAAGGACGGGGAGATGAGTGTGAATTCGTTGCTGACAAAGAAATTGGCTGATATAGTGAAACAGCTCGACCCGACACGTCCTGTTACGGCAGGATGCAATGAACCGAATCCGTTCAACCATCTGTTCCGGTCGGAGGCGCTTGACATTATAGGTTACAACTATCATAATGTGAATGTCCCGGACGTACCTGCAAATTTTCCTGGGAAGCCTTTCATCATTACGGAGAGTAATTCGGCGTTGGCTACCCGGGGGTATTACCGGATGCCGAGCGACAAGGTGTATATTTGGCCGGAAAGATGGGACAAGCCGTTTACTGATTCCAGCTATTCGTGCTCTTCTTATGACAATTGTCATGTGCCTTGGGGGAATACGCACGAGGAAACCATCAAGCTGATACGTGACAATGACTTTATCAGCGGACAATATTTGTGGACAGGGTTCGACTATATAGGCGAGCCTACTCCGTTCGGATGGCCTGCACGCAGTTCCTATTTCGGCATTGTAGATTTGGCAGGTTTCCCGAAGGATGCATATTATCTGTATCAGTCAGAATGGTCAAAAAAACAAGTTTTACATCTTTTCCCACATTGGAACTGGAAACCAGGACAGGTTGTAGATATGTGGTGCTATTATAACAATGCAGATGAAGTGGAATTGCTTGTTAATGGAAAATCTCAAGGAGTGAAGTCAAAAACCCCAATCAACTTACATGCAATATGGCGCGTAAAATTTGAGCCAGGAAAGGTAAAAGTTATAGCGCGAAAAAATGGTAAGGTTGTCGGGGAAAAAGAAATTTGTACGGCAAGTAAACCGACACAGATTCGTCTAACTCCAGATCGTTCACAGTTGACGGCCAATGGAAAAGATTTAAGCTTTATCACTGTAGAAATTTTGGACAAAGACGGAAATTTATGCCCAAATGCAGACAATCTAGTGAACTTCAAAGTGGAAGGTGACATATTCATTGCTGGTGTGGACAATGGAAGTCCAATTTCAATGGAACACTTCAAGGCCAACAAGCGCCGAGCGTTCTATGGAAAATGTCTGGTTGTGATTCAGAATCAAGGAAAGCAGGGTACGGCACATTTAGTGGCAACATCTAACGGATTACAATCAGCTAATGTAAAAATTACAATTGATTAGTTATACAAATTTATTTAAAAAGCCATGAATTTAAAAGCAAGAAAATTGTGGACCTCTATTGGATTATTGATTTTATGTCTTTCTGCATCAGCGGGAACAAGCAAGCAAAATGATGAATCCCTATTGAAGCCTCGTATTGTCGTCTTAACAGATATTGCTCCGGCTAATGTTGAACCTGATGACATGGAATCCATGGTCCGCTTATTAGCTTATGCAGATTTGTTTGAAATAGAAGGGTTGATTACTACAAGCGGATGGAATAGCTGTGGTAGTACCTATTCCGAGAGTTGGATGGACAATTTGACGACAATCATTGACGCTTACGAAAAAGATTTGCCTAATCTGATGAAGCGATCAAATCAAAAAGGCTTTTTGCCCAAAAAACGAGAAAACGGTAAACAGAAATTGGGTTATTGGCCCAGTGCCGATTATTTGCGCAGTCGTACAATGTTAGGAAGCAAGAGTTTAGGAATAGCACAGATTGGTGAGAGCAATGATTCTCCAGGAAGTGAATTAATAATCAAACTCGTTGATGAAGAGGACAGTCGTCCGTTATGGATTATGGTATGGGGTGGTGCTAATACATTAGCACAAGCTGTATGGCGAATCAGACAGAAACGAAATGAAACAGAAGTGCATACATTTCTAGATAAATTATATGTATATACAATTACAGACCAAGATGTATGTGGAAACTTCCCTATAGATTATACGTTCAGCTCTCATCAATGGCTACGCAAAATTTGCGGAAAAACATTACATTTCTTTTGGGATGAAAGTGCCTGGCTTGTGCAGAATACACTTGGAAGTATGAATTGGAATAAATATGCCTCCCATATACAAGGGCATGGTCATCTAGGGAAAGTTTATCCCCAAAATAAGTATGGAGTAGAAGGGGATACACCTTCTTATTTGCATGTTCTTCCTAATGGATTGAATAATCCTGCTGTGTGCAATCAAGTAGGTTGGGGTGGCTATTTCCGTTGGACGCTTTCACCTGATGGTCAGACGGAATGCTATACAAATGCATCTCCAGATATTAAAACTATATCCGAGAAATACGAGAAATATTTTTATCCAACCATATTTGCCGATTTTGCAGCCCGAATGGATTGGGCAGCTTGTGGCGAAGGAAATCATAATCCGTCTGTCTATGTAAATGGCAAAAAGGGTTTGGATCCTATCATCATTACTTCGAAAGTGGGACGAAGAATATGGCTGGACGCATCTGAATCAATTGATGTGGATAATGACTCATTAGCATATCATTGGTGGATATTGCCAGAAGCAGGTACCTATACAGGCCATATAGAGATTATGCAAACTGATAAGCCTGTCGCATTCTTTGATATACCACAAGATGCAGCAGGCAAGGAATTACATATGATTTGTGAAGTAATGGACAATGGTTCTCCTGCACTGACTGGATATAGAAGGGTGATTATACGCCCGGTTGATTAATTTGTGCGATTGCATATAGCAAGTTACTCCCATTTTAAAGACTGAAAAAACTTCATTGGCTTTGGAAAAAAGATAGTTACACTTACTATTCGTCTTGATATGCTGAAATACTTTAATAACAGAAAACATGAATGACAAACTTAGTCTAGCAAGTTCAAGTTGTATATAGATACTTAGGGATATTCAGTAAATGTCCCTAAAAAGTAAGATGGCATATAAAGTCGATAGA
>ERZ894203.1541-NODE-1541-length-12032-cov-6.910913_pt1 | contig 12032 bp, 9 predicted proteins | sample MGYA00380286_ERZ894203 | MGnify/ENA primary metagenome ERZ894203 (study PRJEB32331, sample SAMN06328484) | human gut metagenome | biome: human gut microbiome; feature: stool | host: Homo sapiens | collected 2014-02-06 ... | reverse complement strand
CTCGGCAGTGACGGCCACGGTCCAAGCGCCGTTGTCGCCCTCTTTGGCAGCTACATACAGTCCATCGGGCATCAAGTGGAGGTCGGGAGCCTCCCACAGTTCCACATTGCGGTACAGGCCCGCACCGGAGTACCAGCGGGAGTTGGGGTGGCGCAGATTGCAGCGGACAAGAACCTCGTTCTGGCCCTCATGCAGCGCATCGGTGATGTCGAACCAGAACGACGTGTAGCCGTACTTCCATTGGCCGACTTCGGTGCCGTTGACGAAAACGGTCGTATCCATGTAGGCCCCGCCGAACCAAAGCATGCGGCGGGTGCCGGGTACATCGGTGACAAAGAAATATTTGCGGTAGAACAGCGTGCCATCGCGGTACAGATCGTCCGCGTGGCGAATCTGCCAATCGTGGGGCAGGTCGACGGGGGTGAACTGCGCGTTCCAAGGCAGCAGCTCGGTATCCGGCGCGCAGGCGGCAAACAGCCAGTCGACGCTGAAATCGGTGCGTTTCATAAGGAACAGCTCCTTTTTAATAAGGGTAAGGGGATGTGACGGGAAGTGCCGTGCAGGTCCGACATGGCCGTGTCGGGCACACACGGTGCGCCCCGTCACCGGGGCGCGGTACTTGCGTACCATAAACAGCAAACCGGGGGCAGCCCCATGTTGTTACGTGAGGCTGCCCCCGGCAGTTGCATCACTGTCGCAGGGACAGTCAGTTTCCAAACAAATTACTTGCTTGCGTTGTAGGTGTCGTTGTACATATCAACGATGTTCTGCATGTTCTGGGCTTCGACCTCAGCAACGTAGGTATCCCAATCGTTGTTGATGTCGGCCTGATTCATGGCAAACTTGCAGGTCCAAGCGTTGACGGTATCGGTCATGGGGGTGCCCCACAGGTTCAGCATCTCCAGCTGATCCTCGTCGAAGGTAACGGTGGGATCCAGCGGGCGCAGCTTGCGGTACTGGCCCTGACGGTCGTAGAAGTCACGCAGATCATCGGTGAAGTTGCTGGTCAGCAGCTCGGTGTTGCCGCCATACATGAAGTTGCCGCAGGCGTAGCCCAGCTCTTCACGCAGGTCGACCTGATCGTCGGAGGTCTGTCCGATGGACAGGCCTTTGCAGTAGTAACCGGGGGTCAGGCTGTAGGTGCCGTCGGTGACGGTGTAGGTCTCGCCCTCTTTGCCCCACTTGGTCAGGGTCAGGCCCTCGTCAGAGTACCACAGCCAGTCAACAAAGCGCATCATCTTGATGAACTCGTCCTCGCCCAGCTCTTTCAGAGCGTTGGAAGAGATCATGATACCGCACTCAAGGCGCTGGTTCTCGGCCTGATAGTCGGATGTGCCGATGGGAGTGAGGATGCGGTACAGCTCGTAGTTGCCCTCGCCCAGCTGCTCCTTGACCTTGGCGTCCTGGACGGCGTACTGGGCACGGTTGGTGGACATGATGACGGTCTCGCCGCGGTAGAACTTGTTCAGCGCGGTGTCGTCATCCTGGGTCCAGGTCTCGGGGTCAAGGACCTTGTTCTGGACGAGCTTCTGCAGGACAGTGTAGGCCTGCTTGTATTTGTCGGAGACAGAGCCGTCAACGAAGGAATCGCTGTCGGGGTCATAGACCAGACCATAGTTGGTGGTGATGGCCCAGCCGGTGTTGATATCGTAGGAGGCACCCAGCAGCTTCAGCAGGTTGCCGCCCTGACCGTAACCGGAGGTCTGGCCGCACCACATATCGGACCAGATGTAGTCATTCTCGCCGCACATGCCCTGCTCGACCATGTACTTCTTGACGCCGATCAGCACGTCGGCGAACTTATCCCAGGTCCAATCCTTTTCCAGCTCGGCGACATCGTAGCCGGCAGCGTCAAAGATGTCCTTGCGGATGAGGAAGGTGTAATCCTGCAGAGCGGTCTCCTTCAGGCCGGGCAGGCGGTAGTACTTGCCGTCGGCCTGCGTGATGGTGGCCAAGTCGTCCTGCATGTTGTACTCCTCGACGAAGTTGGAGTAGTTGGGCATATACTGGACATAGTCGGAGACGGGGACAACGCCGCCGCCGGTGACATACGCAGTTTCAGTGTAGATCTTGGGGATGATGTAGGGGGCAGTGCCGGAAGAAACGGCCAAGGAAACCTTATCGGTGTAGTTGGAGTTGTCAACGACGGTCAGTTCCAGATGGACGTTGGTGGCCTCCTCGATGGCCTTAAAGACGCCCTCGCTGATCCACTTGTCGTTCATGGGATAGGCGGGGTTGTCGTTGAAGAACATCGTGTAGGTGACAGGCTCGTCAGAGTGGAAGTGCTCGCCGTACTCATAGCCGAGGTTCGACTCGTCCGCAGCAGCGGTGTCGGTGGTAGCAGTGCTGTCACCGGTGTTGGTGGTGCTTGCAGCCGTGGAGCTGCCGGAGCCGCCGCAGGCAGCCAGAGACAGCACCATGCCGGTAGCCAGCACGAGGGATGTGAGCTTTTTCATGTTTCGTAACCTCCATTACGTTTTTTCCTGCTCCCCGGAAGGTCCTGGGAAAACAGGCGTTTTCTTTCATCCGGCGCCGGAGTCGGCGTCGGTTTTAAGACAGTGGAAAAACGGGACGCAGAGCACTAACGCGAAAACGTTAGCCCTTAACGCCGCCCAGCATCATGCCCTGCACGAAATACTTCTGGATGAAGGGGTAGATGCAAATGATGGGAGCGGACGTCAGCACCATGGCGCAGGACTTGATGTTGGAAGCGATCTGCATGGCGTCGCCTGCATCGGCACTTGTGCCGGAAGCGCTGCTGATGAGCTGGCGCAGATAGTAGGCAACGGGCCATTTCGTGGTCGTATCCAAGTAGAGGAAAGCATCAAACCAGTCGTTCCAGTACTGGACGACGTAGAACAGTGTCATGGTGGCAATGATGGGCTTGGACAGGGGGATGGCGATGCGCCAGAACACGCCCCACAAGTCCAAGCCGTCGATCTCGCCGGCTTCTTCCAGCTCACGGGGGAGAGTGAGGAAGAAGGAACGCATCAGGATGACGTAGTAGGTGGAGATCATGCCGGGCAGGATGAAGGATGCCACGGTATCGCGCAGACCCAAGGAAACCATCAAAATGTAGTTGGGGATCATGCCGCCGCTAAAATACATCGTGAAAATGATGAACTTGTTGATGGCCTTGCCGCCATACAGCTCCGCCTTGGAAAGGGGATAGGCCAGCAGGGCGCTGAACAGCAGAGCGCAGACCGTGCCAATGATGGAGTACACAATGGTGTTGCCGTAATAGGGGATGAACTTGCCATCGGTGACGACGTATTTATATGTGGAGATGTTGAAGTCCTTCGGGATCAGGCCGACTTGGCCTGCAACGATCGCCTGCGTAGAGGAGAAGGACTGGGCGACCAAGTACAGGAACGGGTAGAGCATCGCAACGCTGATCAGCGTCAGGATGATGGCGTTAAAGACCTTGAACACGCGGTAACTGGCGGATTCCTTGATCTTCATGGGGCCCATAGTAGTTGCTTTTGCCATTATTTTATCCTCCTAATTACCACAAACCGCTGCCGGTCAGCCAAGAGGAGACCTTGTTGGCAACCGTGAGCAGGACCAGGTTGATAACACCTTGGAACAGGCCGACGGCCGTTGCGTAGCTGTAGTTGCCGGAGCCAAGGCCCATGCGGTAGACGTAGGTGGCGATGATGTCGGCCGTCTCATAGGTCGTGGGGGTGTACAGCAGGAAGACCTTCTCGAAAGCGGCGGAACCGCACAGGCTGCCGATGTTCAGAACCAACAGGGTGGAGATGGTGGGCAGGATGGCGGGGATGGTAACGTGCAGGCACTGCTGGAAGCGGTTTGCGCCGTCCAGCTCAGCAGCCTCGTACAGTTCGGTGTTGATGCCGGACATGGCAGCCAAGTAAAGGATGGTGCCCCAGCCGAGGCCCTGCCATACGCCCGTGGTAACAAAGATCGTCGTGAACCACTCGGGCAGGGAGATGAAGGTGATGGCCTCGCCGCCCAGCTTGGTGATGAGGTTGTTGATGGGACCGCTGGTGGACAGAATCTCGCGGACCATGCCCGCAACGATGACCATCGAGATGAAGTGGGGCAGGTAGGAGATCGTCTGCACAATCTTCTTGAAGTGAACATTCTTGACCTCGTTCAGCAACAGGGCGAAGATCAGCGTCAGCGGGAAGCTGATGATCAGATACTTGAAGTTCAACAGCAGTGTGTTCTTGAACGCACGCCAGAAGTTCTGATCCTTCATGAACTGGTTGAAGTACTTCAGGCCGCTCCATTCATCGCCGAAGATGCTGCTGCCGGCGCGGTAGCGGCGGAACGCAATGATGTTGCCGAACATCGGGATGTAGCGGAACACGATGTAGTACACAACGGGAATGAGCATCATTGCGTACCATTGCCAGTACTTTTTAATGTGCTTCATCGCGGCACCCTGCTTCTTGACAGTGGCCACAGAAGCGTCTTTTTGTGCGGTCTTGGGCATGGTTCTGTCTCTCCTTCCTAATATCAATCACAGGTCAAGGGCCTGCGTTGCGGACTGGGTGACAGTCAGCTTTGCGGGGGCCTGACCCATCAGCGCTACGCTGCGGGCATCAGGCTGGGAAGCACCGACGTAAACGCTGTAGCTGCCTGCCTCAACGATCGGCGTGCCTTCCTCATTGCAGAGGGCGAAGGCGGCCAGCGGCAGGTGAATTTTGACCTGCTTCGTCTCACCGGGCTGCAACTCGACCTTGGCAAGGCCCTTCAGCTGGGCGTTCGGGGTGTTCTCGCGCTCGGCCTTGACGTAAACCTCCACGCTCTCACGGCCCGCAACGGAACCCTCGTTCGTGACGTCCACCGTCACATCAAGGCCGTCGGAGTCTGCCTCATTCGCGCTGACAGCAGCGTTCTTGAAGCCGAACTTCGTGTAGGACAGGCCGTAGCCGAAGGGGTAAAGGGCTTCCTTCTCCATGTAGCGGTAGGTGCGGCCCTTCATGGCGTAGTCGGTAAACTCCGGCAGGTCACGGTCGCTGTGGTAGAAGGTGACAGGCAGTTTGCCCTGCGGGTTCGTCTCACCGAACAGAGCGCGGGCCACAGCCTCGCCGCCACGGGCACCGGGATACCAGGCTTCGAGAATGGCGCTTGCGTGCTCATCTGCATAGTTGACAGCCAATGCACTGCCGCCCAGCAGAACCAGAACAACAGGCTTGCCGCTCTCAACACAGGCTTTCAGGACTTCCTCCTGATGGCCGGGGAGCTTCAGGTTCGGCTTGTCGCCGCTGGCGAACTGGTTGCCCTGGTCGCCCTCCTCACCCTCAAGGCCGGCATCCAGACCGAGGACTGCGATAACGACATCGCTCTCCTCGCAGACGCCCTTGACCTCGCTCATCAGCTCGTTGGACTCGGCCAAGCCTTGGATGTTGTCGGCGTAGAGGTGGCAGCCCTGCGAGTAGCGGACTTTCACATCGTCGCCGAGGTAATCTTCAATGCCCTCCAGCACGGTGGTGTAGCGGGAGGCAGTGCCCTCATAGTTGCCCAGCAGCGCCTTGCGACTGTCGGCATTGGGGCCGATGACGCCGACGGTGTGCAGCTTGGACTTGTCCAGCGGCAGCGTGCCGTCGTTCTTCAGCAGCGTCATGATGCTGTCGGCGACTTTCAGGTTCAGGGCCTTCATCTCGGCGCTGTCGACAACGTCGTAGCCAACCTTATTATAAGGAACCTGATCCTCGGCGTCAAACATACCCAGACGCATGCGGGTCACATACAGGCGGGTCAGGCTCTCGTCGATCTTCTCTTCGGAAAGCTTGCCCTCGGCGACGGCCTGCTCAAGGTAAACGTAAAGGTCGCCGCAGTTCAGGTCGCAGCCGTTGTTGACGGCCAGTGCGACGGACTCCACAGGGCCGTCCGTGACCATGTGGCCGGTATGGAAGTCCTTGATGGCAGCAGTCGGAGGTGACGTGGCCGTCAAAATGCCACTTGTCACGCAGGATATCCTTTAGCAGGGTCTTGCTGCCGCAGCAGGGCTCGCCATTCGTGCGGTTGTACGCACCCATGACAGCCTCGACACCGGCTTCCTTGACCAGTGCGCGGAAGGCAGGCAGGTAGGTCTCCCACAGGTCCTGCTTGGAGACGATGGCGTTAAAGTGGTGGCGGTCGCTTTCGGGGCCAGAGTGTACGGCGAAATGCTTGGCGCAGGCGGCGGCCTGCAGGTAATCGGGATCGTTGCCCTGCATACCCTCAACAAAGCGGACGCCGAGGCGGCTCGTCAGGAACGGATCCTCGCCGTAAGTTTCGTGGCCACGACCCCAGCGGGGATCGCGGAAGATGTTGATGTTGGGGGCCCAGACGGTCAGACCCTTGAAAATGTCGCGGTCGCCGTGGGCGCGGCACATATTGTACTTACCGCGAGCCTCAACGCCGACGGCGTTGCCGACCTGCTCCATCATGTCCTCGTCAAAGGCGGCGGCCATGCCGATGGCCTGGGGGAAGACGGTGGCAGTGCCCGCGCGGCCGACACCGTGGATGCCCTCGCTCCACCAGTTGTAAGCGGGGATGCCCAGACGCTCGATCGCGGGAGCCCAGCTCAGCATCTGGCTGACCTTCTCGTGCAGGGTCATCTGCGCAACGAGGTCGGCCGCACGCTTGCGGTACTCAGCCTCTTTAGCGGGATTCTTGGTTCTCTTCATAGTGCTTCCTCCTGTTCTTCCGTGTCCTTTACAGAACGCCGAAACCTAAAATGGTGAATACTTTGTCCGTGCCCGGCTCCTGCATCTTGATTTCGATGTGGTGCCGCTGCGCGGTTTCTTCCTTTAAGATAATGGCCGCATGGCAGTGGGTCCAACCGGCCTGCCGCGGGTCGTAGGCCGCGACCTCTTTGCCGTCTACCGTGACGACTGCCGCGCCGAACTCCTTGCTGCCCGAATCCTTAAAAACGAGCTGGATGCTGCGGCAGGTGATGTCCATCGTGAACGGGTTGTCGCCCGCACCCTTCTTCCAGTTGTGGGGGAACTCGGGGGTGTTGACATCCTCGAAGTCGAAGGGCACGCTCTGTAAATCGGTGTCCGTCTCGGTGAAGCAGCCGGGGTCGATGACCGCGTCAAAGGGGTTCACACTGCGGTCCAGCAGCTTCGTCTCGGCAAAGTCGAAACCGTAGTAGGGGGCGAGCTCTTTCGGGGCAGGTCCTTCCTGCTGCTTGTCCAGCCGGTCCAGCATATACATGAGGCAGTCCCGCATGATGCGGTGCCCGCTGTTGGAGGGATGGAACACATCGTAGAAGTACTGGCGGCGGGTGATGACGCTGCGCTCACCGACACCAACGCGGAACTGCGGGCTGACGGCATCCAGCACATTGACCATCGGCAGCTCATGCCGCCAACCGATGGGAGCCAGGCGATCCTTCAGGTTCCAGTCGTTGGCAAAAACGCTGAACAGCATCACAACGGCGGGCTCATTGGGGGCTGACCAGATCTTTTGGATCAGGCTCTCGTGCATCAGGCCCTTCGTCTCGTCAGCCTCGTCGTTGACGGCGAACTCGACGATGATCAGATCGGGCTGCACCGCACCGTCGCGGGTGATGTCGCGGTCATAGCGGATGATGCCGAGCTGGCAGGGCGTGCCGCCGACGCCCGCTTTGATGTAGCGGACATGTGCGCCGTGGTCGGGTGTGTACCTTTCGCAGATGGCCTCATAGGTCTTGCGCGCGTAGCACATTTCCTGCGAGGGAACCGCACCCGCGCCCTGTGTGATGGAGCCGCCCAGGAAGGCGATCGTCGTGGGCTTGCCATCGCGGAGCTGCTGCAACACACGCTTGATACGGATGTTGTTGCCGGTGCTCAGGCAGCTGCGGGCGATCATCTCGCTGTAGGCGGGCGTATCGAAAGCCACGGGCGGGTCGGGGTCAACCTCGGGGACTGTGTAGCCGTCGTTCAAGTAGAGCTTGACGGTGGCCGTGGCGATGTCCTTCGGTTTGACGAGCTCGAACAGAAACTCCTGCGGCGTCTCGTCGCTGTCGGACCACTGCTGTTCATCCATGACCATGATGTGCTCGGTGCCATCGGTGGTAATCTTCATGCTGTTGCGGCTGCCGCCGCTGCCCAGTTCCCCGGAGAAGCCGAGGGTGAAGGTCACGACCTTGTCGGGCAGGTCGCCGACGATGCTGACGCCGACGCTGTGCACGAGCTTGCGGAAGCCCTTGGCCGTGCGGAGCATTTCCAGAATGTTCTCATCGTCAATGCCGCCGACCATCTTGGCGAAAGTTACAAGGCGGTCACCATTGATATAAACGGGGTGGTGGCCTACGCCGTCATTGCTCGGCAGGCCGCCGACCGGCTTGTCCAGCAGTACATAAAATCCCGGGCGTTTGGCCGTTGGGTCCTTGGGTGCGATCTTGTCCAACACCGTTTGCTTCACTCTTTTCTGAATTGTCTGTGTCTTATGTTTGGTGAGCTCATCACAGGCCAAACATATCATCTGCCGTTATTATACCGCATTCCGAAAATGCACGCTTCTCATTTTTTGCTATGTATCTTATCAATATCTGCTGTTTTTACAGGCTTGTTGATTGTTTTTTGTGCAATGTGCTAGAAAGAAAAACACAGTTTTTGTGCGATTCGAGAAACGAATTGTAACTTTCGTGTCATCATTATGGATAAATGGTGCATATTTTGCCGCGAATTTTTCCTATCTGCTGCGCTTGTTCGGCATCGCCAAAATTTACACAGCCTGAAAAATAGCACAAAATAAGCATTGCAAAAGCCGAAAGTCCCGAAAACGACGGGGCTTTTCTTGCAAAATGCGTCATTTTTGCGCTAAATTCCACGGTTACACTGCGTTATAAGTGGAATGCAGGGGTGCTGTATTTATGTTGCCCTATTGAAAATCGAGCCCGGTACCCCCTTGATTTTGCCGCTGCAACCTGCTATATTGAGCCAAATCCGAACAATGAAAGGGGCCGATTTATGGCAGCAGTTACCCTGCCCACACACTATCGCAACGTTTTTGCGGAGCTGGGCTATGCGCAGGCGGAGACCGACGCACGCATTGAAAATGCCAATTATGGGAGTGCCATCGACCATCTGAAATACCGGCACGATGAGTTTCATCTGGTTCCCGTTCTGGATGAAAGCGGGAATATAGCTGGAAGAAATTTTATAGAGAACGCAACAAAAGCACCCCCTGCACCAAAAGCACAATGCTTTCCGGTGCAGGGGGTGTTGTGGTTCAGTTCAGCCGGTCAGCCAAAACCATCAATCTTCGATCGTGATTTTGGTGATGACAGGCATCTGTTTGGGCTTGTTCCAGGTTTCAGGGCCGTAAGTGGGCTGGTTGGCAATGGCGTCCAGCACATCAAAACCGCTCTCCATTTCGCCAAAGGCGGCGTAACGGCCGTCCAGCTTGGCAGCATCCTTGTGAACAACAAAGAACTGCGTGCCGGCGGTATCAAAGTCATCATCGCGCGCCATAGAAAGGGCACCGCGGATATGCTTGAGCGGGTTGTTGACGCCATTTTCCGTAAACTCGCCCTTAATATGCCAATCACTGTCCGTCATGATGTCATTGTCCGGCGAACCGCCCTGAATGACATAATCCTTAACGATGCGGCACCAACACAAACCATCATAAAAACCGCTGCGTGCAGTTTTCACAAAGTTTGCCACGGTGAGGGGGGCATATTCCGGGTACAGCGTAAAAACCATAGTACCAAAGTCCCTGGTTTCAATCGTGCAGCGCATTAGCCGACCTTCACATCCTTGAAGAACAGGTTGCCAGAAGCAGTCATGTAGAAACCGCTGATGTTGTCATGCATCAGGTAGTTGTTGGACTTGTAGTACAGGGGCAGAACAGCGTAATCGTTGGAAACGATAGCGTCAGCCTGCAGGGTCAGCTCAGCAGCCTTGGCCGGATCGTTCTCAGCCTTGACCTGATCAACCAGAGCGTCATAATCGGCGTTGGAATAGAACAGGTTGTTGGAAGAATCGCCGGTCTTGCACAGGGGCAGGAAGCTCATGGGGTTCACGTAGTCAGCGCTCCAGCCCATGGCAGCAACCTGATAGTTGCCTTTCTGAACGTCGTCATAGAAGATGCTCCACTCGTTGGAGGAAACTTCAACATTGATGTTCAGGTTATTCTTCAGCATTTCAGCCATAGCTTCAACGACCTTCTTGACGGTGTCGTTGTCGTAGTAGCTCAGGGTCAGAGTGGGGAAGCCTTCGCCGTTGGGGTAGCCAGCCTCTGCCAAGGCAGCCTGGGCGCCCTCAACGTCAGCGGTAGCGGACAGGCCAAAGCTTTCGCGGCCTTCGGTGATATCCTTGCCATCAACAGAGTAGCCGGGGGCCAGGAAGCTGTAAGCGGGCTGTGCATCGACCTGCACAACGTTGTCGATGATGGACTGACGGTCGATGGCCAGGCAGATTGCCTTGCGGACCAGAACGTTGTTCACAGGCTCGGCAGAGCAGTTGAAGTCATAGTAAACAGTGCCGTAGCTGGGGCTGGTCTGCACACCGGCATTCTCGGCCTTCAGGCGGGCAAAGTCAGAGGAAGGAATGCTGGCAACGCCGTCAACCTCGCCGGACTCGTAAGCGGTCAGAGCAGTTGCCTGATCCAGAACGTAGCGGAAGGTGACCTTCTGCAGGGAGACATTCTCAGCATCCCAGTAGTTCTCGTTCTTTTCCAGAATGACGTTTTCGTTCATGCTCATGCTGGCGATCTTGAAGGGGCCGTTGCAGATATAGGTATCTGCTTCGGTGGACCACTTGTCGCCGTTGGCTTCAACGGTGGCTTTCTGAACAGGGGAGAAGGTCCACATGCTCAGGATGTCGATGAAATAGGAGGTGGGCTGGATCAGGGTGATCTCCAGGGTCTTGTCGTCCAGAGCCTTCACGCCCAGGTCGTCAGCGGTGGCGGTGCCGTCGTAATACTCCTGAGCATTCTTGATGTAATCGGTAGCCATGCTGACGTACTGTGCGGCGGTGGCCGGGGTCAGAACGCGCTGAATGGTGTAAACGTAATCTTCAGCGGTCAGGTCGCTGCCATCGCTCCACTTCAGGCCGTCACGCAGGTGGAAGGTGTAGGTCAGGCCGTCGTCGCTGATATCCCAGCTTTCAGCGTTGCCGGGAACCAGGGTGCCGGTGCTGTCATAGGTAACAAGGCCTTCGAAGCAGTTGATCAGAACATACTGTGCGAAGGAGTTGTTGGTCACGCTCGGATCCAGGCCGTCGGGAATGTTGCTCAGAACAAAGGTCAGTTCCTGGGCGGCATCACCGGTAGACTCGGAGGAAGCGGTGGTGGAAGTTGCTTCGCTGCTGGCAGCAGAAGAAACATCGGAGATGTTCTGGGGCTCATTGGAAGCGCCGCAGGCGCTGAGCAAGGAGACCGCCAGCGTGCCGGCAAGAGCGGCACTGATGACTTTCTTTTTCATGTGTATCCCCCTCGAAAAGAAAATAATGTATGTTTGCCGTTCCTTTGCACCGGCAGGGCGCAGTAAACCGGGCAGGGGAGCCAAAACGGAACAGCACCATGTTGCATATCCCGCTTTGGCCGCCGGTACCCGTTTGCGGCAGGCTGCCGGAACAAGAAACGGAGAAACCAAAAGAAAAAGGCTTAATACAGGTGGCAGGCCACAAAATGGCCGGGTGCAGCTTCCTTCATGGCCGGGGTCTGCTCGCTGCAAATGGGCTTTGCATAGGGGCAGCGGCCACAGAACCGGCAGCCGGGTTTCGGGTTGACCGGGCTGGGCAGATCGCCCTCCACACCGGTGCTCGCATGGGCGCGGGCCAGCTTGGGGTCCGCGATGGGAATGCAGCTCAGCAAGCCCTTGGTGTAGGGGTGCAGCGGGTTTTTGTAGATCTCTTCGGAATCGCTGCTTTCCACCAGCTGGCCCAGGTACATCACGCCGATATCATCCGAAACGTAACGCACCATCGAAAGGTCGTGGGCGATAAACAGGTAAGAGGTACCTTCGGCCTGCTGGTAGTCACGCAGCAGGTTAACGACCTGCGCCTGAATGGAAACATCCAGTGCGGAGATGGGCTCATCACAGATGACCAGCGCGGGGTTCAGCACCAGGGCGCGGGCAATGC
>ERZ894203.1539-NODE-1539-length-12047-cov-12.311624_pt1 | contig 12047 bp, 8 predicted proteins | sample MGYA00380286_ERZ894203 | MGnify/ENA primary metagenome ERZ894203 (study PRJEB32331, sample SAMN06328484) | human gut metagenome | biome: human gut microbiome; feature: stool | host: Homo sapiens | collected 2014-02-06 ... | reverse complement strand
AGGTGCCGTTTGCTCTCTGGCTTTCGCCATCCTTCAAAACACGGCCCTTGCTATCCTTGCGCTTTTCAGGCATTTAGAAGCTCCTTTCTGTGAAAAGCGCATATAGGGGTTAATTTTAGTATACCATACCGACCATGCGATTTCCACCGATATCGAATAGAAAAGACGTTGCATCATTCTCAAATAGAATACGCCTGCTCGATAAAGTAATCAAACAGACGGCGCTTGATCAAACGCTTGTTGCCCACCCAAAGGACAAATTTGCACTTATCCTCGTTGGTGATCTCACGCAGTTTATTGATGCCAATGCCGGAATAAGCCGCAGCTTCCTCCAGCGTTAAATTGCTCTTTTCCCAAATCGAAACTTGTCGGGACTTGGTCCCTCCATCTTGCTGATGCAAGACCGTTCCGTCGCTTGAAGTCTCCACCGGGGACTTCATTGCTTCGCAAACGCGAACTTCCTTCATAGGCAGACCTCCAATTCCTTGTAACCGAACGCCTGTAACCGGGCAGGAAAACTCTCTTTTTCTGTACGCAGGACATTCGGTGGACTTTATACTTTTTCTTATCTTTTTAAGGTTACATGGTTACAGAAAGCGGAAAACGCAGCAATCATGCGGTTTTTGCGCTGTAACTGCAGCGTAACCAAACCTGTAACTGACCGTGTAACCGCTGTCCATCAGAAGGGAAAGCCCAGCTGCTGGGCTTCCGCATCCGTTATTTCGGAGAAATCTTCAGCCCCGGTTTCGGGGCTGGTTACGCGCTCCCAGCCTTTCTGAACGCCGTACTTCGGGTAACGCTTGGCTGTCTTGTGCGCCTGCCAGCCTTGGATATCGCCGCGCGAAATTCCAGTGTTCATGATCTCGCAGATAGCGCGGGTCTCCCACTCTGCCGGGATGTTGGTGTTGCCCAGTGCCTCCGCATAGAGCTGCTTGGAACACACCCGGTTACCCGTGTAGTCCTCCAGAAAGGCATAGATCATGCCCGCCTGCGCGTCCTCCTGCATGAAGTCCTGTTGATGGGCTTGCAACGTTTCCTGCATGGCGGGGCTGAACGCCAACCTGTAGTCGCCGCTGTTGTAAATCGTCATGACTTCTGCCCAGAGCTGGTCGATATAGGCGCGAGATTCCTCCTCGTTGTCCAAAATGTGGGTCTCAGCCAGTTCCGCATCCACCGGGATGGGGATAAAGCGGCGGTTGCCCGTGCGGTCACGGGGCAAAAAATCCCGCCGATTGGTCGTGCCAGCAAAGATGCACTGGCGCAGACGGTCGGCAGGATGGGTCTCGTAGGGGACTTTATAGGTTTCCTTCTGTTTACTGAGAAAACTTTTGATCTCCTCGATACTCTTGGCATTGGCGGTGGCGATCATCTCCGACATTTCGATGATCCAGTGGCCTTGCAGCTTTCGGTACACGTTGTCGTCGTCCAGCCGCCGCAGGTCGTCCGAGAACCATTCATCCTTGACCGCCAACAGCCGAAAAAAGCTGGACTTTCCTGTGCCTTGTCCGCCCACCAGACAGAGCATGGTCTCAAACTTACATCCCGGCTGGAACATGCGTTTGATGGCTCCCAGCAGGAAAATTTTCATAGCTTCGCAAGTGTACTCGTCCTCCGCAGCACCGAGGAAATGATGCAGGACATGGGGAATCCGTTCAGTCCCATCCCATTTCAGACTGTTCAGATAATCCCGGATGGGATGATAACGGTTCTCGTTGGCAACGATGTGGATGGCGGATTCGATCTTCTTCTCGCTGGAAATACCGTATTTCTCCATTCTCCGCAGGATATACTTCATGTCGGTGTCGTTCAGGGGCTTGCCGGAGCGGGGCCAGCCTACGGGCTTCACAATGTCGATGCGCTCACTCAACAAGTTCAGCCGGATGGCATCGGCAAGCACATGGTCGTTCTGCAAAATCGTGATACAGTTCTGGATCGTCCGCTGAATTTCGCCATTGGAGTGCTTGGTCAGCATTTCTTTCACATCGGTAACGGTTCGGGGAGCACGTTCTTCGTTGACTTCTTTGCTCAATAAACATCACCTCGTATTATTATTGAAAGCGATTTTCTGACTTTTCCGCAGTTGAAAGTACAGATGGATTCCGCTGCGCCTGTTCTGCCTGCAAGCGGCTCAGCAGTTGCAGAACAGAATCCCGTGCTTTCTCCTTGACCTGCTCCTTGCCTTTCTGCCGGACTTCCGGCTTCAGGAGCTTCTCCTGCAAGCGGGCAGCGGTGGTCTGCATGGTCTTGAGAAACTTGTCCAACACGGTATCCAACCGATGGGCTGCATATTCTCTCGTGGGTTGCGGAGCCTTGCGTTCAGGGGACAGCACCCACTTCTTCGTGTCCTCGATCATCTGCATATCCTCTTTCCGGGTTTCGGTGCGCACCACGTCCGTCACGACCTCCACCGCCTTGTCGTAAGCCGCAGCCGATACCTCGTCGATCAGTGTTTCCATGTCGTTGACCTTGAGGGTCAATTCGTCCAGCTTGCTCTGCTGGGCGGCAAGCTGCTCCTTTTGCTTGGCAAGGATAAAATCCTGCTTTTCCAGATATTTGCGATTACCATACTCCGCTTCTTCCTCCAGATCCAGCCCATGCCGCTTGGCAATTTCAAACAGCATTTTCCGGCAGGCTGCATCGAAGGTGATCTTGCGGTTGTTGCGGCGGCTGAGGGGCTTGTCTGGGTCGGGCAGGTCGAATCCCAGTGCTTCCAATGCCTTTTCCTGCTGGGGTGCCACCTCGCCGTACTTGTTTTCGCAGTCGAACACATGACGCTCGTGGATGTGGGGTGTGCTTTCGTCCAGATGCAGTGCCCAATCCAGCACATGAACATGGTCGCCATACTTGGCTTTGAACTTCTCGATGAACTCTGTGACGACGCTCAGCAAGTCCTCTGCCGAAGCGTGTTCATCCAGCGTTCCAAGTTGATAGATGGTCTCTTCCGGGCAGGTCTTGCGGCTGGACAGCAGGTCAGGAATGGAGCGGTTGCGTTCCGTGTGCCGGATCTTGGCGTTGCGTTCGTTCTGGCTTTCGATAAAGGCCGTGTAGTGGGTCTCATTTGGTTGATGGTCAAAATGACCACCAACTAAACTTTCTCTGTTATGGTTGAGTGGTGAGTTACGGTTCTCGTAACCTAGCACAGAGTGACCACGTTACAGCAATTTGGTAAGTACTGAAAAGCAGTATTCACCAGATTTCACCGTGGCTTGACAAAATGTCAAGTTGAGGTCAGCCGTAACACGGGTAGAATCAATGTGGACAATTTGTCCACATTGATTTAGGCAGCGGCAATTCACCTCGTGTGGACAAAATGTCTACATGAGGTGAGCCATAACGCAGAAGATCCTTCTGGGAAATGACGCTTTGTGTCATTCACCACATCAACTGGCCATTTTGACCAGTTGATACTGGGTGCGCCGTTCTCCCTGCATGGCTTTCCTGCCCCCTTCCGGCGGCGTTTTCCGGCTCTCCCTTGCGGGGTCATCGCCGGGTATCCCATGCAGACGGTCTTTCTGTTTTCAAGGTTCAGTGCTGGATTTGGCAACAAAAAATCGCCACACAACAACCTGAACCTGACCATCCCTTCCGGGATGGCCTTGGTTCGGGTTCGTTATGTAGCGATCAGAAAGTTAAAAACTTGCTCTGACTTCTGTGAGAGCCGAGCTTGAACTCTAAGTAAATATGTTATATTAAATTGTTGGGATAGACTACCACAAAAATTGAGCCGTGTCAACAAAAAGTTTTGAAAATACGACACTTTCGGCAGCTTGTCAGAAAAAGCAAGGGAAACTTTGGTAAAAAGAGCGAACAGGACAACTCGTTCTGTTTGTAATGGAATGCCAACTCGGAACTTTTTTGAGCAGAAAAATAACCGTCCACTTCAAGTTGAGCTTGAAAACGGACGATCATTCTTGCAAAGTGATTTTCAAATTTGGGAGGCGTTTTGAAAGGCCTCATAGCGCCAGCAAGAGGTTATACAAAGACCATTTTTGCGTTGCCAAACACTTGTTGGGAAAGTCAAACCCTTGAACTGCATCCGGTGGATGCAGACTGTGCGATTGCATCGCTGATTCGTTCAAACTCATCGCAGCCCTATATTATCGCTCACACTCCCGATCAGGATGTCAAATGCAGAAGCGGCCATCTGCATCTACGCAAACAGCCGCTTCATGATTCATTTTGTACTGGTCACTGCAGTACCTTATTCATCAGCTCCTGATAGCTGTCCACATGGTCGTATGTCACAAGACCATCTGACAATTTTGCGAAGAGCTTCTTGGCGCAGTCGATCTTGGACTTCTCGATTGGGCGCAAGTTCAGGCTTTCCATCGTGCCTTTGGTTTCTGCTACAAAATAGATGTGTTTCACCTTGCCCTCATGGAACACGATTGCCCAGTCCGGGGAGTAGTGCCCAACCGGGGTCGGAATATAGAAGCCTTTTGGCAGTTTTGCATAGATAAAGACTGCCTCTGCACCGTCCAGATTTTCCGCAAACTTCCGTTCCACGCTCTTTTCCGCTGTGCCATCGGTGAAAACGTAATCCTGAATCGCCTTTTGTGCCTTGTAAGCCTTATCCATCGTCAGAGCGTGTTTCTCTGCCGTAAAGATGCTGCTGTCGTAGCTGCCCTCAATGGTATCATAGGTGATATGCTCCACGATCATGGTAGCTTTCTGCTCCTTGATCAGCCGGATCACCTTTGTGATAAATTCTTCCGGGTTGTTCTGGTACATCGCAAAGGTCGTCGGCTTGATGCCCTGCAAAATCCGTGCGACGGTGCGCCGGGTCAGCGTTGTGTTCTCTGCAATTTTGCCGATCAGGTCATACGCAACCTGACCTGCGTAGTCATGTTCTAATTTTTTTGTTCTGCTCTTGGCATCTCTGAAGCTGCTGCCTTCTCGCACCATATCGGCACTCAGGACATCTTTCTGCCCGGCATAGGTAACGGTATATTGCAGGCGACTGACGTACAGTTCCCTGTCGATGTATTCGATTGCTTTCCGGATCAGTTCCTCAGAATCAAAATCCACCGTATAGGCGTATTTGTGGTTGATCGTCTGCCAGAGCTTCTGGAACTCTGCCTTTTCAAACCGGTCGTTCAGCGGATTTTCCAGCACTTTCGGCTTGTTGCCATCCTCAAACATAGACTTGAGCATACTGTCATCATAAATTGCCTGCACAAGCGTGTGCACGCCCTCTTCAATGGGCTTCAGCGTTTCCGGCACCGGTGCAAGTGTTCCGGTCTGCACATCGTCCCGGTAGTCCTGCGTGACGTTATCCTGCTCATCCACATAGTTGTTGCGGACAAGGTACTGATAAATCGCCCGTGCCTGATGGTCATCCACCTTGACAGTTTTGCCATCCAGCCTGATGGTCTTGCCGGTAAAATATGCAATGTCTGCCTTGCGTGGGCGGTCATGCAGCACTGCTTCGGTCTGCTTTTGCAGTCCGTCTACAAATCCTGCATAGCTCTCGCTGGCAATAACGGTCAGGACGTTGATATCCTGCACCTTATCTCCCAGTACTTCCGCATCCATGCGGTTTCCGTCCTTATTCACGCACAGACGCAGACCACGGCCTACTTCCTGCCGCTTCTGCGTGGTGCTGTCGCTGTGCTTCAGGGTGCAGATTTGGAACACATTCGGGTTATCCCAGCCTTCCCGCAGGGCAGAGTGGGAGAAGATGAACCGGGTCGGCTCTTCAAAGGACAGCAGACGCTCCTTATTTTTCAGGATCAGGTCATAGGCAGAAATGTCATCCGACATATCTGAGCCACGCTTGACCGAACTGTTGACGCTGTGACCTTTCTTGTCGATGCTGAAATAGCCCTTGTGGACATCATGCACATCGGTTGAATCCAGATAGGCTGTATAAGCAGGGTCGAACAGGGTGCGATGCTCATTCAGAACCGAAAGATACTCCTGCTCAAAAATTTTGCCGTACTCGCCCAGCAGCTCGTTTCCTTCTTCATCGTACTGGCGGTATTTTGCCACTTCGTCAATGAAAAACAGGGAAAGCGTCTTGATGCCCAGTTTGAAAAGTTCCTGCTCTTTTTCAAAGTGCGAAAGGATCGTTTCATGAATCTGTACCCGGCGCATATCGTTTTCGGAAACGTCGCCGGTAACATCACCTTTGCGGATGGTGTCTCCGTTCGTAAAGGTCACAACGCCCGTGATCGGGTCGATTTCCGACACTACGAAGCCCTTGTACTGCTCCATTTCCCCGGATTTATAATAGAGATTATCGCCCACATCCAGCATATGGAACTCTCGCTTCGTGCCGTTCTGGTGGCTGACCTCCATCTCCACTTTTGCCCGTGGCGGATTCTTCGGGGAGATGATGATGCTTTCCAGATACAGATACTTGTCCGTACCACGCAGATTTTTGACCTCAAAGCCTTTGACTTCGATCTTTTTGACCAGCCGCTTGTTGTAAGCGTCCAGCGCATCCAAAACGTAAATCAGATTGTGCTGCTTGGCATGGGTAGCAGAGTAGTTCAGCGTGAAAAGCGGGGTGAATTTTTTCAGGGCTTTCTGAGTGGCAGAGTCCTCTTTGCCCATCTTCTGCGGTTCATCCAGAATCAGGATCGGGCGGTTGGCTGCAATCACATCAATCGGGCGGCGGGAGCCGAACTCATCCCGCTTGGTGTAGATAATTCTCGCAGCGGCATCACCCTTGCGACCTTCCACGTTCTTGTCCTCGTTCATGGATGCCGCAAACGCCTGCGTGTTGATGATCATGACATTGATGCCGGAATTGCTGGAAAAGGAATCCAACTGATTCAGGTTGCTGCTGTTGTAGATAAAGAACCGTGCCTTTTTGCCGTAGCACTCCATAAAGTGATCGGCAGTGATCTCAAAGGACTTCTTTACGCCTTCACGGATGGCGATACTCGGCACAACAACGATAAATTTGCTCCAACCATACCGCTTGTTCAGCTCGAACATGGTCTTGATGTAAACATAGGTCTTGCCTGTGCCGGTTTCCATCTCAATATCCAGAGAACACCTGCCCAGCGGTGCCACCAACTTGTCCGACTGATGGATGTTTGCTTCTGCTTGCAATGTACGGATGTTCTGAAGCAGCTCCTGGTCGGTCAGTTGGAGTGCTTCGTTCTTAAAACCGGAATCGTTGATCAAATCCAGCAACTCCACCTGTGTTGCATCGTCCCCACTGGAAACAAGGCTCAACTGCTGCGGCTGTGCAGACAGGTTTCCCATATCCCGCAGGTACGACACGCCTGCATTGTAGGGCTGACCCTGAAAGACCCGTGCCACCGCATCCACAGCATCCGTCTGGTACTGCTGAATCTTAAAACTAAACTTCATCTTTGTGGTTTACCTCCTGCTCCAGCATCAGGAACCGGTCAAAATCGCTCTCATACAGGCGATCCTGAATGACACGATACTTTTCGTATTCGGTTTCCGCATGAAGTTTTGCCTGCTCTGCGCTGATTTTACCGGGACCTGTCAGCAGCTCGTTGCCGTTGAACTCCAGAAAACCGTCCAGCCGCTTTGCCCAGTCCTCCATGCTCATGGGGATCTTGCGCTCGGCCTGCAGCTCGGCATAATCCAGATAGAGCGACACGATTCGCTCCAGATAGTTCATTTCCTCTTTGCTCAGGTAGTTCTTGGCCACCGTCACATCCACTTTCAGGATTTTCCCATCCGGCGCATTTTCCCATGTGGTAAGCCCCATGTGCTCCTTGTTGGCATCGGCACGCTCCACGATCAGTTCTGCCGCCGTGTGGCGATGCACAGCATAGTGCATCTTATTCTGAACCGTCTGGAAGAACAGGCGGGTCGTCTTGGCGTCCTTGTCGTAATCAAACGCTGTTGCGTATAAATCCGTCACTTTCTGATAGAACTTGCGCTCCGACAGGCGAATTTCCCGAATCTGCTGCAGCTGCCGCTCGAAGTATTCATCCGTGAACATATGACCTTTTTTCAGCCGCTCCACATCCATTGTCCAGCCCTGAATGGTGTGGTCCTTGACGATCTGCCCCGCCCACTTGCGGAACTGCACCGCCCGCTGGTTGTTCACCTTGAAGCCCACGGCAATAATCAGCTGCAAATTATAATGCGTCAGTTCCCGATTGACCTGCCGAGTGCCCTCGGTCTGAACTATCCGGAATTTCCGGATAGTTGCTTGCTCGGTCAGTTCGCCGTCCGCATAGATTTTTTTGATATGCTCGTTGACCGTGCGCACATCCACATCATACAGCGCCGCCATCATCTTCTGCGTCAACCAGATGTTTTCATCCTCATAACGCATTTCAAAGCTGGCATCGCTCTCACCGGTAGAGGCAACAAAGGTCAGATATTCCGCTGCGGAACTGCGAATGGCAAGTTCTTTTTTCTTCTTATCAGCCATATCACAGTACCTTTCTTACAGTATCAGGGCTATATGTCTCGAAAATTTGCTCGAAGTTTGTGGCAACGCTGTCATTTGCCATACTGCTGTCACGGAACACGGCATAGTAGGGCTTCATCTGGGCAATGGCCTTGACGGTTTCCTCGGTCACATCATGGTCAAAGCAGGCCAGCAGGAACCCATCTGCCACATTGAACACCTTTTTGCCTGCGATCTCTTTCACCTCAATGGGGCTGGAAAGCAGCACGCCCAAATCCAGCATCACCTGGAACAACAAGTCCTCCGGTGTACGGTCTTCCTTCACGTTGTCCACCAACGAGAACAGATCCTGCTGACCGACTTCATCCGGTGTGTAGTACACAGGCTTCATGTTGCTTTCGTCCAGACGCAGGCAGCGGAAGCCGATGTCCAAATCAGCCGGAGCTGTCAAACCGGCATCCTCTTTGATTTTCCGGCCCGCACGGCGGATACGCTCCTTGCCGATTTCGCAGATGTTCTTGTAGCCTGCCTTGTAGGCTGTTCCTTTTTCATCAGTATTTTCAGGAACTTGAGCAAGAACAAACTTGCAATGCTTGCCTTTTTCGGTATTAAACTGCATAAGTGCATGAGCTGTTGTTGCAGAACCAGAAAAGAAATCCAACACAATAGAATCATCCGCAAGGTTTGCTAATGTCAACAATCTAAGAAGCAATCTTACCGGCTTCGGTCCATCAAATACTCCGGCATCCATTATTGCGGTTACTTCTTTTGCACCCTCTTGACTGTGACCAACATCCTTGTAAAACATTATTGATGTAGGAGCCATTCCGTCAAATTTTAGTTCTGTCAAAAATCGCTTAATACATGGGACGCTGTTTCCATCTGTTCCAAAATAAATTCTATTATCTTGGAGTCTCTCCAAAAATGCATTTTTGGAGAGACTCCAGCAGCGTCCTGCTGGAGGCTCTATTACTCGCCCCGAAGGGGCGGTAATAGGATAATCACAAGCCTCATTATAAGTTTTCACAGACATATCACTCGGTTTCCACACACCACGGGGATCGTTATCCGGGTTTTGATATCGTGCATTTGCTTCTTCTGTGCGAGGTAATCGTCCAATAACAAAATTGTTTATGTTCTTGGCAAACATAAGAACATAATCATGACTATTTGATATGAATTTTGCATCGTTCTTCGGTGCATAAGCTCTCTCCCATACAAGCTGTGCAACAAAATTCTGCATACCAAATATCTCATCACATACTTTTCTGAGATTTTCCTGTTCTTTATCATCAATACTGATAAAGATAACACCATCATCCGTCAACAAATCCTTTGCGATTTTCAGACGCGGATAAATCATATTAAGCCAATCCGTATGGAAACGGCCATTGCTCTCGGTGTTGGTCACAAGCCGGTTGCCTTCTTCATCATACTGACCGCTATTATCCATATAGTCCGCCGCACTCTGGGCAAAATCGTCCTCATAGACAAAATCATTGCCGGTGTTGTACGGCGGATCAATGTAGATCATCTTGACCTTGCCCAGATAGGTTTCCTGCAAGAGCTTCAGCACTTCCAGATTATCGCCCTCGATGTAGAGATTCTCACTGTCAAAACCGCCGGGCATTCCATCCTTGCCCACGCTGTCTGCCACAACCGGGCGCAGCGTTGCCGTAATGGGCGCATTGGCCGCCAGCATGGCCTTTTTCTTGTCCGGCCATGTAAACTGGTAACGCTCTTCCCGACCCTCCACGATGGAATCGGAAAGCTCCTGCCGCAGAACGTCAAAATCAATGGCATGTTCTACCTTGCCGTCACGCATTACTTCGGTGATGGCATTGGGGAACAGCTTGCCGATCAGCTCAATGTTGCGCTGTACGCCGTCAAGGCTGTGCATTTTTAGAGTTTCCATTTCAACGTTCTCCCTCATTCATATTTTGAATATTTTGATAGCAGACTGACCAATCTTAGCAAAAACGTTTTTGTCTCTGCATTAAATTCGCAATTTCCAACGAAACAACGGTAATCATAACTTGTGTAATCTTTTACAAATATTGCTTTATATACAGCAACTGCTTTTTCTTTTATTGTTACGATTTCTTTTCCTTGCTGCTCTGATTCCGGTGCAGTATTATATATTTCGTTTCTTGAAAGCAATTCGCTAAAATGACCTTTATACTTGGAATCCATACATTCAAGTAGTTCTATCAGTTTCTCTGGATTATGTCCTGAAATTAGTTGATTATATGAAGTCACATCGCTTATCTCTAAAGCAATCAGAAGTGGAACCATATATAGTGTACAAAATTGTGTAGCTAACCCTTCCGGATCACTAAAGCTAAATCTTCCGTCACTGTGCGTTAACTCATATTCTGCAATTCTTATGGCTTTTAGATATCTTGAAATTTCACGAAGAGAAAAATGGAACAGCTCGATAATTTTTTTACACACAACATCTACCATATAGTAGTCGCTTTGGAAATTGATGCTTTGATAGTATCGGTACATATTGGCTGGTGGAAGCGAAATTCTCAAATCAAAAAAGCGATCAAGATATCTGCACGAATCGAACGCATTTCCGTAGTAATTTGAAATTGTATGTTGAAGTTCTTGTAAATTCACAGCAAATACAAATGTGATTCGTTCATTATCAAAATAATGCTTGATTTTTTCTAAAAGTTGCACGGCATAGTTAGGCTTGCAACGATCAAGCTCATCAATAATGACAACCAAACGGTCTGCTCTTTCTTCAAGTAAGTGGTCTAAAAATTCCACAATTGTACTGTGAATACTCTTGCTTTTCCGTAAATCATCAAGAACACTATCAGATTTCATTGATTCCAGCACTGCTGTTGTACTTTTTCCAGTAATACAATCTGCCAGAGCCGCTACCTTTTCAAAAATTTTATTGTCTTTCGGAAAAGGCGTTTTCTCATCTACCTGTTGAAGAATGGAGTATACCAGAGATAAGATAGGGTCTCCATCATTATCATTTTCCCACGCATCGTAGTAAACACAAAGCTGCGCTTGAAATTCTGGTTCTTTGCCGCTGTGATAGTTTTTCCAGACAGTTTTGACCTCATCTCTGTATTCACTCTTTGATTTTATTGGCGAACAGGATTCTAAAACCATTTTTACCTGCTTGACAAAAAAGGTCTTACCGCTTCCCCATGCACCATCAAGAGCAATCGAGCAGGAATCCTCCAAAGAGTTCAGTATATCCACAAACGCATGGATATCCGTATTTCTTCCAATCTGGTCGTTCTTGTATGTAGAAAGTAGGTTTTCTTCTGTTGGTTTCAGTTCAAATGATTTCATAACGTCTCCGTCTTCTTTTGTAGAGATTTCATCTGCTGTACCAGTTCAAATTTCTTCTTTGGTTGCTTTTCCTTACGGATTTTGGCTTCCAGTGCTGCGATCTGCTTTTCCAGCTGCTCTCGTTGCTTCTGCTGCTCCACACTGTCTTTCAGGGACGCACTTTCTCCTGTGCCAAGCACATCACCTGCGATCTGACGGACAAAATTCTCGTACACGGCATCCAGCGTAAGTCCATCCAGATGCACCGGCAGGTCGTCCTCGTCCAGCCAATCCGTATAATAATAGCGATCAACCTTAAAGGCTGTCTTGCCCGCCGCAGCCTCCTGGTATGATGTAGTCATAGACCAATAGCAGTCTTCTACATCATTATTTAATC
>ERZ894203.1530-NODE-1530-length-12136-cov-10.053224_pt1 | contig 12136 bp, 9 predicted proteins | sample MGYA00380286_ERZ894203 | MGnify/ENA primary metagenome ERZ894203 (study PRJEB32331, sample SAMN06328484) | human gut metagenome | biome: human gut microbiome; feature: stool | host: Homo sapiens | collected 2014-02-06 ... | reverse complement strand
GCCGTGACCGGTGCCGCCACCGTCATCAAGGCCATGGGCGCCGGCAAGGCTGCCGCCAAGGCCATGGATGAGTACATCCGCAACAAGTAATTTCTGCCAAACGGCGCAAATCCCCTGTTTCCTTTGGGAAACAGGGGATTTTTCCTTTTTTAGGAAGACTAGACAGATTATCTATATTTCATTTACAATTCGTCCCACTTTATGGTATACTATTTCCATCTTACGAAAGCACCAGGGGCTGCCGCAGCCCTTGCTCTGTTTGCAGGAGGTGTGCCCCATGCACTCGTTATTGATCCTGGTCCTGATCCTGGACGCTCTCATCGCCATTTCCTCGATACTGAACCTGGTAAATATGGTCCGGGTCAACCTGCTGGTGGAAGAAAAGCAGGCCCAGGCCCTTACGGTGCAGCTGGTGCGCGTGTGCAAGACAAGCGCTGGCAAGGGTGGGCTGCTGTCCTCCTGGTTTGGGGTGTACGCCTGCCCCGGGGAGATCGGCACTGGTGAGTTTACCTCCACCAACCCCTACGGCAGCCCAGAGGCCGTGCCCAAAGCCACCACGGTGGTGCCCATGAAGGCCTCCGGGGTGCTGGAACACTGCGATATCGGAGCCCACCTGGGCCGTCGTCTGGTGCCGCTGTGGCTTACGGCAGGAGGCTTTTCTCTGCTGCTGGCAGCGTTTATCTGCCTGTAAGGCATTTTCTCTGGACTTTTCGGCGTAGTGCCGACGGCCTGCCTGCTGACCCACAGGCGGACCGCCAGCACAGCGCCGGGAAAATATAAGTATAAAGGAAGGCAATTATGGAACTACTGAAACTACTTGGCATTGTCATCGTCATCGCTGGCTTTGCACTGAAGCTGGACTCCATTCTGGTCATTCTGGTGGCAGCCGTTGTGACTGCACTGGTTGGCGGTCTGGGCCCGGTCACCCTGCTGGAAACGCTGGGCAGCACCTTTGTGGCAAACCGCAGCATGGCCATCTTCATCATCGTGATGCTGGTCACCGGCACGCTGGAGCGCAACGGCCTGCGTGAAGCAGCCGCTGCCCTGATCGGCAAGTTCAAGGGTGCCACCTCCGGCCTGGTCATCGGCATCTACGGCGTGATGCGCTCGATCTTTGCAGCCTTCAACGTGGGCTTTGGCGGCGTGGCCGGTTTCGTGCGCCCCGTCATCATGCCCATGGCCGAAGGTGCCATTGTGGCACAGGGCTATGAGCCCAATGAGGAGCATGTCGAGGAGCTGAAGGGCATGGCTTCCGGCATGGAGAACATCACCTGGTTCTTCGGTCAGGTCCTGTTCGTGGGCGGCTCCGGCGGCCTGCTGGTGCAGAGCACTTTGGCCGGCCTGGGCATCGAGGTGGAGCTGGCCCAGCTGGCTGCCATCGAGATCCCCGTGTGCATCATTGCCACTGTGGTCGCCATCGTATTCTATGTGATCAAGGATCGCAAGATGATCCAGAAGTACTATAAGTAAGGGAGGACAGAAGAATGAGCTTTTTTATGAGTGCTGATTACAGCCTGTCCACCAAGGTGATGGAGATCATCTACTTTATCATCGGCCTGCTGTGCATCTACTGCGGCGTGAAGAACCTGAAGGATAAGGAGAACCCGGAACCCATGGGCACCTTTATCTTCTGGGCCGTGCTGGGCGTCGTGCTTGCCCTGGGCCGCTGGCTGCCCTCTCTGGTGAGCGGCATCCTGGTGGTGGTGATGTGCATTCCCGCCATCCTCAAGAAGGTCAAGAAGGGCGCTGTCTCTGCTGCCACCAAGGCCGAGACCGAGGCCACCTATGAGAAGATCGGCATGAAGATCTTTGTCCCCACCCTGAGCATCGGCATGCTGGCCGTCATCTGCGCCATCACCGGCCTGGGCATCGGCCTGTCCGCCCTGAACGGCGTGGCTCTGGGCGTTCTCGTGGCCATCATCCTGCTGATGATCATGAACCGCGACAACAAACCCTCCACCTTCCTGAACGATTCCGAGCGCATGCTGTCCACCGTGGGCCCCCTGTCCATGCTGCCCATGCTGCTGGCCTGCCTTGGCTCCGTCTTCACCGCTGCCGGTGTCGGCGATGTGATCTCTGACCTGGTCAGCCACATCATCCCCGAGGGCAATGTGAACGCCGGTATTGTGGTGTACGCCATCGGCATGATGCTGTTCACCATGATCATGGGCAACGCCTACGCCGCCATCACCGTGATGACCGTGGGCATCGGCTACCCGTTCGTGCTGGCCCACGGCGCAAACCCGGTGGTCATCGGCATGCTGGCTTTGACCTGCGGCTTCTGCGGCACCCTGTGCACCCCCATGGCTGCAAACTTCAACACCGTGCCCGTGGCACTGCTGGATATGAAGAAGCCCATGGGCGTCATCAAGAATCAGGTTCCTGTCGCCATCATCATGATGGTGGTCCAGATCGTGATGATGATCCTCCTGAAGTGATTTTTTTGTTAGATCGAGTGATTCAATGGAACAAGCAATACAGCACGGAGCCGATGTCATTATACGGGACTGGGTCCGGCTCCGTGCAGGCGAACGCATCCTGATCGTATCCAGCCAGAAGTATGCTGTCGAGGTGGCAGCCATGCAGCAAGCCGCACAGGCGGTGGGCAGCGTGGCGGATGTTTTGATGCTGGACGACCTGCACGAGCAGGTGGGCCAGTATTTCGACGACCGCGAGGACGCCTTTGACCCCTACAACGCCGTGATCGGTGCTGCCGAGTATTCCCTCATCACCACACGGGCCGTCAAGCGGGTCATCGCCCGCCGCAACCGGTTTTTGTCGCTGCCGCTGAGCACCAGCAACGGGCAGTCCCTGCTGAGCTACGACTTCCTGAACATGAGCCTGCCCAAAAGCAGGATCATGGCCAGCATCATCATGGCCTGCTACCAGAACGCCAGCCACATCCATGTGACCACGGAGCTTGGCACGAACCTGGATTTCAACATCGAAGGGCGTGTGCCCGGCTTCTTCAACGGCTGCTGCCACGACGGCAAGGGCCTTTCCTCTGCCAGCGTGGAAGTGTATGTGGCACCGGTGGAGAGCGACACCAACGGCACCCTGATCCTGGACGGCTCCATGGGCTATATCGGCATCGTGGACAGCCCCGTGCGGGTGGAGCTGCGCGGCGGCCGCATCGTGGAGATCGAGGACAATGCCAGCGGCAGGCGGCTCAAGCAGTTTCTGGCCCGCTTCCACGACCCGGAGAACATGGTGGTGGCGGCGGAGTTCGGCATCGGGCTCAACACCCACTCTCGCTGTGCAGGCAACTGCTACATCGAGGACGAATCCACCTATGGCACCTTCCACATCGGGTTCGGGCGCAACATCGCGCTGGGCGGTGTGCAGGATGCTTCCGGCCATTACGATCTGGTCACCCACGCTCCCTGCATCTATGTGGACAACCGCATGATCATGGATCACGGACAGCTCACCGTTCTGGAGCCGTCCATTTATATCTGAGAATCGAGGCTTTTTACTATGAAGATTCTGCTCACTGGTTTCGACCCCTTTGGCGGCGAGACCGTCAACCCCGCTTTTGAGGCGGTAAAGCTGCTGCCCGACACCATCGCCGGTGCCGAGATCGTCAAGCAGGAAGTGCCCACCGAGTTCATCCGTGCCGGTGAGGTGCTGGAAGCTGCCATTCAGGCAAACCAGCCCGATGTGGTCATCTGCATCGGTCAGGCCGGCGGCCGCTCCGCCATCACCCCGGAAAAGGTGGCCATCAACCTGATGGACGGCCGCATCGCCGACAACGCCGGTTATCAGCCCATCGACGTGACCATCCAGGAGGACGGCGAGACCGCCTACTTCACTTCCCTGCCCGTGAAGGCCATGGTGCAGAACATCAAGGACGCAGGCATCCCCTCCGCCCTGTCCTACACTGCAGGCTCCTATGTGTGCAACTACCTGATGTACACCCTGCTGTACCTCATCGACAGGAAGTACCCCAACATCCGGGGCGGCTTCATCCATGTGCCTTACGCCATGGAGCAGGTGGTCAACAAGCCCCTGGGCACCCCCAGCATGGACCTGCACCAGATCGCCCGCGGCCTGGAGAAGGCCGTGGAGGCCGTTGTGAAGAACGACGCCGACCTGGCTGTGGACATGGGCACCACCCACTGAGCATCCCCGCAGAGCCCTTCAAGGCACCCGCTGTGCATCCGCATGGCGGGTGCTTTTTTGTAATGTTTCCCATGCAGAGTGCAATCGCGTGGGGCAGGCCCGATGGCTTTTGCAAGCGGCATCGCCGCCGGGGTCGCTCCGCTGGGCCAGAGGGTGAGAGGGGTGTTTCGACTCCCCCCTCTCTCCCTCTGGACACCCCTCTCCCCGCAACGAGAAAGGGGCTGCTCGCCCCTTTCAGACCCCAAAGAAGTAGGCTCCACCCGAAAATACTGAAGATTCACGCCTGTTCGGCGTGAAGATCTTTTAACCGTATTTTCGGCTTCCACCGATTGGAACGCCCCTCAGTCGCTGCGCGCCAGCTCCCCGGTGAGGAGCGTTGCCGTAAAAGGCATTTGATTTGCTGCGCTTTGGCCGCAGGCCAACAGCAGCCGATGCCACTTCCCGGAACGCCCTCTCCCGTGAAAAAGCAAATCCGGCGGGGCCGCAGCCCTGCCGGATTTGCAAAATCTAAAATAATTTTTCTGCTATTGATGCCCAGAGCAACGCGGAGGGCATTCTAAATCGTTTGCCTTCCAGAGAACAGGCCACTTTCCTTAACGCCCATCCGTGAAAAAACAATCCCGGAAAATCCGCAGATTTTCCGGGATTGCATATCTTTAAAAATAATTTTCCGCTGATATTGCCAGAGCAAAGCGGAGGCAATTCCAAATCGTCCTGCTTACTCCGTGATCCGCCCTGCCGCGCTGGTCTCCAAGACCGGGTAACCGGTGCGGGTGCAGCGCACGGCGCAGCGGGCCCGGCCGCCGGTGGTGCAGGTGAACAGGGTCAGGTCCCAGGCGTCCTCGTCGCTGGCCGTGATCATCTTGTCGATGTCGGTGGGCTGCACGGTCTCCACGTTGGACACCTCATAGCTCCAGCGCTGGCCGTCCATGTCGGTAAAGTACACCTCGCTGCCCAGGGCCAGCCACTTGATGGGGCTGAAGTGCTTGGCGTAGTTGTGGGCGCAGACCACCATGTTGTCGGCGTAGGTGGAGCCGCTGTAACGGCCCGGGGCCACCTTGAGGCCCGCATAGCTCCACTCGCTCATCACGGGCAGTTCCAGCCCGATGGACGGGACGGACAGGTAGCCGATGTAGCCCCAGCCGTCGATGTCGGTGACGGTCATCTCCTGCTCCGGGTCCAGCTCCGGCTGGACCACCGGCTCTTCGTCCTTCGTCTTGTCCTCAATGGTCTCGGTCAGGGTCTCTTCCAGCTTGCCCAGGGCGTCCTGCGAAGCCTTGTCGGCGCGGTTGGCGTCCCACTGGTTATAGCCCAGCAGGGCCAGTGCGCCCAGAATGAGCAGGATGCCCACGATCATGCAGGCACGGCCGATCTTCTGCTTTGTGTTCATGCCAGCGTCTCCTTCCGGTCCAGCACCCAGCCGACGGCAAACAGCAGCACGCCGCTGCAGGCCATGAACGGGATGGGCCAGTTCAGCTGGCCGCTCTGGGGCAGTGCATTGCCGTCCGGGCGGCCCGGCGCCACCGGGTTGTCCGGGTTGCCGGGGGCCACGGGGTTGTCCGGGTTGCCGGGGTTCACCGGGTTATCCGGCGTACCGGGCGACACCGGGCGGTTGGGGTCGTTGGGATTGACCGGCATGTCCGGGTTGTCCGGCTCATCCGGGGTGCCGGGCTGGGTGGGCTTGTCCGGCTCCGAGGGCTTCTCCGGCTCGGACGGTTTGCCCGGTTCCGAAGGCGTGCTGGGAGTTTCCGGTTCGGGCGGGGTCACCTCCTGCGTGGGCGCGCCCACCTTGGGGGTGGCGTCCACGGTGTAGAGCCAGCCGCTTTCGTCCGCCATGGGCAGCGACACCAGGAAGGAATTGATGGCCTCGTAGCCCTTGGAGTTCTCGGTCTGCACCACGAGGTACAGGCCCAGCGGCAGCGCGTCAAAGGAGACGGTGCCCTGCTCGCTGATCTTATGGGTGGTGCCGACGGCGCGGGCGGGCAGCTTGGCTTCCAGCCTGGAAGCCAGCGTGCTGTCCGTCAGGTCGCCCAGCGCGATGCCGCAGCCCGTAAAGTCGGCGGTGTACACAAAGTGCAGGTCGCCGTTGGTGCGGGCCACGTCCGCCACCTTGTACACGGTGAGTGCGCCGCCCCGCAGGGGGACGTCGTTCTGGTGGTCGTACAGGGTCACGTCCATGCTGCCGGTGCGGCTCAGGTCGATGTTGGCGCTGGCCGCAGGGGCTGCCAGCGCGGGCAGTGCACAGCACACGGCCATGCACAGCGCCAGCAGAAGAGCGGCAAACCGGTTGTTTTTGTTTTGTTTCATGGCTGCTCACTCCTCCTCGTTCTGTTTTCGCTTGCGGACCAGCAGCAGGGCTGCTGCAGCGGCCAGTGCGCCGCCCAGCACCCCGAAGGGTGCCGTGCCCATGCCGCCGGTGGACGGCAGCTCGTAGCCGGTGTAGACGTAGTTCTGCACCGTGATATTGCCGGTCTGCACGCCGTTGTTGTCAATGTACACGTTCCAGTTGCCGGTGGTCACTTCCTCCACCAGGTAGTGATACGCCTTGCCGCTGACAGGGTCTTTCAGGGGCAGATCGTTCCCGGACCAGGTCTTAGTCCAGTTGTTGTCTGCGGTCAGGTCGGCTTCGGCAAACGGCGTTTTGTATGCGGGGTCATCGGTGTACCGCCACACTTTGATGTGGATGCTGTCCACCGCCGGTTCCACCGGCTGTTTGGTATCCTGGTCCAGCCAGAGCTTGCTGACGGTCAGCTTGCTGTACACGTTGCTGTACTCAGCAGTGGTGGTGCCGGCGTCGCTGCCCACCTGCACATTGCGGTTCAGGTCCACCGTCTCGTCATTCACGGTCAAGATGGTGGTGCCTTCAGCCACGCCTGTGGCATTTGCAAAGGCCTGCTGCTCGTTCTCCGCGCTGGCGTTCTTGCGGAACAGCAGGTAGTGCGGGGTGGCATCCAGCTGATAGTCCGTGGGTGCTTTGGTCTCCACGAGCTTATACAGCACGTCCGGTTTCAGGCAGCTTGCCGTCTCACTATCCAGCACAGCCAGACTGGCCTGACCGTTTTCGTCCGTGGTCAGGGTGCCCGTGCCGTTGCCTGCCCACTTCGTCCACCCTTCAATCGCTTTGTCGTACTGGTAAATGGTGAATTCCGCGCCCTTCAGCGACACGCCGGAGTAGCTGTCCTTCTTGCGCAGCACGAACTGTGCGGTGGTGGCCGTTGCATCCGCCTTGACCTGGTAGGTGATGCCGCTGTCGCTGGATTTGCTGCCGTTGCTCAGGGTCACGGTGTTGCTCACCTGGTAGCTGGCGGCAGCACTGCCATCCTTCACATTGCAGTCATACACAAGGATCAGGGCCGCCATATTGGGGATCTCCATATGAAGCCAGCCGTTCTTGTCCGCTTCCAGGATGCGGTACATGTTGCGCGGCACCTCTTTGCCGGTGGTCACGCCGACTGTTTCGTCGTAATTGTAAAAATACAACTTGACCGAGTTGACATCGCCGGTGGCGATGGCACCATTGGTGGTGCTGATGTTATCCCACAGCTCGATCTTCTCCGCTCTGGTCTGCCCGGCCGACAGATCCTCGTGGGCCGGGTTGATGACCACCTGATAGTGCAGCTTCCGGTCGTTGCCGGTGTCCTGCCAGCCGGTCTTTTTCACCTGCTCCACCTTGCGGGTCACGGTGGTGGTGGTGGTCTCGGTCAGCTCGCCCCAAGTGGCGGTGTTGGTGTAGGTCAGCTTGCCCACCGAGGGGTTCTTCCACGCAAACTGCGTATCTGTTCCCACATCCACCTCGTACCGGATGCGGATGCGGTGCGGCTTGTTGGCATCCGGGTTATAGTCCTTGATATTGACGGTAAGCTGCCGCGTGGCCGGGTCATAGGCTGCCGTGGCCTTGGCCGTGGTCAGCTGATCAGGCTTTACAAAGGCGTCCTCGTCCAGCGAGATCTGCACACTGCTGGTCTTGAAGTCCACATTTTCCGGCAGGATATCGGTGACTTCGATGGCATCCGCATCGTCCTGATCGGTCTGCAGTACCAGCTGGTAGCGCAGCTTGTGGCCGCCGAGTTCGTTCTTTTCAAAGGTGTTGCTGCCGGTCAGATAACCGGTCTCGTTGCCGCTGCTCGTTGCGGCCACACCCTTTTCAAACTTCTTGTAGCTGCGGTAGGTGTCCTTTGCCGAAGCATTGCCGGAAACACCGTCGATCTTCATGAAGTTCTGGTAGGTCCACACCTCACCGGTGGGCACGTCGTCGCGCTCCTCGTGGGTGGGGATGCCGGTCACCGAGATGCTGCGCACGGGGTTCTGGTTGTCCCCGGCTTTCACATGGATGGTAAAGCTGCGCACACGGATGGACGAGTCACCTGCGTTTACCTGTGTTGTGCCGTCTCTGTCGGCGTAGTAGGTCATCTCGATGGTGTTGCCCGCCGCGACGGCCTGCTCATAGGTCAGCTTCGTGTTGTCGTGCATGGTCAGGGTCAGATTGGCCTTGATGGCGTCATCCAGCTCTTTTGCAATGGCATAGTGGGTGTCCTCTTTTGTCTCGCCTTGGTCGTTCTCAGCGTCGTCCAGCACATCCCACAGGGTAAACTCCGCTTCACCGGCCTTGTTGGTGGCCGAGAGGTTCCAGGTGGGCGTCTCGCCCCTGGTGGCAATGGATTTGCTCAGGCTCCAATCGCCCTTCCCGATGTTCACAGTATCCGAGGCCTCAAAGGTATGGTTGCTCTTGGTCAGGATCTGTGCCTTGTTGGTCACCGAGCCGCCGCCGATGGGGGTGGTGGTCTCAAAGGTGATCTTCAGCTCTGTTCCACTATAATCCGCCGGGATGGTATAGCCATTTTGCTGGAATTCCTCTGCCGGTATCGTATCGTTGCCTACCTTTACATCCCCTACGATTTTCACACCGTCTGGCAAGTCATCTGTGATCTTGCAGCCCTGCAGGAGATAGGACCCCAGGAAAGAATGGGGTACCTTTACAGTGATCGTCCACTGGATGCGGCCTGTTTTTGGGTCGTACTCGCCTTTCTTCTCAATGCGAGAGGTTTTACATGTGTACCATGCGTCAGCCTCATCTTTTACATTGCGCCCTGCCTCGGCTTTCGCCGTGTTGTTGATGATAGCGACGCCGTTGGGCATCTTGTCAAAGTCCGCATAGTTCCGCTGAACGTCGTAGTTCCAGATGTACTTCTCTCCGGCCTCCAATGCAGGCAGCGGAGCAAGGACCACCTGGGGGTTGCCGTTGCCGTCGGTTTTCAGTTCATGCGCAGGGACGTCAATCTCCGTTTTTGTGCCCGAAGCATCCACCTTGTAAAGTTTAAAGGAGTCTACCAGATATTTGCCGCCCTTCAGGTAGTCGCTACGGTTTTCGCCATTCCTATTCGTGTTCAGGGTATCCGTAAGGATCACCGGGTCTTTGGTGCCGTTGGTGGTCTCCACCGTCACCTTGTAATTATTTACAAAGGTGCCGTCCTTACGGTTCGTAATCAGCGGAGACCCACTCCCTTTGCTGATCTTTATATCTGCCGTTTTCTTCTTGATGGTCAGGATGCAGTCGTCCTTGAATTTGATCTCCTTCTCGTCCTCAAAGTTGTCGGCGCTCGCCGTAACGGCGGCCTTGAAGGTACCGGTGAATGGCAGGCTGACCTTGTCGTCGGTGCCGATGAACTTTTCGTCCGTAAAGGTCAGGGTCACTTTGCCGTCGGTGTCAACGGTGAAGCTGCCCACGACCTTTGCATTGCCGGCCTCGTCCTTGTCGGACTCATCCACGATGTTGCCCGTCACCACATCCGGCATGGGCAGACCTTTGGGCAGCTGGTAGGTCAGGGTATTGTGGGTGGGCGTCAGCACACCGGGTTTCACGGTATACTTCAGGTTCACGCGGACGCGGGTGCCGCTGTCCACGGTCACGCTGCCCGCGCCGATAGACGTCCATGTTTTCCCGTCGGTCGTCTTTTCATAATTGACATCCGTGATCCAGGTGTTCAGATCATGGTCGTCCCCGGCAGCCAGCAGGGCGATGCCGTAGGGGTCGGCGTCACCCACCCAGTCCACGGTGGCACCAAAGCCCTCCTCATCTTCCAGCAGCGCATAGCTGCCGTCCAGCTCCTTCTGGGAGCCTGCCGGGTCCTCCGGGGCCACAGCGGTGGTCTCGGCGGCATAGGCACCGGTCACCGAGATGACACTGGTCACGTCGGACATGGCAGCGGGCACCTCGGCCACCTTACCGTCCACGTTGCCGGAGATCACGGTCAGGGTCCCGGCGTCGGGGTCCACAGCGGACACGACGCCCACCGTCTCGGTGGTCACGGTGCGGGTGTCCACCTGCGGCTCGGAAGCCGTGAGCTGGGCGGCGGTGTCGGGGTCCTCGTCCAGGTCCAGCAGGGCGATGCCATAGGAGCTCTCGTCCACGGCCACCTGCTCGGTGGTGAGGGTGTTGTAGATGACGATATCGCCGGGCCTTGCGGTGGAGCCGTCGGCGTCGGTGAGCCACTGGGAGCCGCGCAGATCACTGTGCAGGGCCATCACGCCCGCACGCTGGGGCACCACCGTCTGGGGCACACCCGCAAAGTGCAGGCAGTAGGACAGGAACATCACATCCCAGGCGCCGTAGGGGTTGCCGTACCAGGCACCATAGCGGGAGTAGCCGCGCAGCACCTGCTGGTCCTCCACATCCAGCTTGAAGTTCTTGTCGCTCTGTTGGTAGTCCAGCTGGGACTTTGCCACGGTGAGCAGGTCCTCGGCCCAGTTGCCGTTCAGGGCCACGTTGGCCGCGGCCTGCCATTCCTCGGCAGTCTCCACGTCGGCCTGGGTATCGGCCAGGCACTCCACGGTGTGGTGGTGCTCCGGGATGGTGCACACCAGCTCCTCGGTGTAGCAGGCGTCGGTGTGGTGATGCAGCACCGGCTCCTCCGGGGTGGTCTCGGCCGGCTCAGGGGGCAGGTCCACCACGGGGCGGCTGGCAGGCATTTCCTGATAGGCGGGGTTGGGCTCCTCCACCAGTTCGCCTTCGTCCAGGCCGCACACCAGCTCATACTCGGTGGTGTAGCAGCTGTCGTCGTGGATATGCTCGAACTCGCTGCAGATGAGCGCACCGTACTCGTCAAAGCAGTCGTCGGTGTGCTCGTGCTCTTCCTGATAGCAGGTCAGCACCCGGTGCTCCTCGTAGCAGGCATCGGTGTGCTCATGGGGCACCCAGATGGTCTCCGGCTCGGTCTGCACCGGCTCTTCCGGCTCTTCCGGCTCGGCCGCGCTGTAGGCAGACACCGGATCGGCGCTGCTGTCCGAAGAGGTGACGGGCGTTTCCGGCTCGCCCTCCTCGTAACCGCAGGTGAGCACTTTTTCGTAGCAGGCCGCCGTGTGCTGGTGCTCCTCGTAGCCGCAGTGGTAGTCGGCAGTCATGGAGATGCCCACCCCATGGAGCTGCCAGTTGACGAACAGGGTGGTGAGCAGGGCCAGCACCAGCATCATGGCCACATAGCGCCGGGCCTGTACATGCTGCCTGCGGAACCGCTCGATCAACCCGTTGATGATATCCTTCATAGTAAACACGTCCTCTTGGTTCGCTCTGTGCCCTGGCAGCCGCACACCGCTGCAGGCCCACAGAAGGGTCCGTTTATCATTTGTGCAACAAAAACGTCACAAAATTTATTCGATACATTGTCATTATACCATTTTAAGGCGTTCATTTCAACTCAGGGGGCGTGCTTTTCCGGCAAAAGAATGCACACGATGCGCACCATGCAAGGGGTCAGGGGCAGCCACAGCACCGTGCAGCCCAGATTGAACAGGGTGTGGGCGTTGGCGATCTGCCGGGCCAGCACGGCGCTCTCCGGCCCGTGGGGCGAGACCAGCCGCACCAGCGCGGTGAACTGGGGCAGCAGCAGCCAGCACACCGCCGCCCCGGACAGGTTGAACAGGGCGTGGGCCGCCGCCAGACGCTTGGCGTCCCGGCTCTGCCCCACCGATGCCAGCACCGCCGTGACGGTGGTGCCGATGTTGTCCCCCAACAGCACCG
>ERZ894203.1523-NODE-1523-length-12164-cov-8.066892_pt1 | contig 12164 bp, 9 predicted proteins | sample MGYA00380286_ERZ894203 | MGnify/ENA primary metagenome ERZ894203 (study PRJEB32331, sample SAMN06328484) | human gut metagenome | biome: human gut microbiome; feature: stool | host: Homo sapiens | collected 2014-02-06 ... | reverse complement strand
CAGCTGCCGGAGCGGTGCTTAAGCCGCAAGGCGGGAATTGTGCGGTGTTGCCTTAGAAGTGAGGAAACGGAGAGAGTATAAGAGTGTTATGATTTTAATACGCGGCGCAAGCCGCACCATAAACTCCTAACTCCTCCCTCCTGACTTCCAATTAACCAAGTTCTACTTGGGCTTTGCTTCCGCATTTGGTCTTTTGGACCAGGATTTGTTTGGGGATGCGGTCCTGGAGGGTTTCGACGTGGCTGATGATGCCGACCAGCTTATCGGAACCGGCAAGGGCAGTCAGGGTGTCGATGGCTTTTTGCAGGGCATCGGCGTCCAGCGTGCCAAAGCCTTCGTCCACAAACAGGGTATCCACGCTGATGCCGCCGGCACTTTCCTGGATGGTATCGCTGATGCCAAGAGCCAGGCTGAGCGCCGCCAAAAAGCTTTCGCCGCCGGAAAGGGAACCGACCGGGCGGGTCTTACCGGTGTAGGCATCGAACACATCCAGCTCCAGTGCGGTCTTGGCGGCAATATCGGCGCTCTGGCGGCGGCGCAGGGTATACTGGCCGCCCGTCATGCGGGTAAAACGGCGGTTTGCGGCGGCGACCACGCCGTCAAAATAAAAGCTCTGCACATACTGTTCAAAGGGCAGCTTTTGCTTTTGGGTCAGATTGCCGTTGATGGTCTTGCTCAGGTTATCCAGCATGGCGGCGTTGGCGCGGGCAGATTCTGCGGCGGTGATGGCTTTTTTTAGGTTGGTCATGGCATCGCGGTTGGTATCCAGCCGGTGCAGGGCGGCCTGATTTTGGTCGCGCAGGTTTTTGCGCTCAGCTTGCAGTGCAGTAAGGGCCTGCTGCTGGGCGGCAGGGTCCGGGCGGCTGGCGGTATCCCCGGCCTGTTCGGCCAGGGTTTGGGCGGCGCTTTGAGCCGCAGCAAGTTCTTTGGAAAAAGCATCGCGGCTTTTGGCGGCGGCATCCAGTGCGGCTTGCAGGGTGCGGCGCTGTTTTTGGGTCTCGGCGCGGGCGGCGGCCATAGCGGCGGCATCTGGCCAGGGCAGGTTTTTCTGCCCCTCGGCAAGGCGGGTCTGGGCTTCCGCGGCGGCTTTTTCGGCGTTGGCCTGTGCGGTGCGGGCCTGCTCCACAGCGTTTGCCTGGTCGGGGCGCTGGGCTTGCAGCTGGGCTTTTTGGCGGGTCAGCTTTTCCAGATCTTTTTTGCGGGATTCAGCATTTGCCATGCGGTCATGCACTTCGGCAAGGCCGCGGCGCAGGCTGTCATGTTGGGCCTGCAGGGCGGTTTGCAGCTCGTCCGGGGTCAGGGCATCGGCCTGCGGCCCGGTATAATGCTGGCGGCGGCGCGCCAGAAAGGCGGCGGTACGCGCATACAGGGTATCCCGCTGGGTTTGGGCTGCGGCTTTGGCTTCCCCGGCTGCGGTGGAGGCTTTGGAAGCTTCCGCCGCAGCGCTCGCCGCTGCCTGCGCAGCTTTGTTGCAGGCGGCTTCGGTGACATGGCTGGGGGCGGGGGCTGCCGGTGCTGGGTGGTGCAGAGCACCGCACACCGGGCAGGGGGCGCCATCCACCAGATCTTGCGCCAGAATCCCGGCGCGGGCGGCATTCAGGGCGCGCTGCATCTCGGCGCTGGAATGCTGGGCGGCATCGGCCTGCTGCTGTTTTTGCCGGTATTCAGCGGCAGTGCGCTGCCAGTTGGCTTGCGCGGTGTGCAGGCGGGGGATATCGTCCAACAGGGCTTGGCAGTCCTGCTGCTGGCTTTGGGTCAGCTCAATGGTTTTGCGGCAGCTTTCCAGCTCGGCGTTCGGTTCGCCGCAGGCCGTGATCTGCGGTTCCAGCTGGGCTAAGGCAGTATCGGTACTGCTTAGAGTTTTCTGGTCTTTTTCCAGCGCCGCGGCGGCCTGCTCGGCCTGGGCGCGGGCGGTTTTGGCGCTGGCTGCGGCGGTGCTCAACTCTTGATAGCGCGGCTCCCACTCCGCAAAGCGCTGCAGCTTGGCATCCAGCTCGGCAAGCTCCGGGCGGCGGGCTTCAGTCTTGTCCCACTCCGCATTCAAAGCGGGGGCCTGGGCAGTCAGCTCGGCGGTTTTGGCCTGGGCTTCATCCAGACTGCTCAGCAGTTTGGCACGGCTTTGGGCGGCTTCCACCGCGGCGGACTGCGCTTCAATGCGGGCATCAAGGATATCCAGCTGTTGGGATTGCTCCGCCGTCAGGGCGGTGTCCGCTTCGATCATCTCAGCGGCCCAGTCCAGCGCGGCGGGGGCACGGTAGGGGTCACGGCTGTCCTGCGCATCGGCAAGTTCGCCGGTGTGGGGGCTGCCGGGGGCAGGCTGTAAAGTGGCCAGCAGCTGCACAACGGTGTGGTTGGCAAACTCGGCCTGGCGCAGAGCTTCCCCGGCTTTGGTGCGGGCGGCACTGCCAAGGCGCTGGTAGCTGGCGGTATCAAACACGCGGCGCAGAATTTCGGCTCGGTCGGCGCTGGAAGCATTGAGCAGGCGGGCAAAATCATTCTGCGCGATCATCGAGATTTGGGCAAACTGGCGGGCGTCAATGCCCAGCAGGGCTGTCACCGCTGCAGTCACGGCTTTGGTACCGGTCACGGGAGCGTCCGGCTCCTGCGTTAAGGCGGCAGAGCCGGGAACCGTGGTCACGCCCTCGCCCCGGCGCTTGGCGCGGGTCTGCTCCGGGGTGCGGTTGACGGTATAAGTACGGCCGCGGTGGGTGAACTCCAGCTCCACAAAGGTGGTATCAGTGGGGATGGCATAGTCGCTGCGCAGCATGTCCGGTTCGCGGTAAGCGCCGGTGGTTTCGCCGTACAGGGCAAAGGTGATAGCGTCAAACAGCGCGGTTTTGCCCGCGCCGGTATCGCCGCTGATCAGAAAGAGGCCGCTGGAGCCAAAGCCGGACAAATCCAGTGTGCAGGTGCCGGCATAAGGGCCAAAGGCGCAAAGGGTCAGGCGTACAGGTTTCATAGTCCGGCCTCCTGGCGCAGCTGGGCCAGAGCTGCGGTTTCTTCGGGGGTAAGGGTGCGGCCGTGCATCTTTTCAAAAAAGCGGGCGAACAGCTCGTCAAAGCCCATGGTGCGCAGCTGGGCGGCCTGCTGGATGGCATCGCTGCCGGTATCCAGTGCGCCGCCGGGGGCGTAATCCAGCTTCATGGCGTTGGGGTAAGCGGCACGCAGCACGGCCATGGCGTCCGGGCGGGGAACCGGGTCGGTCAGGGTGGCCCAGATGTAATCTTCGGCATCTGTTACGGTATCGGCGGCGGTCAGCTGGTCCAGCGGGCCAGTCAGGTGGCGCATGGCGTGCAGCGGGCGCAGGGGCAAAAGCTCCGGTTCGGCTCCGTTGGCCCCGATATGAACCAGAGCGGCGCTTTTCTGCGCGCCGCACTCATCCAGCGAATAGCACAGCGGGCTGCCCGCGTACCGCACAGTGGGGCAGCCGACCTGCTGCGGGCGGTGAATGTGGCCAAGGGCGGTGTACAGGTAGCCGGTAAAGCGGGCGGCATCCACGGCCTGAACCGTGCCGACGTTGACATCGGCGGCAACGCTCTCACTACCGGAACAGGTGGGCAGACTGCCGCCGCCCAGCACCATCTGGTGGGCAATCAGAACCCGACGATCCCCGGCGGTGGGCAGCGGGCCCAGCGCGGCGGCGATGGCGGAATCTTCATCCCGGATATCGGCATCCGGCAGGCAGTGGCGCACGGTGGCGGGGCGGACAAAGGGCAGGAGGTCAAAGGTGAGCTCGCCGAATTCATCCTGCAAGATGACCCGGCGGGGGGCACTGGTGAACTGCCCGGCCAGATAGACCTGTTGGTTGGAAAGCAGTCCGGCGGCATAATCCAGCCGCTCGGCGCTGTCATGGTTGCCGGCAATGGCCAGCACCGGGATGTTCCGATGAGCAAGCTCGGTCAAAAACCAGTCCAGCAGCAAAACTGCGGCGGCAGGGGGCAGGGCGGTATCGTAAATATCCCCGGCCAGCGCCACCGCCTGCACATTGTGGGCAGTGCACAGGTCAAGGACCTGCTCTAAGATATAGCGCTGGTCCGGCAGCAGGTCAAAGCCATTGACCCGCTTGCCGAGGTGAAGATCGGCGAGGTGGAGAAGATTCAAAGGTGGCACCCCCTTGAAAGTTAGGAGTTAGGAGGGAGGAATGAGAAATTAGGAATTGGAGATGAGGATAAGTTTGAAATTTGGGGTGAATGTTAAGGCAACACCGCACAATTCCCGCCTTGCGGCTTAAGCACCGCTCCGGCAGCTGCGGCACGGCATCTGCCGCACCTCGCTCGCCGTATCGGCACTTAGAATTATGCGGTATTGCCGTAAATTTGTGGGGCAGGGCGGGGTGAACCTGACCAAGCCGGGAGCCTGACGTAAATTCTGATTATTTTTAGGCCCTGCGTGGGGAGCCACCCCTCAGTCCGCTGTGCGGACAGCTCCCCTCCAGGGGGGCCAAAATATACGGCGGGCTTCTGTATGAATTTGTTGTGGCATCCACCATAAAATCGCGGAACGGTCAAGACCGTTCCCTACAAATTGTTTTATAATGCGCAATCGTCATTTTGTATGCATCCCACCCGTAGGGGTGCACATTGTGCGCCCGTTGCTTTGTGGGGAATAGCGTGGTGGAATATACGGCAAACACTCTATAGTTTTTACGTCCGCCAGGATGAACTCCTGCCCTATGCTCGGCCCATGAAAGGCTTTCGCCCAGCCTTTTTTCAAAAAGGCTGGATGGTCAGCGCCAGAGTTTTTCCCAGGTGGTGATATCGAGAGTAACGCCGGGCAGGACTTCCATGGGGACGGTCTCGCTTTTGCGGAAGCGGCACTTTTTGCAGAACCCTTCAGCTTTCAGGTCCTTGGCCCATACCCGCAGATATAGGCGGCTGCGGCCATCGCCTTCGGCCAGTTTTTGGGCATAGGCCACAATGCTGCGGCCAATGCCCTGGCCGCGGGCTTTTTCCAAAAGGAACAGGCGGGACAGGCACATGGCCCCCGTGGGGGTAAGATCCAGCGCAAAATAGCCGACTGGATCGCTGCCCAGATAGATCATGAAATAATTCACAGTTCCGCTGTGGATCTCGTCATCCGTCAGGATATCACTCTGGTACTTTTCCGCCAGGGCGCGGGCTACTTTTGGGGTCAGCTTGGTGTAATGCTGAACAAAAATTTCTTCCGCCAGCTGGCTGATCTGCTCAATATAGCGGGTTTTGGTCACTTGCTTGTAGGTGGGTTTCATGGGGAACCTCCGTAATGTATGGTTATTCAACGGTAACGCTGGCGCGGGCGGGCAGGCAGGCGGCCCAATCGCCCTGTTTGGTCAGTACGCCAAAGGATTCACAGGTGTGGTCCGGGCAGGGGCTTTCCACAAAGCGGATGCCGCCGTTTTCCACAACCAGATGGATGGTGTAATAGCCGGTATCAATATCATAGCGATGGTCGGTGTCCAGCGGGATGCGCAGCTGGGTGCTGTCATTGCCATAGGTCAGCACGGCAACCAGACCGGACCCGGCAGCCGGATGGCCGAAACAGAGCCACAGTACCCCGGCGGCCAGCAGAATGATGATGGCAAACAAAATGTTCAGACGGGTAGATTTTTTCAAGGGGAAAACCTCATTTAATCAGGGTCAAAATTCAAGGTCAGCCGCATGCCGTCAACCCCGGCGGCTGCGGTGGGAAACGCCTGCTGCGCGGCGGCAAGGCCGGGGGCAAGGTCCGTTACGGCGGCGCTGTAATGGGTCAGCCACAGGCGGTACACGTTGGCTTCGGCGGCAAGAACCCCCGTTTCGCGGCAGGTGGAATGACCGTATAACTTCGCTTTGGGCAGGTCGGCGTCATCGGCATAGGTGGAATCCATCAACAAAAGATCGGCATCCTGTGCAGCGCGGCGCAGCGCAGCGCAGGGGCGGGTGTCGGTCGCATAGACAACTTTCAGCCCGCGGCGCGGCGGGCCGAGAACCTGGGACGGCAGGAAGCCGCCCACCGGCTGGCCGCTTTGCAGGGTGGACCAGTAACGCACGGGGATGCCCGCCGCCTTTGCCCGCTGGGGATCAAACTTGCCCGCCCGCGGCAGGGTGAACGCATATCCGCAGCAGGGTACCCGGTGCTTGAGGGGGAACGCCTGCACGCACCCGGCGGGCACTTCAAACTCGCCTTTGCAGTCCGGCAGTTCTTTCAGCCGTAGTTCGAACGGCAGCGGTCCGGCCACGGCGTAAAAGGTGCGCACCACATCCGTCAAGCCCGGCGGCCCAGCCATGACGAGGGGGGCAGTGCGGCCCTGGGCGGCCATCGTCTGCCAGATGCCGGGCAGGCCGAAAATGTGGTCCCCGTGGTAATGGGTCAGCAGAATGGCGTCCATGCGGAAAATACTGACCCCGGCCCGGCGCGCGGCAGTCTGGGTGCCCTCGCCGCAGTCCAGCAGCAGGTTGGAGCCGCCCACCGTGATGCAGGCAGCCGCCAGGGCGCGCTCCGGCAGGGGCTGTGTGCCGCCAGTGCCAAGCAGAATGATATCCAGCATGGCCAGAACCTCCGATAGACTTAATACAAAATGTATTTCTTACAAGATTTGATAAACAAATCGTATAACCTGTGGGGCGGTGGCTGTAGAAAGTATACACCCCCAACTTATCATACTGCTAACAGTATACCACAACATGCCAAGCGGGAAAACCGGAAAATTTTAAACGGGGGACAGAACAAAATGTTGAAAATTTCACACCTGCCGCGTATTATGATAAGAATGAAGCGAAAGGGGAAGGCGGCCGTAGGGGGCAGAGTGTACCAGCGGAGTGTTTGCCGGTATCACGAAGCAAGATATCTGACAAGGCCCGACATCCGGGACGATGCAAGCATCGTCCTCTACAGATTGCCTTAGGTTCGTATCGAAAATATATGTCGCTCCGAGAGGGAACACTGTTATCTAAAATTGTACTTCGTGCGATGTTCGTTATTACAGAAAGCTTTTTGGCAGGATAAGGCGCATTTTAAGATGTATGCACCACTGCCGCAGAAAGGAATGGAAACCGGTATGAAAAAGTTCAGGATTTGGATTTTGGCCGCGCTGGCAGCAGCGCTTTGCCTGTTGTGTGGGTGCAGTGCAGAAGATTTTGCCCTGCCGCATGAAGTGCAGCTTGCCGTTGGCCAGCAGTGCGCGCTGGCCGGGGAGCTGCGGTTTACCGGCAGCCTTTCCGATATTACGCCGCAGGACCGGGCAGAGTTTGCCCAAGCTGTGACCGATGCAGTGGTACATATTGCTTCGACTGACCCCAGTGTGGCCGCAGTAGACCAGGACGGCAACGTGACCGCTGTGACCCCCGGCACGGCAACCGTGTTGGTAAGCTGTGTGGACCTGGATTTTTATGCCGAAGTGAACATTAATGTTGTGGAAGCCGCCACGCCGGAAAGCGCAGCCCTCGCGACCCCGGAGACCGCCGCCCAGGCTGCCCCCGAAACGGCAACGCCGGAAAGCGCAGCCCTCGCGACCCCGGAGACTGCTGCCCAGTCGACCCCGGAAACAGCCACGCCGGAGAGTGCTGAACCCGCAACGCCTGAAACTGCTGCTACTCCAGAGACCGCTACCCCGGAAACGGCTACCCCCGAAAGTGCAGCTCCGGCAACACCGGAAAGCGCCGCCACACCCGAAACAGCAAAAATGGCCACGCCGGAAACTGCGGCCCCGCTCAAAATGCCAAGAGCAACCGAAGCCCCAGCTGCAACCAGGGAAGAAACAACGGCTGCTGACGAAAAAACAAGAGAACCGTTCCGCGAATTTTTGAAGAAAGCAGGCAGCACCGTGGCAAACTTTTTTGGCGGGTTGTTCGATAAGAGCAAGAGCACGGAATGATGCCTGACCATGAGGATCCGCCCAAAAAGCAAAGAAAAAACGGAAAGATAAACAAAAAGTATTACACTTGCCAAAACTGAAAAAATGTGTTAAGATAACACTATAATTTTATAGCAATATGACAGATGGCAAGTCCACAAAGGAGGCAGTGTCGTTGAAAATCTATGAATCCGCAGAGGATTACCTGGAAAAGATCCTGATGCTGACAGAACGCAACGGGGAAGTCCGCTCCATCGACATCGCTACCGAGATGGGCGTTACCAAGCCGAGCGTGAGCATTGCAATGAAAAATCTGCGTCAGGCCGGTTATATTTCGATGGATGGTGCTGGGTATATCACCCTGGAGCCGCCGGGACTGGAAATTGCCACCCGGATTTATGGCCGCCACAAAAAGCTGACCCGCTTTTTTGTTGCACTGGGTGTGGACCCTGTCGTTGCTTCCCACGATGCCTGCAAGATCGAGCATGACCTGAGCGCAGAAACCTTTGAAAAGCTGGTGGCTTTTGCCGAAAGCCAGCATATGCTGAAGGAATCCTGAGTTTTTTATAAGAATCATGATGCCCCGGACGAGAAACGTTTCTCGTCCGGGGCATTTTTGCTGCAGTGTGCGCGCTGTATGTGATATAGAGCCAAATAAAATCCGCCTCGGCAAAAAACTCTGCCGGGGCGGTAATAGAATCATGCGGGATTGCTTCAGCTTTCCGCAACACCAAAGAAGAACTTGTTCAGGCGGTACTTGTTTTCTTCATACAGGCCAATGTGCTTGAACAGATCCTTGTAATAGGTGGTCAGCTCAAACCGAGTGGTCAGCACATCAAAGGGGTTCAGGTGGTGCACGGCGCTGTCTGGGTTTTGCACATAGTTGTAAATGGGGGTGGAAAGCGCATAGAACTGCTGGGCGTAGCGGATAAAGCTTAGATTGAAATACAGGTCCTCGCTGTAGTCCAGTTCCTCATTGCAGCGCACATCGGGGTGCTCACGCACAATGTCGGCGCGGTAGAGCTTGTTCCACATCACGCCGTAATAAAAGCTGGCGGGCTCCTGCATCAGGCCACAGGCAAATGCGTCTTTATTCAGGGGGCCTTCCATCAAAAAGCCGAAAGTCTGCACCCGGTGCTGCGGATCCAGGATGGGGTCCAGCACACGCTCCACCACGGTATCCCGCATGGTTTTGGGCAGGCTGACCGGCGGTTCAATGCGGTTGTAGTGGGCAATCACCATATCGGCGTGGCTGGCTTCCGCTTTCTGTACCAGCAGCTCGGTGGCATATGGCTGGATGAAATCATCCGCATCCACAAACTGAAAGTATTTGCCGTGGGCTTCCTGCATGCCAAGGTTGCGGGTGGCGGAAACTCCGCTGTTGTTTTTGTCGATCACCACAATGCGGCGGTCAATACCGGCATAGCTCTGGCAGACGGCATAGCTGACATCCTTGCTGCCATCGTTGAGCAGAATGATCTCCAAATTCCGGTAGGTCTGGCGGCGGATGCTCTCAATACAGCGGGCAATATGGTCTGCTGCGTTGTAAACAGGAACAATAATGCTGACTAGCGGCTGGCTCTGCGGTTCGGTGGGCATGGCGGGCCTCCTTATATAAAAACGGTTAGGTTGTTGCCTTTACTATAACGCAGAACCCGCAATTTTGCAATAACACAAATACCGCAGGCTGTGCCCCGGAACATTTTGGTGTTGCGGTTCGGCCTGCGGTATGGTTTTGCTGGCTTTATTTGTTCTTTAGGACGTCGATTCCGTCCAGCTCCACAGCGGGCACATAGTAGGCAGAAAAGGTGTGCAGCGTCTGGTCGACATCATCGCCGTCGCCCAGGGCAGCGGGGCCTTCATCAATCGTGTATTCCCACATGGGCAGGTAGTAGGCGGCGCTCCCCTGCACATAGGTCAGGCGCAGGTTGGCAAGGTGCTCCGGCTCTGCGGCGGGGTCAACCGCTTCCGCCGTGTAGCTGTCGGTCAAAAACTCTCCGTTGGCCAGCCGCTTGTCAGCCTCGGCGCGGGAAACGCTGGTGTATTCGCCCAGGGGCTCCACGGTGCGGTCCGTTTCATGCAGGCTCAACAGATTGCCGTCGGTATCTACGCTGACCAGCAAGTAATGGAAAGAATCCGCCGCGAACTTGACAAAGAGGGAAGAGGGCTGGCCGTAGATCGTGCTGTCGCCTCCATCCGTCACATCGGTATATTCACCGCCAAGCAGAGAGGTAAAGAGGGAACCGTATTTCTCTTGCAGGTCGGCGGCAATCACACGCTCTTCCGCAAGGGTGGCAAAGGTCTTCACCTCGGCAGAGCTGTTGCAGACCACACTGGTGCGCAGGTCGTTGGAGACGGTGATTGTCAGCCCACCGGGCCAGTCGCTTTCGGGGATGTTCAGCTGCAGCTGTGCGACATCAGAGAGATAATTCAGCACGGAAGAATCTGCATCCCACCCGTTCTGCTCGGCGGATTCCTTTATATTAGATACTGTTTTGGAGATGGTATCGGCGCTGTCCCTGCTGAACGTGGCGGTGTCAGCCAGTGTGGTATCCAGCCCAAGAGCATCCAGCACCGTGCGAAGACGGGCTTTCATGGCATCGGTATTGTCGGCGGCATCCAGCAGGCTGTTGCGGTAGACCGGCAGGCTGGCAGGGAGAACAACATCCGCGGAACTGCCTAAAATTAGACTTTCGCCGAAATACAGCTCATCGGCACTGTGGGCCAGCAGGGAAGAACTGCCGGAAGCGCCGCTGCCAAGCAAAATATCGCTCAGAGCCTGCAAGGGGCTGCTGTCCTGCATCGCGGATTTCAGGGAGGAGGACAACGGGGCATCGGCAACGCTGCCTGCGGCGGCATCTGGTTCACTGCCCTCCATGCTGAATGTGCTGAAGGTATCGGGACTGTTGGATTCCTCATAGGCGGGGGCGCTTTCGTTCAGATCAGTGGTCTCGGCGGCCTGGCTGACCCCGGCGGAACGGTCCTGACTGACCATCACCGCCCCTAACAGAACAAGACAAAAACAAGCTGCTGCCGAAACAAAATGCCGGAATTGCAACGGAATGGTGTGCTTTACGGGGGTTTTGTTGGCAGATTCAATCAAATCATCATCAATTTGCCCGATCGCGCGGAATAAATCGCGGGAGCTCACAGGCAGACACCTTCTTTCTCTAAGTAGGCTTTCAGTTTGGTGCGCATCCGGTGCAGGGTAACGCGCACCTTGCTTTCGCCAATACCGTAGCGCTTGGCAATGTCGGCGGTGGCATCGCAGTACCAGTACCGCCGAATAAAGATGTTGCGTGCCTGCTCCGGCTGGCTGCGCAGAAACGCGCTGATGGAGCGGGCTGTTTCAGCGCTTTCTACTTCCTGCGCGGTGTGGTCTCCGGCGGGCAGGCAAAATTCCAGCTCTTCCAGCACGGCTTCGGTCTGGCCGCCGCCGCGCTTTTTGGCATTTTGCCGCTCCCGCAGGTCCAGTGCCAGGTTGCGGGTAATGCGCCCCAGGTAGGGTGCAAGCTTGTCCGGCCGGTTTTGCGGCATGCTGTTCCAGGCGGCCATCCAGGTGTCATTTTCGCATTCTTCGGCATCTTCCTGGCTGCCCAGCAGGTTCATGGCAATCTTGCGGCAATAGGCGCCAAACTTTTGTGCGGTCTGTGCAATGGCCTGCTCGTCCCGTGCCCAGTACAGCGTAACAATGTCGGCATCAGTCATTGCGGCACACCTCGCTTTCCTCTTACTATTTATATAATAGGGGAATCACCCCCAAATGTTACAGGCAGAAAAGTAAAAAACGCACCCCGGCGGGCGGGATGCGGCAAACAATACAAATCAGAGCATATGTTTTTTGTGCAGTACCCAGGCAGCGATCCCACAAATAGCAAGCGTAAGCAAGCAGACAATGACAAATCCATAATCAGAACCGGAAAACGGCATGCCGTCAATGTCCACGTTCATGCCATACAAACCGGAAATAACGGTCGGGACAGCCATCAACAGGGTAACGGAAGTCAGGTACTTCATCGCATTGTTCAGGCGGTTATCCAAAATTGAGCTGAACAGCTCGCGGGTGCCCTTGATATCATCGCGGTAGATGCTGGTCATCTCAATGGCCTGCCGAATCTCAACGATTACATCGTCCAGTAGTTCCATGTCATCAGGGTACTGTTCCAGCCGCTTGTAGCGGGTCAACCGGTCCAAAACCGTGCTGTTGGCACGCAGTGAGGTTGCGAAATATACCAGGGTGGATTCCAACCCATGCAGCTCCATCAAGTCACTATCGCGCAGGGTACCGGTCAGGTTTTTCTCAATTTCCTGGCGGCGGCGGTCGATCAGGCGCAGCTCCTGCTGGTACATCGTG
>ERZ894203.1519-NODE-1519-length-12185-cov-10.852102_pt1 | contig 12185 bp, 8 predicted proteins | sample MGYA00380286_ERZ894203 | MGnify/ENA primary metagenome ERZ894203 (study PRJEB32331, sample SAMN06328484) | human gut metagenome | biome: human gut microbiome; feature: stool | host: Homo sapiens | collected 2014-02-06 ... | reverse complement strand
ATATAGAGAACCCGGAAGGTCCGCAGACCTTCCGGGTTCTCTTCTTATAAAATCTTTATCGCAGCACCGAGAGTTCTTTGATGCCGTAGCGCTGCATCAGGGCGATGGCTGCCGGGGTGATCTCCTCGCCGCTGACCACCACAGGGATGGCGGGCGGGCAGGACACCGTAGGCATGGCACACACCCGTCCCAGTGCCTTGTGCACCGGGACGCGCACCTGTGCACCCAGCACCGCCTGCCGGATGGTACAGCGCTGCACCGCCTGCTGCTGCAAGGCGGCAAACTCTCCTGCCCGGTTCTCGGGGCGGGACAGTCCGGCAGGCACAGCAGCCAGAAGCTGTTCCAGCGCCGTTTGCAGGCGTTCAAAGTCCTGCGGCGGGTTTTCCGGGGTGAACATCAGCACCACATAGCGGGGGTCGGCATACTCGCACTCCAGCTGTGCGCGGCGCAAAGCATCTGCCAGCGCTGTGCCGGTGCAGCCAAGGGCGGCGGCGTCCAGCGTAAGCTTCATCGGCTCCTGCTGTGCCCCGGCAACTGCCAGCGGCACCGGGCACTGCCGCGCCGCTGCGGCCTTATTCAGGCTGCGGCGCAGACCTTCCAGCGCCGCGCAGCACTGCACCAGCCGCCGGGGGTAGTCCCCTGCCAGCACCGCATTGCAGGCATCCAGCGACTGCAAAATGAGGTAAGAGGGGCTGGTAGAGCCGAACAGCGCCAGCGCCCCCCGCACAGCCGCTTCGTCCTGCACAGGGGCATCGTGCGCCAGATGCAGATACGCACCGCCGGTGACCACCGGCAGAGTCTTGTGGGCAGAGTCGCAGCACATGGCCGCGCCCTGTGCGATGGGGTGGCAGTTCTGCGGCAGAAAGCGCAGGTAGGCCCCGTGGGCGTTATCCACCAGCAAAGGCACGTCCTGCGCCCGGCAGACAGCGGCCAGCGCCGGGAGTTCCTGCACCCCGCCCAGATAATCCGGGCTGGTGACGTACACGCCAAAGGGGGTGTTGCCCTGCTGTGCCATCGCGTGCAAAGCCCCTGTCAGCGCTTCGGCTGTGACGGGGCAGCTGCACAGTGCACCCTCTGCCTGCGCAGACGGCCAGAGCCAGCGGATATCAAAATCCAGCAGCGCCGCCGCATACAGCAGCGCCTTGTGGGCGTTGCGGGCGGCCAGCAGCACCGGGCGCTTACCGTTTTGCGGTGCGCCTTGCAGCGCCAGAAACAGCATGGCACGGATGCACTGAGACGACCCCTCGGTGCTGTAATAGCTGTGCGCCGTGCCGAACAGCCGGGTGGCGTTGGCTTCACTCTCGGCAATAATGCCCTCCGGCGCGTAAAGCTCGTCCGCACCGCAGATCTCGGTGATATCCAGCGGCTCAAAGCCTAAAAGGCTCTGCCCCTTGTGGCCGGGCATATGCAGCCGGGCGGTACCGGACTTTGCATAGCTGCGCACAAAATCCACGATGGGGGTGGTCATGCTCATTCGCAGGCTTCGCCGTCAGCGCAGGCGTTGCAGGTAGAGCCCAGCTCAATAGGCACCTCGATGCCCTTGGCTGCCAGTTCCTGATTCTCGGCTACCTTGATCATAATGGCGCACTCCATGCGCTTTTTGAACAGCTCGCAGCCGTACTCGTACACGCCGGTAATGCTGCCGGTGGCGTGGTAGGAGTTGGCAGCGCAGCCGCCGGAGCAGTACAACTTTGCCCAGCAATCCTGACACTCCTTGCGGGCGTAGGCGTTGCAGTGCTTGAACTCATCCCGCACAGCGGTGTTGGTAACGCCCTTCCAGATATCGCCCAGCAGGTACTTGGGGTCGCCCACGAACTGGTGGCAGGGGTACAGATCGCCCCAGGGGGTAACAGCCATGTACTCGGTGCCGGAGCCGCAGCCGGAGATGCGCTTATAGATGCAGGGGCCGCCGGTCAGGTCGATCATGTAGTGGTAGAAGGTAAAGCCTCTGCCCTCGCGGTCGCGCTTGATCATCTCCTTGGCAAGGATCTCGTACTGCTCCTTCAGGATGGGCAGGTCGGCCTCAGTCAGGGCGCTGGGGTCGCTGGGGTCGCAGACCACCGGCTCCATGCTCAGCTCGGTAAAGCCGAGGTCTGCCATGTGGAAGATATCGTTGGTAAAGTCGGTGTTAAAGTGGGTATAGGTGCCGCGCATATAGTAGTTCTTGTCGCCGCGCTTCTTGACGAACTCCTGGAACTTGGGCACGATGCGGTCGTAGCTGCCGTTGCCTGCGCAGTCCACGCGGAAGCGGTCGTTGACCTCCTTGCGGCCATCCAGACTCAGCACCACATTGTGGCACTCCTTATTGCAGAAGTCGATGACGTCGTCATCAATGAGCACACCGTTGGTGGTCATGGTAAAGCGGAAGTTCTTGTTATGGATCTTCTCCTGCTCGCGGCAGTAGGCCACCAGCTTTTTGACCATATCAAAGTTCATCAGCGGCTCGCCGCCAAAGAAGTCCACTTCCAGATTGCGGCGGGTGCCGCTGTTCTCGATGAGGAAGTCCATGGCGCGCTTGCCCACCTCAAAGCTCATCAGGGCGCGGTCGCCATGGTAGCGTCCCTGCGAGGCAAAGCAGTAAGAGCAGCTCAGGTTGCAGCTATGGGCAACGTGCAGGCACAGCGCCTTTACCACAGTGTTGCGGTTTTTAAAGTCGAAGGCCATGTCCTTATAGACATCCGGGCTCCACAGCTTGCCGTTTTCCTTCAGGCTGGTCACGTCGTCGATGCACTGGCGCAGATCCTCCTCGGTCACGTCCGGGCGGCTGCCGTACTTTGCCAGCATGGCGGCAACGATCTCGTCTGCGGTATGCTCCGGGTACATGGCGATGACATCGTAGGCCACCTCGTCCACAACGTGCACCGAGCCGCTGCAGGTGTCCAGCACGATGTTATAACCGTTCAATTGATACTGATGTACCATTTTACACTCCATTCCAGATTACACAAAAAAATGCCGCCCGGCAAAGGCGGCATAGGGTTTGCAAAAATTACTTGTTGCTGTTCTCGCACTGCTGGTTAGCCACGCCGCAGGAGGTCTTGCAGGCGGACTGGCAGGAAGTCTGGCACTCGCCGCAGCCACCGGTCTTAACGCTCTTGGTCAGGTCACGAGTAGCAATAGTCTTAATACGCTCCATGATAGAAACCTCTCTAACTCTCAAAATTTTATCGCGCCGGACATAGTTCCGGTACGCTTTTATCTTGTAATAGGATATCACGCAGCGCGCCTTTTGTCAAGATTTTTTCGCTAAGGCAATACCGCATAATTCTAGGTGCCGATACGGCGAGTGAGGTGCGGCAGATGCTAAGCCAAAAGCGCAGATAATACTTTGTGTATTATCGAGCATTTTGGCAACGCAGATGCCGTGCCGCAACCGCCGGAGTGGTGCTTAAGCCGTAAGGCGGGAATTGTGCGGTGTTGCCCTAAGCCTTTTTACCCGCCCATGGGCTGGTAGCGGGTAAGCACCGTATGCAGCCCCAGCTCCCGGGCGCGCGCCAGTAAGTACCGGTAGCGGCACAAAAGCGCCTGCCGCTCGTAGATGCGCTGCTCGATGAGGTCCGTATCCACCTCCATATCAAACATCATCTCGTTGCGCTTCAAACAGAACAGGCATTCCTTCAGTTCCTCCTCCAGCTCCGGGTGGTAGCGCTCGTGCTCGGTATCCCGCGGGACGCGGGGCGAAAGCAGGGTCTGGGCGTTTTGTGTGGTTCGTTCCGGCATAGGCATCCTCCTTCTGGTACTTTGCAAGGTTTTGTACCTTCCAGTATAGGCGGTGCGGTGCGCAGAACCTGCCGAAGTGTGGCAACGCTCCGGCATAGATTATCCGGCGCTGCTGCGGCATTTTCCAAAAAAGTACAACTTTTTTCAAAAATATGCTTGACAACTCCGGGCTTTTCCCGTATAATAGCACACGTTGAGCGGCTCACCCCGCAAAACACAACAGAATATTGGGGATTTGCATAGTGGTAGTGCGGTAGACTCTGACTCTACTTGTGGGAGTTCGATTCTCTCATCCCCAACCAGATTAAAGCCATCTGAAGAAGTTCAGGTGGCTTTTCTGTTTATATCATTCCGAACCACAGCCGCAAGGCCGTGACTCTTCAAAACTTGAAGAGTCATAACTCTATTACCACTTTGGATTTTTGAAGAGTGACGAAAAAGAAGCGCATCAGCGTTTAAAAGTTCACTCTTCAAGATGAAGAGTCATGGCCTGAAAACGCAGTTTTCTTTGCTTTTTGTTCATGACTCTTCAAAACCCCTGTGGGTCATAGGGAACTTTTGAAGAGTCACCCCTGCCGGGGCGGGACGATTTAGAATGCGCTCCGCGTTCGCTCTGCGCATAATTAGCGGAATTAGTTTTTTACTCGAGATTCAGAAAAGCCTGCGGGCTTTTCTGAATCTCCTTTTCACCAGTGGGGTCGTAACGGTCAACTGCATTTGCAATTCAGACCACCATTTAACCATTGCAGCCCTCCCCGTGAAAATGGGATAGCGGAGCGCATTTCCAATCGTTCGTACTGCACAAAAAACCGGGCAGCCCGCAGACTGCCCGGTTTTTGCTATACAGTTGACCTGCCCTGATAGGGCTTTCTTTTACAGAATGGTGATGCGGCCTGCGCCGTAAGGCTGCTCGTAGTTGAGCAGGTAGCCGGGGTATGCGGCCAGCGGGCTGTTGGCGCTGGACAGGTGCGGCAGACCCGCAGCATCTGCGCCGTCAAAAATCATAGCGTAGGTAGACATCACCAGATAATCCTCGGACACATAGTCCTTGATCAGCTCTGCGCCGTCAAACATGGCAAAGCCGTCGCCCAGATTGCGCAGGGTGTAGTTCATGCCGGCCAGTGCGTAGGTCTTGCTCTCGTCCAGCGGCACATAAGTACCGTTCGCGCGGTCGTAGATCTTCACGTTCTGCACACGAGGCGTGCCGGTAGCACTGCCGATCCAGACGTTCTTGTCGTCGGTCTGCACGGTGTTGGGGATGTCGGTGTGGATCTCATAGGTCGCACCGGCCACCTGCAGGAAGCCGCCGTTCTCCTTGCCCTCTGCACCGGCAAAGCGGGCTGCAAACTCCAATGCGTCCTGGATCTGCTTTCCGGTCACCGACATCAGGCAGGCCACGTTGCCAAAGGGGCTGACCTGCTTGCAGGTCTTGAAGGTCCAGTACCCGGCGTCCTCGTCCGAGCGGATGCCGCCGCCGTTCATGATGGCGATGTCACAGTGCAGCTGCTCCACCTCATTGAAGTAGGTGTAGATGCCGTCGGCCACAAAGTCGCCCAGGTTGGTCTCGCCGGAGCGGATGCGGCGTTTGCCGGTAGCAGGGTCGGTGATGTAAAACTTGGTATCGGCCACGGCGATTTTCTCGCCCAGCATGTCATCCACTGTGTTGACCCATGCGGCCTGCTCTGCTGCCACAGCAGGATCCTCCTGGTCGTAGGTGGACACCAGCCGGGTGGAGATGGTGCCGTCCGGGGCAATGGTCATCTCGCCCACATTGGCAAAGTAGGAGCCGGTCTGGGTCAGGGTGACCAGTCTGCCGGAAGCGTCCGCCACCTGCTTATTCTCCATCACCGTGTGGGAGTGGCCGTCGATGAAGGCATCAAAACCAGTGGTGTGGGCAATGACCTCCTCGCTGGTCCAGGGAGAGGACGAGGGGTCCACGCCCAAGTGGCCCAAGCCGATGACCACATCGGCCAGGCACTTCGCCTTGTCAACGGCCTTCTGCACGGCGCTGTAGAGCTTCTGGCCGTCCTCGCCGCCCAGGATGTCGTAGATGTACTTGGTCTGGGCCTTGTTCATGAAGTAGGCCGGGGTGGACTTGGTAAACGTCTCGGGCGTGGTGATGCCCACAAAGGCAATGCGCACACCACCGCGCACGAACACCTTGATTTCCGGCAGCACCCGCAGATTGGTGCGCAGGTCCACCCAGTTGCAGGACAGGTACGGGAAGTCGGCATCCCGCATGAGCTCTTTGGCACGGTCCATGCCATAGTCGAACTCATGGTTGCCAGGAGTAGCGGCATCGTAACCGGCGGCGTTCATCAACTCAATGATGGAAGCGCCCTGGTCCATGGAGCCGTAAGCCGTGCCCTGCACATGGTCACCGGCGTCCACCAGCAGGACCTTTTTGCCTGCGTCCTGATAGCTCTGCTTCAGGGCGGCAATGGCCGCATAGGTCAGCTCCGGGGCCTGTTTGTCGATGTAAGTGTGCACGTCGTTGGTGTACAGGATGGTGACCTCGGATTTTTCACCGGTCCAGCAGGCAGACGCAGCCGGGGCCCCGACGGCCATGGCGGCGGCAGCGGTGGTGACACCGGCGGCCTTCAGGAAATTGCGGCGGGAGATAAGATGTTTCACGGGAAAACGACCTCCTCTTTTTCTGGCATTTGATGGGGCAGGCTCTCCCCTGCCCCTGACTGGTTCAAGCATAACACAGAACCGCGCCAAGAGCAAGACAAAACATGCCGTTTTGTTCAATTTTCTTTCACATATCAGCCATTTTTCTTGCATTGCGCATCATCGCCGCGCAAAAAAGAGAACGCCCCTGCAGCTGTCCCAGCATACAGGGGCGTTCCCATCCGTTTAAAAAGGCCGGAGAAAGGGGGCCTTAAATGGCGTTGTATTCCTTGAGGATCTTCTCAAGGTCGGTACCCTCGATCTTCTTCAGAGCTTCCTTCAGGGCCAGACGCGGGATGAGCGGCAGGTCCATGTCGGTGATCTTCTTGCCGTCACGCAGCTTGACCGTTGCATTCAGCAGGTCACGCACGTCGTAGGTGCTGCCCCAGACCTCGGGCACACCGCGGTCCACGTTCAGCAGGGTGTACACGGCCTCCATACCGGTGCGCATGGAGTACTCGGTGGTGAAAATGGTATCGCGCTTGGTCTCCGCAAACTGGCCCAGGAAGGCAAAGTTCACAGCGCCCTCCGGCACGATGTCGGGGCGGTCGCCCATGGCACGGGGCATGAAGAAAGCGTCAATATAGGGCATCATCACCGGCACGGTGTTGGCGCTGTGCTCTGCCAGCTCTTCGATCTGGTCGGTGGGCACGCCGATGTGGTACAGCCACTCCATGCAGATCTCCTTGCCGGTGCAGTCGCGCATGGGCTTTTTGACATAATCGCCGGGCTTGTCGCTGAACAGGCCGTAGACCCAGACACACAGCTGATCCTTGGGTTGATCGCGGAACTGCTGCTGACGATTCAGCGTCCAGCTGAGCAGCCAGCTGGAGTCCTTGACTGTAACGATGCCGCCGGTGACGGTGTGACCGCTGAAGGGATCGCGCTTGCAGATCTTCTGGATATACTGCGGAATCTTGTCATCCAGGGTGGTGATGGTGGCGCTCTCCCAGTTGGACAGCTCTGGATCCGAGCAGAACTTTTCGGGGTGGCCGAAGGACGGGTCCTGTGCGGCGATCTTCTTCCACAGATCCCAGCCGTTGCCCGGCTTGATGGTGGGGTCGAAACCGGCTGCCTTGTCCTGGGCACCCACGGTGCAGCTCTCGACGCAGCCGCCGTTGGTGATGAACAGCAGATCGTTCTCGGTCAGGTCGATGTTGGACACCTCGCCTGCGTGCTCCACGGTGACCGAGCTTGCCATCTTGCGGCTGCCCTGAATGTCGAACTTGACGTCCGTGACCTTGGTGTCGTAGTGGAACTGCACGCCAAAGCCCTTCAGGTACTCGATCATGGGCAGGATGATGGACTCATACTGGTTGTAGCGGGTGAAGCGCAGGGCGGTAAAGTCCGGCAGGCCGCCGATGTGGTGGATATAGCGCTTGATATACAGCTTCATTTCCAGTGCGCTGTGCCAGTTCTCAAAGGCGAACATGGTGCGCCAGTACAGCCAGAAGTTGGAATTCAGCACCTCATCGTCAAAGAAGTCGGTGATCTTCTTGTCCTGCAGCTGCTCGTCCGGGGTGAAGAACAGCTTCATGATCTCCATAGCGCCCTTGTCGGACAGGCCGAACTTGCCGTCGGTGTGGGCGTCCTTGCCCTGCTCCACGGTAGCACGGCAAAGGGAGAAGTTGGGGTCCTCCTTGTTCAGCCAGTAATACTCATCCAGCACGCTGGCACCCTCGGTCTCCAGCGAAGGGATGGAGTGCAGCAGGTCCCACATGACCTCAAAATGGTTGTCCATCTCACGGCCGCCGCGCATGACGTAGCCGATGCTGTACTTGTAGCCGTCGCAGGCACCGCCGGGCAGGGCCTCCTTCTCGAACACATGGACATGCTCGCCCTTCATCTGGCCGTCACGCACAAGATAGCAGGCTGCGGTCAGGGCTGCCAGGCCGGAGCCGACGATATATGCGGATTTATGATCAACGCCCTCCGGCTTTTTGGGACGTGCAAATGCTTCGTAGTTGCCACTGGAATAGTACATGGAAAAGCCTCCTTGCTTCGCTGTTTTTCTTACTTACAGCAGTTCAATGCTGCTCTCTATGGCAACAGTATACCCTGCCTTGGCCCGCAGAACAACAAACAAACTCTGCCCCCTGTATAAAATTTAGACAACTGTCCCGTTTTGTTGGAAATGCGTACAAATTGTGACAAAAAAGCGGAATGACCGCTGTCATTCCGCTTTTGCAGGCGTTTGTTTTATTTTGCGGTGGGCTGGGCCACCTCAAAGTCAATCTTGCCCAGATTGACGTCGGAACGCACGATGGTGATCATCATGGTATCGCCCAGGCTCCAGTTCCTGCCGGAGACGGGGTCGGACAGGCGCACGCCCTCGGTGAGCATCGTGCCGGAGGGGGTCAGGCTGGAAGCCGGTACAAAGCCCTCCACGCCGTTCTCCAGTTCAATGAACAGGCCGCGCTGGGTCACGCCGGAAATGCGGCCCTCGTAGCTCTCGCCCAGATGGCGGCGGGCATACTCGGCCTTGTAGCAGTCCTCAGCCTTGCGCTCGATCTGCATGGCGATGACCTCGCGCTCGCTGGCCTGCTTGCTGGCCCGCTCCGCAAAATCGGTATAGCGCAGGATCATGGTGTCCTTGTCGGTGCCCTTGAGCTGCTCGGTCATGATGCGGTGGATGGCCAGGTCCGGATAGCGGCGGATGGGGCTGGTAAAGTGGGCATAGTCCTGCAGCACCAGACCGTAGTGACCCTTGGGCTTTTCCTCGTACAGAGCCTTGGACATGCAGCGCAGCATACCGGTGTTGATGATCTGCTCATACGGGCCGCCGCGCACGCCCTCCAGAATGGCGCTCAGCTCCTTGGGGGTGGGCACCTCCTTGGCAAAGTGGTCGTTGATGCCGCAGGCCTGCAGCAGAGCATGCAGACGCTCCAGCTTTTCGGCGTTGGGCTCCTCGTGCACGCGGTACACAAAGGGGATCTGCTTGACCCGGGCAAAGTGGGCAGCGCACTGGTTGGCCAGCAACATGAACTCCTCGATCATGGCTTCGCTCTCGCCGGAGGTGCGCTTCTTCACGTCGATGCAGTGGCCATTTTCGTCGAGGATCAGCTTGACTTCACCGCTCTCGATGTCCATGCATCCGCGCTCCTTGCGCAGGCGGGCACGGTGGCCGTACAGCTCCTTCATGGCGGGCAGCTGAGCCAGAACCTCGTGGTACTTGCCCTTGAGCTCGTCGTCGGCACTGCCGGCCAGCAGGGCGTTGATCTCGGAGTACACGCCCTTGACACGGCTGCGGATGACCGACTTGACAAAGCGGTAGTCGGTCAGGTTGCCGTCCTTGTCCAGACGCATCAGGCAGGAGAACGCCAGGCGCAGCACGCCCTCGTTCAGGCTGCAGATGCCGTTGGACAGCTGCTTGGGCAGCATGGGCACCACCTGGTCGGCATAGTACACGCTGGTGGCACGGTGAAAGGCTTCGTTGTCCAGCTCACTGCCGGGCTTGACGTAGTGAGACACATCCGCAATATGCACGCCCAGCTCAAAGCCGCCCTCCGGCGTCTTGGTCAGGCTGATGGCGTCGTCGATGTCCTTGGTCTCAGCACTGTCGATGGTGAAGATGGGCAGAGCGCGCAGATCCATGCGGCCCTCACAGTCGGCCTCGGTCACCTCGGCGTTTTCCAGCTTCTTGGCCTCTTCGCGGACCTTATCCGGGAAACGGCTGCGGATGTCCTGCGCATAGAGCAGAGCCTTGGCGCAGCGCTTGGCCTCGTCGGAGCTGCCAAAGCGCATGGCCACGCCCACGCGGTGATCTTCCTGCCGGTTGCCGCGCTGCAGGATCTCCACAGCCACTTTGTCGCCGTCCTTGGCACCGCCCTCGCAGTCGCGCATCATCCGCATGGAGATGGCGGGGCAGTCATCGGGCACGAACTTCAGCATGCCCTCCACACGGCGGACGGTGCCCACCAGATCGTTCTTTTCTTCCAGCACGGCCAGGATCTCGCCCTCGTCGCTGCCCTCCACACGGGGATGCTCAAACTTTTCCACCAGCACCTTGTCACCGGGCATGGCGCCGCGGGTGAAGCGGCCCGGGATGAAGATATCGCTGGTGCCGTCCTCCAGCATGACAAAAGCAAAGTTCTTGCCCAGCTTGACCACCTTGCACAGCAGGGCCTTGTCGGCGCGGCCGGAACGCACCGTAAAGAAAACGCCCTGCCGCTGGCAGATCACAGCCTCGTGCACCAGCTGGTCCACGGCCTCCATCACCTTGCGGTCCGAGCCACGGTCCCCGCCGAACTTTGACTTGAGGTCCTTCACGGTGCACGGCTGATTCTGGATCGCGTGCTCAATTTTATCGCGCATTGCCATAATATTTTTCTCCTTGCTCTTCCTGGCTGCGGCCTCCGTCGGGCTGCAGCCCTGCCAGTTCCGGGCATTGCTGCCCACCCTGCTGCGGCAGCCCGAAAAGACAGCTGCCCGTACTTTTTTCACTCAACTATGTCGGTTTTATACAGAAAAGCAGCCCCGTCAGAGCACGGGGCTGCATGGGGTGCATCAACCTGCCAGACGGCCGGTGAACAGGCAAGCCAGAATTGCCACCACGAAAAAGACGACACCGGCAATGCGGGTCACCTTGGCCAACATCTGGTCAGCCGGGGTCAGGCGTGCGTTGTTGGCACCGCCTGCACTGCCGTTGATGGCGCCGGAAAGGCCCTGGCCGTGGGTGTGCTGCATGAGGGTGAGGAACACGATGACCAGCGAAGCGACCAGCAGGATCGCGCCGCCAACGATTTCGATAACAGACATGGATTGAAACGCTCCTTTATTCAAATTGAATGGGAAAACCACGCAAAAATACGACTATATAGTATCATACCATCTGCAAAAAAGCAAGCACAATTCCGCATTTATCCCAACCAGTGCAGTGCCGTGCACAGCTGTGCAAACACCGCCGCGCTGGAGACCGCCGCCTGCGTCTGTCCGTCCTGCAAGACCACGATGGTGTATTGCGGATCCTCGGCCGGGTAAAGCCCTGCGAACCACAGGTTCTTGCGCTCTTTCCCTTCGGCCGTGAACTGCCCGGTCTGGGCGGTACCGGTCTTGCCCGCTGCCCCGCCGGGCAGGCCGGAAGCATCCTGTGCCGTGCCCTCGGCCACCGTCTGCTCCAGCATGGTGCACAGAGCCGCTGCGGTCTGCTCCGTGAGCACCCGTTCTGCCTGCGGGCGGGCAAAGGCCGACAGCTCTTCCCCGGATGTTTCATCCAGCGCACAGTCCAGCAGGCACGGCGCACGGTAAACACCGCCGTTTGCGATGGTGTTCATCATGGCGGCCACTTGCAGCGGCGTTGCCAGCAGGCTGCCCTGCCCGAAGCTGAAATTGGCCAGCTGCCCGCTCTGGGCCAGTTCCTCGGCTCCCGGCAGGGCTCCGCTCTGGGCGGTAAGGCCCTCCGCCAGCCCGATGCTCCGCCCGAAGCCCAGCGCCTGCGCCTGCTGCAAAAGAGCCTGTGCTCCCAGCTGCTGCCCCAACCGGATAAAATAGCCGTTGCAGCTCTTTGCCAATGCGGCCGAAAGGTCCACCTCGCCGTGCGGCACACCGCCTGCGCAGCGGAAGATCTGCCCGTCCACCACCACCGCGCCGATGCAGTCGTACTCCGGCGCAAGGCCGGCTTCCAGCGCAGCCGCTGCCAGCACCGGCTTGAACACTGACCCCACCGCATACGCCTGCAAGGCCCGGTTTAAAAAGGGGCTGTCCGGCGCTTCCAGACTGGCCGCCGGGTCAGCCGGGTCAAAACCCGGCACACTGACGCAGGCCCGCAGGGCTGCCGTGCGGACGTCCAGCAC
>ERZ894203.1514-NODE-1514-length-12242-cov-23.714696_pt1 | contig 12242 bp, 7 predicted proteins | sample MGYA00380286_ERZ894203 | MGnify/ENA primary metagenome ERZ894203 (study PRJEB32331, sample SAMN06328484) | human gut metagenome | biome: human gut microbiome; feature: stool | host: Homo sapiens | collected 2014-02-06 ... | reverse complement strand
TAGCAGCGACTGACAGCTTGCTGGCAGGTTTACGAATGTAATAAATGAAGGGCTGAACTGTTACAAACTTTTATTGTAATACATGACTTATTAACAATATCTGAGCCATTATCCTGGTTTACCTTTTGCATTTCCAGATATATTTATGCAGTAGGAAACAGGCTTTCTTTTATGTAATCAGCTGTATTTTACAGAAAAAATCAGACTTTCTTTTATCATATCAAAACAAATAAACGCCATGAAATATAGACCGGCAGTTTTATAAACATAAGAAACAAAACGGGCAGCTATTACAAAATTTATCGTTTGCTCCAAAATAAACTCGACATTTTCAGCATATTGTGTTACCATATGTTTAGTAAACATAAACACATTTAACACTTTGATATACTTTTTCAACTTGTATATCAGATATTCATAAATCAGACTAACAGAAAGGACGATTTTTATAAATATGCCTACAATCCGTGATATAGCCAAAGCTGCCGGAGTTTCTCCCGGTGCCGTTTCAAGAATATTAAACAACGATACAACACTTCATGTTTCCGCCGGGACACGAAAACGAGTATTGGAAACAGCCAAAAATTTAGATTACAAAAAAATTCCAAGAGCAAACACACCCATAACCGGAAATCTTTTTACTATGGGAATTGTTTTGTGGTTTTCTGCCGAGGAGGAATTAAAAGACAACTATTATCTTAAAGCAAGACAGGGAGTTGAAGATTTCTGCGTGAAAAACAATATAAATATACTCCGTGTATTTCCGGGTGATTCAGAATATTTTTCTAAATTAAATACCGTTGACGGTCTTATATGTATCGGCAAATTCAGCCGCCTTGAAATCAAAAATTTTATAAACATATGCAGCAATATTGTTTTTCTTGATATGGCAGTAGACGAATTTAATATCACTTCATTATCAATGGATTTTGAACACGCCGTTTACAGTGCACTTGACTATCTGACGGAGTTTGGGCATAGTAAGATTGCATTTTTAGGTGGAAAAGAATATGTAGGCAAACATGAACTTATAACCGACGCCCGCACCACAGCCTACAAAAAATATATGAATCACAGAAAAATGGATTGTGAAACTTATTTTAAAGAGGGAAGTTTTTCTTTTGAATCAGGATTTGACATGATGAATGAACTTTTCCGTGAAAACAATATTCCGACCGCCGTATTTGCAGCAAATGATGTTATTGCACTCGGTGCCATGAAAGCAATCCGTGAAAACGGGCTTAAAATCCCTGATGATATATCCATTATAGGATTTAATGATGAGGAGACAAGTGCTTATATTACGCCGCCGCTCACCACAATCCATGCACCTGCATACGATATGGGACAGCACGGGGCAAATCTTGTATATGTCTCTTCAAATCTTAGCATAAAAACACCGCTTAAGGCTAAAATACCTTGTGAACTTGTGGTAAGAGAAAGCTGTAGGAGGATTTAAAAAACACCCGGATTATTTCATTTAAATAATCCGGGTGTTTTTATTCTTATTAGATATTTTAATTTTTTACTTTACTGCAGCCAATATCCACTTCTGGCAGTCACCGCCCCAGAAATTCCACTGATTTATGTTTCCGCCTGAATCCCTGCTCCAGTCATACACATCAAGACCTGATTTACAGCTTGATGCCTTTGACAATACTGCATATGTTCCATCTGACTGTTTGCTTAATTTAAACAACTGATTTGTCCCTTTGTTCAGACTGTACTGTACAATGTTGGTTCCGTCCGCAGCACTTCCCATTGCCACATCAAGTGCCTTTGTATAATTTGATGCTCCTGTAAGTATATAGTAATATCCGTCACCATTTGATACTATCTTATATTTCTGTGATGCAAATCCATTATATGCCCACTGCTGGATATTCGCATGGTCTGCTGAACTTCCGTCTGCCACATCTAAATATTTGCCTGAAAACTTGTTTCTTATATAAAATATTCCCTCCGTCTTGCTTACTTTAACTGAATTTTTTGTTCCCCATATCGTCTGATTATTTTTTCCTATCAATGAGAATGTCATAACTTCATTGTGGCTCGGTGTTTCATCCTTCTGCTTGAAAAATACACCTTTATACATCACACCGTCTATAACCATCTGACAATAATATGTTCCTTTAATATAACTCCAGCTTCCCGTCACATCCCCGGTGATTTTTCCGTTGGAATTTAATTTTATTTTCTGTGTTGTGAGCATTCCGACATTTTTTGTTGAAGCATCTTTTCCATGATTTACAAATTCATATTCTCCAAGCATATCTGATGCTGAATAACCTGTTTTTGAAATCGTACTTCCGAGATACTCATAAACTGCCGTAACCGGCCAGTTATCCTGATTTAAAAACTGCTGGTGTACTCTCACTTCATGGGACTCATTTCCGCTGTCAAATCTGGTGTGATAAACAAGGTATCTCTGATTGTCCGTGTCAATAAATGCTGAGTTGTGACCGGCTGATTTGTAACCCTGCATTATCGGGGTAAAGTTATAATTTCCCATAACTTTTATTCCACGGTCTGCCTGATTTGTTCCTGCAGAAAATACTGCTGAATTCCCTGCAGCATCAACATAATTTCCATTGATTGTCTTTGAACGGTACATTCTCATATGGTAGCCGCCGTCTGCCCCAAGCCATCCATATGTTACATAGAGATAATAATAACCGCTCTCTGCATCGTACTGAATGTAAGGTGCTTCGCCTGATTTTTTATATCCGCCTGCTATTTTCTTACCAAAATATCCGTCTGTGTTACCACTTGTAGTTTTTGGATATTTCGGCTGACCGGTAGCCGCGTCAAGCTCAAGAATATAAATTCCTCCTGACCATGAACCATATGTCATCCAGAGTTTTCCATTTGCGTCAAATAAAATACACGGATCTATCGCATTTGGATAAAAACTGCTATTATATGCTCCATTTGATAAGAACCAGTTTCCAACTTTCTCAACTTTTCCATTATTTATCAATTTTGGAATATTGGTATTGTTATAGTTTGTATTAACGGTCTTTGTACCAAGGTCAGATGTTGTCGTAACCTTAACATCTCCCTTTGTAAATCCAGAATAAACAACTGTATCTACATAAGAGAACGGACCTGTCGCAGACTTCGATACCCCATATCCTATACATGAACGCACCGCCGTTGATGATGTGCAATAATAAATCATGTACGCACCCTTACTTCCGTCTTTCCATACATAATTTTTATTATAGATAACATCAGGTGCCCAGACACCGTATCCGCCCTTGCAATCGGAGTCATTGTAACCAGCCCACTGGAATGATGATGCAAGCGACTGTTCAAGAGATTCATTTTTTGAAGCTTTTGTGCTTCCACTGTTTTTAACAGCCGTTACAAGTTCCCATTTCTGACAGTCACCGCCCCAATAGTTCCATTCATTTATATTTCCACCTGCTGATTTGCTCCAGTCATATACATCAAGACCTGATTTACAATCACTTGCCTTTGTCAAAATCGCATATGTTCCGTCTGCATTCTGAACAATGCGGTATTTTTGCATTTCTCCGCCCCAATAACTCCACTGCATAATGTTAGTGCCGTCTTTTGATGAACCACCGTCAACATCGACACACTTTTTATAGCTTGTCGCACCCGTAAGAATATAATAATAACCATCACCAGTAGAGACAAATTTAAACTTCTGTGCATCAGAACCGTTGTAAGACCACTGACGGATATTTGCTCCATCTTGTGCTGAGCCATTTTCAATATCAAGGTACAATCCGCTAAACTTATTTTTGATATAATAAATACCCTCGACATTTTCACTCGCATACAAAGATTTGTTTGTATATCCCTGAGTTCCCATAGCAGACCAGTTTCTCAAATCCTTTGATGATGCCTGTGCCATGTGTGAACCATAAATGTTGTAAGAACCTGTCGATGAATCATAAAAAATTGATGGGTCATGCACGGAAATTCTCGTTGTGTTTGAGGTAGCTGATGAACTTGCCGCCGCATTGGCATCAGCAGGTACAGCCGTCATACCGGATATGCACATTGCTGCTGCCATAAGTACAGTTGTGATTTTTTTAAGTCTCATTTTCATACTCTCCTTTAGATTTGCCAAGCGGATATTCGTGGTACACTCCGCTCTTTGCCTGATAGTGTTAAATACTAAGCCTCCAGAAACTCTCCCGTATCCTATTAGATACTTTGCACAAATATTTCTAAATTATTTTATATTTTATGTTGATTATATCAGCATTATTTCATTTTTAAAATACAAAAAAGCAAAAAAACCATATAATTTTTAATTATTATACAACTTTTTTGCTTATTTTTACTATTTATTAAATTTGTTCTGTTTTATCTAAAACAAAAGAGTCAAAAAAATCGCCACTTATATAACTCAATCAATCTCCAAAAGACTAATCCTTTAGAATCGATACATACAAGTGACGATTTCTTTATTTATGCCGCTTAATATCAATATTTATTTCCGATTAATTTACTCCGCAATAATATCCTTTACAACCTCACCAGCAATAATAAGCCCTGCAACCGCCGGCACGAATGCCATACTTCCCGGCACTGATCTTCTCTGCAAACAGGTACGCTGTACCCCTGGAGGGCATATGCAGTGATTTTTGCAATTATCATTTTCATCCTCGATAGGTGTCATAGGTTTTTCTTCCGAATAAACAACTTTAAGCTTTTTAACACCTCGTTTTTTAAGCTCACGGCGCATTACTTTTGCAAGCGGACACACTTTTGTTTTGTAAATATCTGCCACTTTAAATGCACTTGCATCCATCTTATTTCCGGCTCCCATGCAGCTTATTATCGGTATATTCATCTCCTGACACTTCATAACAAGCGATATTTTCGCTGTCACGGTATCTACTGCATCTACAACATAATCATACTCTTCAAATGGAAATGTATCTGCATTTTCAGGCAGGAAAAAGGTCTTATAGACATTTACCGTCACTTTGGGATTTATCTCCAAAATACGCTCACGCATAATATCTACTTTGTCTTTTCCGACCGTTTTTCTCGTTGCGATAAGCTGGCGGTTAAGATTTGTAAGGCAGACTTTATCGTCATCTATCAAATCTATCTGCTCCACTCCGCTGCGGACAAGTGCATCAACAGTATAACCGCCGACTCCGCCTATACCAAAGATTGCCACTCTTGATTTGTGGAGTTTTTCAATACCTTCTTTACCTATTAATAATTCCGAACGCGAAAATTGATTTTGCATTTAAACCTCCGTATCCACTAGCAGATTTCTGCTCCTGCCGGCATCTTCTTTTCAGGTGTCATAAGTGAGAGATTTCCGTCTGCATCTTCTGCACAGAGTAACATTCCCTCTGATAATACACCGGCGAGTTTTGCAGGTTTAAGATTTACAAGTACCATTACTTTTTTGCCTACCATTTCTTCTGCTGAGTAATGCTTCTTTATTCCTGATACTATCTGTTTTACTTCACTTCCGATTTTTACCTGTGAGCAGAGAAGTTTCTTTGATTTCTTTACTTCCTCACACGCAATTATCTCACCTACCTGGAACTGCATTTTCTCAAAGTCATCAAATGTAATTTCAGGTTTTGCTGCTATATCTATTACTTCCTCGTCTGAACCTGTTTCCTCTGCTGCTCCGGCTGCCGCTTTCTGTGCCGCCTGAATTTCCTCAGCTTTTGCAAGTACATCTTTCACATCCAGTCTCATAAAGAGAATTTCAGGTGCATCTGTCACCTTTGTTCCTGACTCATAAAGACCGAATTTATCCATATCTTCAAGTGCACGCTCTGTTGTATTGAGCTGTTTTAAAATCTTGTCTGTAGTGTCAGGCATAAATGATTTCAAAAGGCTTGCACCGATTGTGATGCTCTCGATAAGGTTGTAAAGAACTGTTGAAAGTCTGTCCTTCTTTGCCTCATCTTTTCCGAGCACCCAAGGCTCTGTTTCATCGATATACTTGTTACATCTCTTAAATATCGTAAACACTTCCGTAATTGAATCTGCAACACGAAGTTTATCCATTTTTTCTTCAACTTTCTTTGGTACGGAGAGTACAAATGACTTAAGTTCATCGTCAACACTTTCCGTAACACCCTTATTTTCTGCAACTCCGCCAAGATATTTGTTTGTCATTGAAATCGTTCTGTTGACAAGATTTCCAAGTGTGTTTGCAAGGTCTGAGTTCATACGCTCAACCATAAGCTCCCATGTAATCACACCATCATTTTCAAATGGCATTTCGTGGAGTACAAAGTAACGAACTGCATCAACTCCGAACATATCTACAAGGTCATCGGCATAGATTACATTTCCTTTTGATTTACTCATCTTGCCCTCGCCCTGAAGCAGCCACGGATGACCGAATACCTGCTTTGGAAGTGGAAGTCCGAGTGCCATAAGCATGATAGGCCAGTAAATTGTGTGGAATCTAAGAATGTCCTTACCTATAAGATGAAGGTCAGCAGGCCAGAATTTTTCAAAAAGGTCTGTTCCTGTTTCGCTTGTATCGTTGTTTCCGTCAACATCATATCCAAGTCCCGTGATATAGTTGCTGAGTGCATCCACCCATACATATACGACATGACCCGGATCAAAATCTACCGGAATACCCCATTTGAAAGAAGTACGGGATACACACAAATCCTGAAGTCCCGGAAGAAGGAAGTTATTCATCATCTCGTTTTTGCGTGACTCAGGCTGAATAAATTCAGGATGTGTATTGATATGCTCAATAAGTCTGTCTGCATAGTTGCTGAGTTTAAGGAAATAAGCCTCCTCTTTTGCAGGCTGACATTCCCTGCCACAGTCAGGACACTTTCCGTCTACAAGCTGTGATGCAGTAAAGAATGACTCACAAGGTGTACAGTACATTCCCTCATAATATCCCTTATAAATATCTCCCTGTTCATATAATTTTTTGAAAATCTTCTGAACCTGTTTCTCATGGTATTCATCAGTTGTTCTGATAAATTTATCATATGATGTGTTCATCAAATCCCAGATGGACTTAATCTGTCCCGATACATCATCAACAAATTTCTTTGGTGTTATACCTGCTTCATCAGCTTTAATCTCAATCTTCTGTCCATGCTCATCTGTTCCTGTCTGGAAACGAACATCATATCCCTGCTGTCTTTTAAAACGCACGATACTGTCTGCGAGAACAGCCTCGTAAGTGTTTCCGATATGCGGTTTGCCTGATGTGTAGGCAATCGCTGTTGTCAAATAAAATCTCTTTTTCTCTGCCATTTTGAACCTCCAATAAAATAAAAAAATCTTTAAGAATAGAAATATTCTTAAAGACGATCATACCGCGTTACCACTTTAATTTATCCGCACTTCACAATGCGAACCTCAATCACTGCCATCACAGTGCCACGCTTTAACGGGCGTACCCGGTACCTCCTACTTTTTATGCTGCACTATCATTTTTATTTACACCTACGGCATAAACATAAGATTATGTTCAGAGTGTACGGCTCCAAGACCATCTTCTGCCACATTCCATATGCCCTTTCTCAGCAACGGGTCGCTCCCTCATACATAACACATAATGTACCAAGCAACGCTACGGGTTCTCTGTAATACTTTCTGTAACATACTTTTCTTTTCACAGCCTTTTTCATTTATAGATAAATGTATTTTAATATGTGGGGTAATTTTTGTCAACTGTTATATTGTGCTTTCAAAACTATTTGCAGCATATATTTTTATACAGAAAAAGCGTCTGCTGTAAAACAGACGCTAAATTTCATATAATGGACAGCGGAACGGAATACACCGAACAATCTTCTATAGCTATTATTTGTCCCCAATCAGGAAGTAGGCTGTCCCTTCCACCTTTACTTCGCTTTCGCAGGCATCTCTCCTAAATATCTCTCTTAAGATTGAGATATATAATTTTTACAATAAAATCAAGTGTTATTCCAGTCATTTTATATACTATTTTTTAACAACCAGCGGAATCTTTCCAGCAACAAATATTGCTTTTGAAGACATCTTTCCTTTATGAATCATATTCCTAGAATACAATTTTCTCTTTTTCTTTGAAGTTTTCACTCGAACTTTTTTATATCCTTTTGCAAATGAATCCTTTCCAATTTGTTTTTTAGTCAATTGATTACTTTTAATCAATATATATTTAAGATTTTTGCATCCATAAAAAGCTCTTTTTCCAATCTTTATAACACCTTTAGGAATTACTATATATTGTAACTTAATACATTTTGCAAAAGCATTATCTCCTATCTTAGATAACTTTTCATTCAATTTAAGAGTTTTCAATTTATTGCACTTATAAAATGCATTTGCGTCAACATTTGTTATATTTTTACCAAACACAACCTTTTTTAATTTTATATTTTTATAAAATGCTTTCTTTCCAATAGCAGTAACTTTATAAGTAATGCCTTTGTACTTTACAACTGATGGAATTTTTACAGTTTTTCTTGATTTTTTTAAATTCCGAACATAACTAACCGTATTACTTTTTCCTGTCTTTGTTATTTTATACAAAGCAGTTCCATTAGAACCAATAAATGTACATCCTTTTGCAACTGTTTGGTTTTTATCAGAATCGTCACTATCAATTATATCAGACTTTGGTGTAGCTGTAACCGTGGCAGTCTGAGTTGGCGAAACTGTTTCACTCGGTTGTAATGTCGGAACTACGCTTGGTTCTATAGTAGCTGACGCACTCGGAACAGTGGTTGTTTCACTTGGTTTTTGCGTTGGTGTCAAATCTGGTTGCAACGAAACAGTCGTACCCAGCGTTGTGGTTTCCGATGTTATCGGAACAGACGGAGTATTTGGTGTTGATGTACCTGACACATCCGGAATAGTGGTTGTTTCGCTTGGCTTTTGCGTTGGTGTGCTTATCTGCCCAGAATCCGGAATGTTTGTCACTTCAGGACTCGGAGTTACCGTCGGTGCCGTTGTTTCTGTTGGCATCGGATTCGATGAATTACCCGGTGTTGATGTAACCGATGCACTTGGATCCGGTGATGCAGTTTCACTCGGTTTTTCTGTAGCCTGTACACTCTTTACAGTAATTGTACACTTCTTCATAAGCAAACTGCCATCTTCATCTACCGATGTAGATACACAATATATGTCTGTTTTTCCTGATTTGTGTGCTTTTATCTCTCCATCATCTGAAACAGTTGCAATATTATTATTTAGCGAGTTCCATGAAACATGATTATTAACCGCATTTGATGGCTCTATCGAACAAGATAACTTATAACTCTCTCCTTCTTCAAGTTCTAATGATTCATTTGACAAATTAAGTGACTGCAATAAAATCAACTTATCATCTGTTTTTTTCTCCAATTCATATGTTTCATCTATTGTTCCATCATTTCCTCTGTCAATCGTACAAGTAGCACTTTCCTGATTATCAACAACAATAACATCGTTTTTTTGTATTTGTATATTTGAAAAACCTGTTATCATATTATTTTGACCATACATTTCCAAGGATACATCGCCATCTCCCTGACCGATGATTTTGTACTCATATTTTTCAGCATCTTTTAAATAGATAATCTTTGTATAATCTTTTGTATATGGTTTATACTGTGATATAAATCGTCCATATGTATTTGTAACATCGGATTCCTCACCATCTTTTATATATGCAACCGTATTACCTGACGAATCTGTCACTTCAACATCTACAGGACACTTCAAAACGGCTTTCTGAGAATACTGACAATATTCCGGAACTTCCACACCTGATGGAAGTTCAAATTTACAATATTGCTCCAGATAATTTATATTATGTTCTACAAGCTCCCTTTTACCCTCATAATTAAACGCATATTTTAGCAAATATCCGCCCCAGCCACTTATTCCATCAGGACTAAGCGAATTTAAATCAAGATATGTTTTTTCCCCTTCTATACGAAGACAATATAACATATTATATTTATTGTAAAAATCCCATGCATTTTCTTCTGTTTGTTCGTTTGAAAATCTGACTCTGCTTTCTTCTAACAAATTTGCATAATGTGCCGTTAAGAACGCATATCCATTTGTATATGCAGCATTTTTAACTACACCGCCCATGTCAACTAATAAATTAACACAAAATGCCGCCAGTTCAATTGTTTCTGTTGCTTCTCCTAACAGATTATCAAACTCTCCCTTTTCAACCTTTATCTCACCCCCTACTGCTGTCTGTAATGCATCAGCATTTTTCAAACCATGTAAAATCAATTTCTTAAACGGCTCCCAATAACCATTTTCCATCTCTTGTTCAAGAGAATATGCTGCTGCTCTAAGTTCAAATGGTAAATCTTCAGCCTTTATAATTTCTTCAAAAAATTGATTATATTTCTGATATAATCCGATTTTTTCTTCTGTATGAAAAAATGCAACCACATCCTCAATGGCATCCGAGCCAAAAGTAAATGATGCCGACGCAATTTTAAACGCTTTTGCAAATCTGTCACTTGATAATGTCACGGTTTTTCCATCATCATTTAACTCTAATTTTTCTTTTGCAAACAATTTTTTTATTAGTTCATCTTTTTCCTTATCTGTTTTTGCATCCATTATTTTTTCTAGCAAAACATCATCATCTATTTCTTTTATTTTGACCATATTATCATAATTCTTAATTATAGAATCTACATTTGAAAACACATCTAATTCATCAGATTTCTTTCCTATAAAAGAAGTTAAAAGTGTTTTATATTTTTTTATTCCCGGATAATCATTCTCCACATATGTTCCCGGATCCATCCAGCTTTTTAACTCGCCATTAAAAATCATACCATTTGCATACAAAAGTCCTCTGGCAATTTTTCCTTCGGTTGTATTATTCAGATAATTACCAAATTGCCAACTGCCATACTGCTCATTATTTATCAAAGTTTGATATGCTCTTTGAGCAGAACTTGCATCCTGTACATACTCAATTCCTTCTTTGACATTATCAAATCCATATTGCGTGCATACGGAACTCATAAGCTGCATTTTTACATCATTTGGCAAATCCTTTTCTGAAATCGCTAAAAGCATTTTTTGAATGTCTCATTGTCGGTTGAATATTTTTTGACAGCTTCTATGATAGAAGAATTATTTTTTTGACTTTCATCATATTTAACCTCATCAACAGTTCCATCACTACATACAGTCCCCGCATAACTCCAAAGATTAGAGGAGGAAAGATTTATATGCAAAGCGGGACGCACACCAACAGAGGTATCGTCCACATTGCAAAAGCGGATGTAACTGATACATTCACCATCGTCATTTATATATGAAGTAACATTAGTATTAATACCTTGCGTACGCAACCACCACTGTCCATTGCCAGAATATGAACCATTTGTGGATGTATGTGCCCCACATTTTTTTGTATATTCTGTATTTTTTGCTTCCCTTGTTTTACTTTCAGTTCTATAGTTACTGTAAAATCCATATGACTCATTGCTTGCCTCAGAGATTGCTAACAGATAAACTTTATCTTTAGTATCTTTTCCGCCATTGGTATCCCAATCTGGATTTTTCTCATTAACTACATTAGTTATCTTTATTGCATCTTGCTCTACATTAGAAAATGCATTATCTAAAAAATTGTCATTTGTATAATCTTTTCCCTCTTGATTGGCAGATGCATCATAACCATTAAGCCAGCTTCTACAGGTACATTGTCCCCATGTATTAAAACTCCTAGCTATTTCATTATATTGTTTTACATCGAGATTTTGGTCTGCAAGTATAAACGCATCGTCACCGTCTACAGAGAGTATACGCCATTTTATCGGCTGTTTTTCATCATTTTTATCTGCTACCCCATCTCCGTTTGTATCATTCTGCCAGTAATTTCCAAACCATATACAGTCCCATGTCGATACTCCATCACTATCCATTGTCGGATTGTTCAACTTGTAAGTTGATGATGCTTTGGCTGTTTTAGGTATATTATCTGTTACACTTAAAATTATTGAACAAGATAATACAATAGCTACTAATGATTTAAAATTATGCTTCATATAATAGACCTCCCTGTGTAATTAATAATCTCTAACCCTTATTTATAAGGTTTTTGATTACTCTTTTGTAAAATCATCCATTTTTAACTCCTCTATCTGTATAATTGCAAAACATCGTTATACAATTATTATAGTCGCATTGCGACTATTTTCAATATTATAAGACCAATTTCTTATAATTGTAGTAACAGTTCAGCCTCTCATTTATTACATTCGTAAACCTGACAGCAAGCTGTC
>ERZ894203.1503-NODE-1503-length-12270-cov-11.833647_pt1 | contig 12270 bp, 10 predicted proteins | sample MGYA00380286_ERZ894203 | MGnify/ENA primary metagenome ERZ894203 (study PRJEB32331, sample SAMN06328484) | human gut metagenome | biome: human gut microbiome; feature: stool | host: Homo sapiens | collected 2014-02-06 ... | reverse complement strand
AACCGCTGACCTCTTGCATGCCATGCAAGCGCTCTCCCAGCTGAGCTATACCCCCGAAAGAAATGCGATATTACGGGACATTTTTGATCTTGTCAACTCTATCCGCGAAAATCGCATCCTAGAAAGTAAAAATTAGTTTCCGGCTCTCTGAGCTGCCCACTTCTCCATACCTTCGTTGAGGCGGGTAAGGACGCGCTCTTGACCGTACAGTTCAAGGGTTGCGTCGATAGACGGAGTCTTTTCAGCACCTGTCACCAAAACGCGCAGAGGAATTGCAAGATGCAAGACCTTGACGCCCTGCTCATCCATGATTTCTTTCATCAGACCATAGATGTTTTCTTTCTTCCATTCGATGGTAGGTGCTTTGCGGACGAAAGCAGCCATCGCTTCGAAAGAAGCATCTTCCTTGTCCTTGAGCTGAGCGGGCAGAGAAGAAGCATCAACCGGATTGTTATGGCAGAACAGCATTGCTGCTTTGGCAAGAGCCTGGAGGGTCGGTTCGCGGCTCTTCAGGAGAGCCATGACGCCGGGCAGGTCCTTGACGAGGCTCAGATCGCCGCCGAGCTTTTCAATTCTCGGTTTGACGAGCTCTGCAAGCTTCTTATCGTCATATTCTTTGATGTATTCGTGATTCAGCCAGTCCAGCTTCTTCATGCTGAAGCGGGCAGGAGAACGGCTGCAGTCGGAAAGTTCGAACCATTCGGCCAGCTGTTCGCGCGAGAATTTTTCGTCGTCCTTGTGCCCCCAGCCCAAGCGAGCCAGGTAGTTGAACAAGGCTTCCGGAAGATAGCCCTCTTCGTCATACTGCAGGACGCTGACAGTGCCGTTGCGCTTAGAAAGCTTCTGACCGTCTTCACCGTGGATCAGCGGCAAGTGTGCGAACGTCGGCAGGGGTGCGCCGATAGCGTTGTACAGATTGATCTGACGCGGAGTGTTGTTGATGTGGTCAGCACCGCGGATAACGTGGCTGATCTGCATATCCCAGTCGTCAACAACAACGGCAAAGTTGTAAGTCGGGATGCCATCGCCTCTCATGATCACGAGATCGTCCAATTCGGAATTCGCAACAGTAATTTCGCCGTAAACACCGTCTTCCCAAGTCACAACGCCATCGTCAGGGTTACGGAAACGAATAACCGGTGTAACACCTTCGGGAATAGGTTTACCGACACAGTTTTCTGGACGCCAGCGACCGTCATAACGAGGTTTTTCGCCGCGGGCCTTCTGTGCTTCACGCATCTCATCAAGCTCTTCCTTAGTGGCGTAGCACTTGTAGGCTAAGTCTTTAGCCAACAGCTGGTCCACCACTTCCTTGTAACGAGGAAGGCGATTCATCTGATAGACGACTTCCTTATTGTCATAGTCGAGGTTGAGCCACTTCATTGCGTCCAGAATCACTTGAGTTGCTTCAGGAGTGGAACGCTCGCGGTCGGTATCTTCAATGCGAAGAAGGAATTCACCGCCGAAATGACGGGCAACAGCCCAACAATAAATCGCTGTACGAGCGGTTCCCAAATGCATCATTCCTGTAGGACTCGGAGCAATGCGAGTACGGACTTTTGTAAACATGGTTTTTAACTAATCCCGTGAATATTGAATTTCCCGCAAAAGCGCGGGGCAAGCATAAGTTTTGATTTTACCGCGTTAGGCTCCGGCCGATAAACGCTTTTCTCTTCCGACCACTCTATAAAAACAAAGGTCGGCCAAAACTCGGCCGACCTGAGTTAACCAATGTGCCTGTTAGCTAACGAACTGCCAGAGGATGAGCAGAACGAACTGACCTGAAAGGATTCGCAGGAACATCGCCAAGGGATAAACCGTTGAATATGCAACTGCGGATACGTTCTTTTCCGTCAGCGTGCTGGCGTAAGCCAAAGTGGGAGGATCGGTTGTTGCACCGGCAATCATGCCCACAATGCTGTGATAGTTCATCTTGTAGACCTTGCGGGCAATACTTCCGATGACAACCAAAGGAATAATCGTGATGAACAAACCTAAGAATAATCGTGATGAACAAACCTAAGAAGGCATAGAGCAGACCGTTGCCTTCGACGATCGCGTCAACGAACGGACGACCGGCGGCTAAACCCACGCTCGCAAGGAATAATGCGATGCCCATTTCACGGAGCATCAAGTTTGCGGACGCCGTGGTATAGGTGATGAGCTTGAAATTCGGACCGTAATAGCCCAGCAGAATCGCAACAATCAGCGGACCGCCGGCCAAACCCAATTTCAGCGGGACCGGCATGCCGGGAATGGCGATCGGAAGGCTGCCGAAAAGAATACCTACGGCGATACCGAGGAAAATAGAAATCAGGTTCGGATGATCGAGTTTCTTTTCCTGATTGCCGAGTTTGTCGGCCAAACGGCGAATCGAGCGCTCCGGACCAACGCAGTAGACCACGTCACCGATCTGAAAACGAAGATGCGGATACGGGAAAAGCGTCATACCGGCACGGAAGATACGTGTGATATTGACACCGTCGTAGCGGCTTAAGTGCAGGTCATGAACAGTCAAGCCGTTCATGGCGCTTCGGGTCACACGGATATTGCGTGCTGTAATCGGAGAACTTTCCGTAGCCAAGTCGACATCTTTATCTTCAGAACCGCAAAAAACCGTAATGGCGTCCTTGTTTTCTGCCGAAGCAACAATACGCATCACGTCGCCCACATGTACGGTGTCTTTAGCATGAGGACTGATGATCGTTCCTTTATGCAGCAGTCGAGAGCAAATAAACGGGCGGCCGATAAAGTTGCGAAGCTGTTCAAGCTGTTTTCCCTCTAAAGCGGCGTTCGTAACTTTTACGTGGAAGAAAATAGGAGCTTCGTTATTTTCCTTTTCTGCCTCTTCCCACATCCGGTCTTCTTCCTTGAGGTCAATGCGGAAAATAAAACGCAGACAGATGGAGGTCGCAATAATGGCCACAACGGCAAGCGGATAGGCGCAGGCATAGGCAACGGCAATATCCTCGCCCTTGTAATCCAGCATATTCAAGGCTTCCTGTGTCGCACCCAAACCCGGGGTGTTCGTCACAGCGCCGAAGTAAACACCGAGCATCTGCGGCAGCGAAACAGTATCGGAAAATGCGAAATACAGCCCTACCGTCACCGCTAAGCTAAGGAAAACAGCCAAAAGCGTCAGGAGATTTAACTGAATACCGCCGCTTCTGAAAGAGGAGAAAAAGGAAGGACCGACCTGCAGGCCGATAAAGAAGACAAAGAGAATCAGACCGAAGTCGCGCAGAAAATGCATGACCGTCTTGTTCACCGTAAAGCCGAAATAACCTGCTGCTAGGCCGGCGAACAGAACGAAGGTCACGCCGAGCGAGATTCCGAAAATTTTGATTCGTCCGAGCAGCAATCCGACCGTGATGACGATCGCATAAACCAAAAGAATATGCCCGACCGAATTTGAGTCGCTCCACAAAGAAACGAGCCAAACCATATTGATACCTTGGGAAATGATGTTTAATAAATAGAGAGTTTTACCGATAGTGATAAGGTCTCTCACAATGCGGAATAAATTTTAATTAGTTCTAGGAATGAGAAGTTTTAATTCTCATGAAACATCCTATTGTTTTCCCTAGCAAACTTTAAACTTTCGAATTTTTGCAAGCGTTTTTACTTAAGCCGGATTCATGATTTCTGAGAGCTAGGCCTCTTTTGCAACCGAGCATCCAATTATTTGGCGCAGATCAGCAACCGTTTTCGCTCGGGCACTCTTCGAGAAAAATCTTGTTTTTTGAGTTTGTAGGCAGAAATGACTGTATAAAACTTTATTTAGCAGATTAAATAGTCGAGTTTTCTACAGAGAAACAAAAGCCCGATGCTTCGTGCACCGGGCGAGAATTTGATCTGGTGCACGATACTGGTTTCGAACCAGTGACCCCTGCCGTGTGAAGGCAGTGCTCTACCCCTGAGCTAACCGTGCTTTCCAATGAAGCGTGATTCTACACGATTTTTTAATTCTTTTTCTTGCTCTGTTCGAGCGTTTTCTCAACGCCCAGATTAGCAAGGAAATCCGCGCGTTCATTACCCTCGATTCCATCGTGACCTTTGACCCAAACCCATTCAATGTCATGCGGTTTTGCGGCTTCGTACAGTTTTTTCCAAAGATCAGCATTCTTAACCGGAGAGCCGTCTGCCGTTTTCCAGCCTTTTTTGATCCATCCGTAGATCCACGCCGTCATTCCTTGTTGGACGTACTTGCTGTCTGTGTGCAGCGTAACTATGCAAGGTTCTTTTAAACGACACAATGCTTCGGTCGGGGCCGTGAGTTCCATTTGATTATTCGTTGTACTTAGTGCGCCGCCGCAAAGCTCAAGCACATGACCCTTGTATTTCATCCATGCGCCCCAGCCTCCGGGACCGGGATTGCCTTTGCTCGCGCCGTCGGTCCAAATTTCTACTTCTTTCATCTCAATCTAAAGTTACGTTGAACGGGTTCGGTCTTTATTCACTCTTGGGGGCAGGACGGCGCCCCAAGAAGAAAAACTTCTTGTTCACGGCACGCCCCACCAGCTTGCAGCCTGCTACTTCCTTCGTCGCACTGATCGCAAAAATTGCGCCGCACTGAGGCCACCAGCGATCACCGGCCTTCTCAATCCATGAGTCTTCCCTGCTCTGAGGAGAAGAAAACGTGAGGCCGTAGCATCCGAAAGCGCCTCGGTCGACATGGAATGAGAGTAAGTGCAGCCAGTCCCGAATCTGGAAAACTGACATAAACTGCCTGCCGGGCAGAAAGGTCTTTGCCCCAAAGCGCTGCATTTTAAAACGCAGACCCCATAAGCTCATCAAATTAAACCCGGTCAGAATAATCCTTCCGCCCGGAATCAATATCCGATAAATCTCTCTCAATAGAGCGTGTGGATCTTCAGAGACTTCCAAGGAGTGCGGCATGACGACCAGATCGATGCTCTCGCTCTCAAACGGCATGGCTTCAAACAGCATCTGCAGAGGCACGCGATCGTCCGTTTCCAAGAGCTGAGTCAGAGGCCGCAGAGTCGGCTCGGCAGCCACCTTGAGTCCGATTCGATTATTCTTTAAAAAATCGATTCCGGTCGCACCCAGCTGCACCGCGTTATATCCGAAACAATCGGATACCAATTTGTCGTACTGGTTCTGCTCCCACCGGAGGGCATACTGACCCAAGGATGAAGAGTAAAATTTTTCGAGTGTTATCGTTTCGGCCATAAATGACTGACGTTGCGGACGATGATAATTGAAACACAATCGCATCGATCCGGAATGATTTTCCATTAAAGTGCCTGATAATTGTATCTTTATCCTGACTTCTGAGCACCACTCCGATGTTTCTGAAAACCGCTCTCCGTACCTTGGCTTTGTCTTTGGTTTTAGCGCTTCCGCTGCACTCTTACGCTTCCGAACCTCCGGAGAGTGAAATTGAAGAAATCGTGACGCCCGGCGCCGATGACGACGAAATCTATACGGTTTGGACACGCGTACGAGACGGTTTCAAGATCCCGAACATGGAGAACTCAGTCGTTGACGAAAATCTTGCAAAGTATTCCAAACGTCCGGATTACTTGCAGCGCATGGCCAATCGCTCTCAGAAATATCTTTATCACATCATTGAAGAAGTCACCACCCGGGGGATGCCGACAGAAATTGCGCTCCTGCCTTTCGTAGAAAGTGCTTTTGTCACCAACGCCAAATCTCGAGTCAAAGCCGCAGGCCTTTGGCAATTCATGCCGGCAACAGGCAAGCATTACGAACTTGACCAGACAATGTGGAAAGACGAACGCTACGATGTTTTACAGAGCACTTCGGCGGCGCTTACTTACCTGCAGAGATTGCACGACGAATTCAACGATTGGCCGCTTGCCTTTGCTGCGTACAACTGGGGAGAAGGCAATGTTCGCCGCGCGATTAAGCGCAACCAGTCTTTAGGACTTCCGACGGATTACATGTCGCTCAAGATGCCGGCTGAAACCCGCAACTACTACCCGAAACTTCAGGCGATCAAGAACATTGTTCAGAATCCGAACGACTACGGCATCAAACTCCCGACCATTTATAACGAACCCTTTTTCGTTCAAATCTTCAAAGATCAGGATATCGACGTCAAACGTGCCGCCAACCTCGCCGGCATGAGTCATGAAGAATTCAGCACTTTGAATCCCTCCTTCAACCGTCCCGTCATCGTAGCATCGCACAACCACTCGATGCTGATGCCGACCGATAAGCTCGACCAATTCATCGAAAATTTAGTCGCGTACCGCACCAGCGGTAAACCGCTTTCGAGCTGGACAACTTACCGAGTCAAACCCGAAGATACCGTTGCTTCCATCGCTCGTAAAGCTCACATGACGGAAACGGCCCTGCGCGAAGCAAACCAGATTCCGGTCGGAAGGCGAATTAAACCCGGTTCTTTGGTTCTTGTCAGCAAAGCAAGCGGGCTCGGAAACGCAGAAGACATCTCTTCCGACACAATTGATGCTTCATTTGCTTTAGCGCAAGACTACCGCCGCGTTACTTATCGCGTTCGCCGCGGCGACAATATGAGAAGTGTGGCACGACGCTTGGGCGTTTCGCCTGCGACCATCATGAAGAGCAACGGCCTGCGCTCCCAACGTCTGCGCGTCGGCCAGACACTTCGTGTCAATGTGCCGATCGTTACCCGTCAGACGACTTCCTCACGCCCCTCTACGGCTAGGAGTACTCCGAATACGCCGGTTGCATCCACCAAATTCTACGTCGTGCGTAAGGGCGACACGCTGTACAGCATCGCGAATCGATACGGCATCAGTGCTTCCGCGCTGAGAAACGCAAACAACATTTCGGGAAATAACATTTCTGTCGGTCAGCGTCTAACCATTAATGCTTCAGGCACCCCGACCAAACGCCACGTTGTGCTGGAGGAAGTCCCTGCCAAACTTCAAAAGCAGGTTAACAAACGGCCATTGGCTAACAAGGCAACCTACAAAGTTAGAAAAGGCGACACGCTTTTCTCTATTGCCTCTTCTGCCAATATGTCTGTCAACCAGCTAAAGAAATTAAACGGTATCCGCAACAACAATCTAAAAGTCGGACAAACATTAAAACTGGCACAGTAATCTTCGCTGCTATCCATTCAGGCGCAGGCTTCACATGCTCTGCGCTTTTTCTTTGCCGTTATTCTTCTGACCTTCGATTAAGCAATTTCGTGTTTTTGTTCACAAGTCCTGATTTGTTTTCTGTAATTCGTCCTGAATTCGGCAAAATTTGCTCTTTTAATCTCAAAGTCGCTTAATATCTCATCAGTTTTAAAATTCCTTAGGACGAACAATGAGTTTGCTCAAAGACAAAAAAATCTTGCTGACGGGTGTGTTATCTAACCGCTCTATCGCTTACGGTATTGCCAAGGCTTGTCATCGTGAAGGCGCTCAGCTCGCTTTCACCTACCAGAATGAAAGATTCTTGGATCGCATCACGGGCTTTGCTAAAGAATTTGACAGCGATATCGTCCTTCCGCTGGACGTTGCCGATGACGCACAGATTTTTGCTCTTGCCGAGACGCTTAAAAACACGTGGGGAACATTGGACGGTGTCGTTCACTCCATCGGATTTGCGCCACGCGAAGCCATTCAGGGTGACTTTTTAGACGGTTTGTCACGCGATGCCTTCAAAACAGCACTCGATATTTCCGCCTACTCCTTCCCTGCATTGGTTAAGGCCCTGGTTCCTCTGATGGAAGGCCATCCTTCCTCCGTCCTGACGCTGACTTACTTAGGCAGCGAACGCGTCGTCCCGAATTACAACACTATGGGCGTGGCTAAAGCAGCTCTTGAGGCCTCTGTCCGCTACCTGGCCAACAGCTTAGGCCCCAAAGGCATTCGTGCCAACGCTATTTCTTCCGGTCCGATCAAGACGCTGGCTGCCAGCGGCATCAAGGATTTCTCCAAGATTCTGAAATACATGGAGACCTCCGCTCCGCTCAGACGCACGGTCACGATCGACGAAGTCGGCAATACGGCAGCCTTCCTGCTCTCCGACTACGCTTCCGGTATCACGGGCGATAATGTTTACGTCGACGCCGGTTTCCACGCCGTCGCTGTCCCCGATCTTTTGGAATAAGGATTCATCATGCATTTTTGGGCTTTCATCGGAAGTCTGCTTCTTGCTTCCGGCGTTGCTATGGGAGCGTATGGTGCACACGGCTTACGGGCCATCGTGGATGTACCTCGTTCCATTGAAGCTTTTGAATATGCGGTTCAGTATCAGCTCATCAGCGCTTTAGGTTTTTTTGCCATCGCTTGGGCAACAAACCACTTCAAGGCCGGTTTAGTCAACCTGGCCGGCCTCCTGCTTCTGATCGGAACGATCGGTTTTTCTCTGAGTATTTATCTGTTGGTTCTCGCTCAGTGGAGACCTTGGCCGTTGGTCACTCCGATCTCCGGCGGTTTCATGATCGCCGCCTGGATCGTTATGGCAATTGCCTGTCTGACTTCTAAGCCGAAGCACAGTTCCTTCTATTAACTTCGTTTTGTTCCGAAAGATCGATGCTCTCTTATCTGCCTTATCCGCTTTTATTTGTGACCGACTGCTCCGAGCGGCCGCCGCAAAAGTATATCGACAGATATCTGAGCCCCGCTTTGCTGAAATATGCGGCAAATCATCCTTTGGAACAAAACGCTGTTCTCTGGAGCCGCTTGCTCCTTCTTTCCATTCCTTACCAGCAGCATCCGGACGATCCTCCTTTGATGATCGTTTCGGATCGTTTTACTAAGAGCCTGACGCTTGGCGGAGACTCCTATCACTACTGCAAGACTGATTGGCAGGGAGACAACCTGGCGCTCGTCGTCTCCGACCTCCCGGTTTTCCTTTCCTTTAAGTCGTTCGATTCGGTTAATGACCATTTAAAGGAAATCGCCAGACTGCGATTTCCCGCCATCATTAACAATTGGATTGATCGTCAGGAAAATTCCGAGCTGGCTTTTTACCAATACTGGACCTTGAGTGAGTGCTTAAAAGATCGCGACGACCCGACGGTTCGAATCAAAATTGACGATGATGACTGTTTGACTGTTCGAGGCTCCAGTGTGCTCCTTCGGGAAACCTTCCAGTTTTGGACGTCTGAGGAGTGGATATGTTCCGTTCAGGGACCGGCCCTCACGAATTTACTCTATGAGGTCAGAGAGCCGAAGAAAACTTTACAGATGCTTGATGAGGCTTTCGAAAAATTTGGTACGGAGTAAAGACAATGACAAAAGAATTCAGCACCGTCGGGGTTTTCGGAAAACGAGACTCTCTCGATTACGAACCTCTGCGAATTATTGCCGAGCTGCTCATTAAATCCGGACGCCAAGTTTTACTGGAGAAAAAGCCGGCAGAAGCCCTTTCGCTCGGCGAAGGTTATACCCGAGACGAAATCGGTAAAAAATCCGACCTCATCATCATTTACGGCGGAGACGGAACCTTCTTAGGTGTTTCTCGCCGGATGGCGCACTACGATGTGCCTTTCATCGGCATCAACGCCGGACGTCTCGGTTTTGTCACCGATATTCCTTCCGACAAAATGGTCGAAGAAATTTCCGAGATCTTAAGCGGCCACTATTACACCGATACCCGCTGCCTCTTAGAAGGCATTCAGATCCGCAACGGTAAAGAGATCTATCGCAATGTTGCCGTCAACGAGATCTGCGTTTCCCGCGGTAATTCAGGCGGCATGATCGAAGTATCAGTTTCGGTAAATAAACTTCCGATGAGCCGTCAAAGAGCCGACGGTTTGATCGTGTCCACGCCGACCGGCTCGACCGCTTATGCGCTAAGCGTCGGAGGTCCGATGATTTATCCGTCGGTTGCCTGCACGCTTTTAATTCCTGTAGCACCGCATTCCCTGGCGAATCGTCCGATCGTGATTCCGGAGAATTCTCTGATTGAGATTACCGTGACGGATATGAGAGACGCCACGCTGTATTTCGACATGCAGGATAATTCTGAGGTTTTAGTAGGGGATATCATTAAGGCATCCCCCTATCCTCATCGCGTTAAAATTCTTCATCCGAGTCGGCACAACTACTTCGATACGTTGTGCAAAAAATTACATTGGAACTACCTTCCCACGGACCGATAATCTCTCATGCTCAGTTCACTGAACATTCGCGACTTTGTCATCGTTGACAAACTTGATTTGGAATTTTCAGACGGTTTTACTGCACTCACCGGCGAGACCGGTGCAGGCAAATCGATCCTCATTGACGCACTTCAGCTTCTCTTCGGCGCTCGCTCCGATCCGGAAGTTATTCGTGCCGGCGCCCAAAAGTCCGACCTCACTGCCTGCTTTACGATCAATGACAAGATCAAATCCTGGCTCGAGGAACGTGAACTTACCGGCGTCAACGGTGAGTTGGTTTTAAGGAGAACGTTAGATATTAAAGGCCGGAGCCGTTCATGGATTAACGGCACGCCGTGCTCCCTTTCTCAATTAAAAGAGCTCAGCCACATGCTTGTCGTCGTACACGGCCAGCATGCCCACCAATCTTTGCTCCGCAAAGGTTCTCAGTTGGAAATGCTCGATGCTTACTCCGGACTGCGTCCTCAGGTCGATGCCGTTCGTTCTGCGTGGACACAGTGGCGTGAAGCACAAAAGACCCTTGAAGAAGCCAGAGAAAGGCAGGCGTTTAACCAGGCAGAACTTGAACGCATGAAATGGTTCTTGGAAGACATGAAAGAGCTTTCTCCGATCAAAGGAGAATGGGCTCGCATCAATGAAGAACACACACGACTTTCGCGCTATAACGACATTATTGATTCCTGCCAAAAAGCCAGAGAGGCTTTGACCGAAGCCGATTACAGCGCCTTGGAGCTCGTCGATTCCGCCATCAGCGCTATCGGCGATGTCTCGGACGTCGACGCAAAACTTGAGAAAATCTACACGCAGCTTAACGATGCTCGTGAAATTATTGATTCCGCATCCGACGATGTGGAGCACTACTTAGATCGCACAGACTTTGACGAAGCTCGTTTCGAAGAGCTCGATCAAAGAATTAATCTCTATCTCGAACTGGCGCGCAAATATCACGTCGAACCGGATGAGCTTTATGCAGAAATGCAGAAAGTCACCGAAAAGGCTGTTGAGATGGAAGGACTGAGCGATCTGACGGCACTCTTTAATAAAGCGCACGAGGCAAAGACTCAATACGACAAACTTGCCTCAGAACTTTCCAAAGAGCGCAAAAAAGGCGCGTTGAAAATGCAGAAGAGCATCACGGATGTCATGCAGACATTGGCGATGGCAGGAGGCTCCTTTGAAGTTGCGGTCACAGAAGCTGAAGCACCTTCCTCCGTGGGTATCGACCATTGTGAGTTCTTGGTCGCAGGTCACGCCGGTGTCCCTCGCCGATCCCTTTCTAAGGTTGCTTCCGGCGGTGAATTAGCGCGTATCAGTCTTGCGATTGCCGTTACCGATACGATGACTGCCACAGTTGACACATTGATCTTTGACGAGGTCGACTCAGGCATAGGCGGCGCGGTTGCAGAAACCGTCGGCCGTCTTCTGGCTCAGCTCGGTGAGCATCAGCAGGCCCTTTGCGTCACGCATCTGCCGCAGGTTGCCAGCTGTGCTTCTCACCACTTCAAGATTGAAAAGAAAGCTGCCGCTGAGGGCGAAGCTCCGATCTCCAATGTGTATCCGCTCAGTGAAGATCAGAGAGTCCGGGAAATCGCCCGCATGCTCGGCGGCCTAACGATCACTCAGAAAACGCTGGATCATGCCAGAGAAATGCTGAGGCGTTAACTTCAGTAAAAAAAAGAAAGGATCCCAAAAATCGAGGATCCTTTCTTTTTGTGCATTCCGGACTGAAAATCAGATTTCTCTCTTTTCAGCCTTATGCTTTTGGCATTCAGGGCAAACGCCGTATAGAGCCATAGAGTGATCTACGAGTTCATAGCCGTGTTGCTTGGCAACTTCTGCTTGGCGTTTTTCCACTTCTTCGTCCACAAATTCGACGACCTTGCCGCACATCACGCAGATCAGATGGTCATGATGATGTCCGTCATCCAGTTCAAATACTGCAGTTCCGTGCTCAAAATTTCTACGAGTCAGAATACCGGCGGAGGCAAACTGGGCCAAGACTCTATAAACGGTGGCTAGACCAACGTCTTCTCCCGTGTTTACAAGTTCTTTGTAAACTTCTTCAGCACTCAAGTGACGGTCTTCACCAGCCTTTGCGCGTTCCTGAAAAATTTCAAGAATTTTGAGACGAGGCCCCGTTGCTTTTAAGCCGAGGTTTTTTAAATTTTTGGCGTTTTCTTGTTGTGTATCTGGCA
>ERZ894203.1491-NODE-1491-length-12347-cov-12.989831_pt1 | contig 12347 bp, 9 predicted proteins | sample MGYA00380286_ERZ894203 | MGnify/ENA primary metagenome ERZ894203 (study PRJEB32331, sample SAMN06328484) | human gut metagenome | biome: human gut microbiome; feature: stool | host: Homo sapiens | collected 2014-02-06 ... | reverse complement strand
TTCATGCAGTGTTCACCTCCATAAGGAAGTGTAACAATACACCTAAAAATATAAAATAAGAATGTAGGTTTTCTGACATTTTTATATGCCATATTTCCTACATTCTTATATTAGCATTTGCAACTGGGTAGCCAACGCATAAAATCTTGCGGAAATTTCTTATCAGTATATGTCTCGCACAATATAAAAAATCTGCTGAACAGCTATTTGTATCATCTCAGGCATTAAGCAAAGTTATTAAGAAAATTGAAAATGAATTAGATATATTACTTTTTACAAGAACAAGTCAGGGACTTATGCACTAAAGAAGTTTATCTGATATCAAAAAAGGAATAACTAAATCAAAAGAAAGCATATGTTTTTCAAGTTATTTATCAGAATGGTTATTGACGGAGCAACATTTTTCAGAGCATTGTTATATTGAAAATATCCCTCAAATAGAGTATTATAAAATAAAGTTAGATACAACTAACAAATGCAGCTTGAAAAGGAGTGAAGTATATGAACATTACAGTTATAATTACAGAACGCAGGATTAATCAAACATAAATTAATAATGACATTTGTTTAAATGAGGAGGGCTGAATATGACTAACGAAGAATATAAGAAACTGTCAATTGATGAATTTACAAAAGTGGCAGAAAGATATCCAGACCGCCATTACACAGGACTTGATTTAACACCGGCGATGATAGAACAGGCAAGGAAGAAGAATATTCCTAATGCAGAATTTGTTGTTGGTGATTGTGAGAATTTTCCTTTTGATGAAAATGCTTTTGACGTAATAATATGTTCCAACAGTTTCCACCATTATCCTAATCCGCAGGCATTTTTTGACAGCGTGAAAAGATGTCTTCGTCCGGGAGGAAGATTAATACTTAGAGATGTGACAAGTGATAACAGGCTGCTTTTGTGGTTTATGGATAATATAGAGCTTCCTATTGCTAATATGCTGGGGCATGGCGATGTAAGGGCTGCCAGAAGAAAAACAGTTATGGAGTGCTGCAAAAAGGCAGGTCTTAAGGTGGAAAAGTTCGAGATACGCAAAGGTATGAGAATGCACTGCGTTATAAGAAAAGCTTAAGGAGTATATGGTATGAAAGAGAAAGTAAAGATAACCGGTGTTCCTGAAACAATGATTCAGACATTATATGCAAGGGCGAAGGAAACCCAAAAGAATAATGCCAAAATCAAAGATGACATAGCTGTAGAGATAGTGGAAAAGCTTGATTACGATTTTTCCAAAGCAGATAATGATAAGACTATGGCTAGTGGTGTGATTGCAAGAACTATTGTACTTGATAAGATGGTAGGGGAATATCTGGATACTCATTCTGATACGGTTGTTGTCAATATTGGCTGTGGAATGGACACGAGATGTTATCGTATGCAGGGAAAATATAAGCACTGGTACAATATTGATTTGCCAGAAACAATTGAGATAAGAAAGCGTTTTCTGACAGAAAATGGCCCTGTATACCAGATTGCCAAGTCTGCAATGGACAGTTTATATACAGATGATATTGAATATAATAAAGAAAATGTGCTTGTAATCATAGAAGGTTTGTCAATGTATTTACACGAGAATGACATAAGAGAGATATTTTCGATTATAGAAAAAGCCTTTAATAAGTCAACAGTAATGATCGAAACTATGTCACCATTCTTTGTAAAGCATATGAAGGAAAAATCGATAGAAGGCAGTAATGCCAAGTTTAGCTGGGGTGTTAAAAATGGAAAAGATCTACAGCAGATTGTGCCAGCATTTAACTGGAAGCGTGATGTAAGTCTGGTCGAGGGTATGAAAGTGATTATGCCTGTTTATAATGTGCTTGGAATAATTCCCGCAGTGTGCGGTATGTCTAATAAAATAGTGGTTATGGAAAGATAGTTGATTTTTTTGAATAAATCAGACATAATTAATATGACAAATATGTAAATAACAGGTGTAAGATTAATAATGATTGATAACATAGAATATTATATGGAATATCTTGACGGACTGACTAAGGATATGCCAGAGGAGTTTGTAAAGCTTGCACAGGTATTTGAACTTAGTGTGTTCGAGCCTGTTTATATGGAAGGCGAAGATGATATATATGCAGCTTATCTTATGAATGATTCAGTTGAAAGTTATTTTGTTTTTGAGAACTCTATAATGACAGGAGAATATAAGGATATTGACTGCGAACAGGTAGCTGGAATAGAAACACTTAGTGACGGATATATGCTTATAGTTAATCAGGGCGGCGAGAATATATTTACAATAAGATTTAATAAGCTAGGTATTAAGACTACATATTTTAATTATGGCAGTATGGGACATTTTTGGGTTAAGGGATATGAGTATTTAAGACAACTGGAGTATCAGCTTGCAGATGTCAGGGATAAATACAGATATCTTGGAAGCTCGTCTTGTACCAGTAAGGAGCTTATATTTATGCAGCTTGCAGATTTTCCACCTATTAAGAAGTATAAATCAGTGCCAGAAGCTTATTATGTGCCATATCCCGATGCAGTTTATTCTGACGCAGTGAATTATCTTATAGATATGGCAGTGAGTGTTGGCGATAAACGTATGGCAGGTATGCTTAAATGCTATTTGAATAAACCGGACATAATTAAGTGTAATATTATTGCGGCTATGTTTCATAGAAAGGCACATAGCAGATTTATAGATAAGCTTATTATGGATGTGCGGAACGAAGCTGACAATTATGTCAAAAGGACGTTTAACAGTGACGAGGAAGCACAGTATAAGATAGTTCATAATAAGGCTCTTAAGGCACTGGATAGATACAAAGAAGCAGGATATGAGTGTCTGTTATACAGGGAAGAACCATTTATGTATTCCAAGGACTCAATTACATATAAAGAACACATATTAGTGTTTAGAAACGGTCGTATTAATAGAAAATGTGATATATATACATATGAAGCATAGTATATAAATATAATATATAAGTAAAATTTATACTGTTCCACAACATATTTTAATAAAATTTACTGCATATATAATGAATATTGAGAAAAATATGTCATTCGCGCAAGAAAAATGTCATTTCGCGCAGATGGCATTTTTTTTGTGTTTTTTTATTGTATAATAATGCCAACATATAAAGCTTTCGTAATATTTTTAAAGACTGCATACGTTTTTATTGCAGGGAAAGTACGATAAGAGAAAGGAGAGTTTATGAAATATTTGAAAAAAATAATAGCAGTGGTATTAGCTGCAGGTATGATTATCTCCAATGCACCTGTGGCAGGTTCGGCTGCAAACCAGAACAGCAGGGCATCTAAGAGAACTTATAATTGGTATGATAAGTGTGCTGACGATATTGATGAGAATTATACTTATGAAGGTTCAGACCTTGGGATAGAGGCTACTGAAGATTATACAACTTTTAAAATATGGGCACCAAGTGCAACGTATATAAAAGTTAATATTTACAGAAAAGGTGTGAATGATGACGATGAGTCATCTAAAGTTGGATCATTTACATTGGAAAAAATGTTCGCTAATGGAAATAGAGATGTGTGGACAGGTGTATGGACATTAACACTTATAGGAGACTGGAGAGGATTCTATTACAATTATACAATTTCTACGACAAACATAACTGGTGCACACGATACAAAATATCAGGTTGCAGACCCATACTCAGTGGCTGTAAGTGCAGATGGCAAGCGTTCTTATATTACAGATCCGGATATGGTATCTCCAGATGGATGGGAGAATGATAAGCATATATATGTAGATACAGCCAAAGCTAATAATGTATACAAAGTAAGTATTAAAGATTTTTCAACAGATACATCATCAGGTACGACATCAAATGGCAAATACAGTGCATTTACAGAAAAAGGTGCAACCGTAAATAATGCAGGTGAATTGTCATCAGGTATTGATTATCTTAAAGAATTAGGTGTTACAACCGTACAACTTGCACCATTTTCAGATTATGCTTCTGACGATGAATATGTAGTTGCGAATTTTAATGCACCGGAGCCGGATTATGCTTCTGATGCATCAAATAGTGAAGCAATAATAAAAGAATGTAAAGCAATGATTCAGGCACTTCATAACGCGGGAATTTCAGTTGTAATGGAAATGCCATATACGCATACGGTTACACCAACAGAGTCTGTATTTGAAAAAGTAGTTCCTGGTTATTATTACAGACATAATACGAATGGAACTTATTACACTACAACTGATTATGACAATGAGTGTGCCACGGAGCGTGCAATGTATCGTAAATATGTTGAAAATTCCATGAAATACTGGGCAGAGGTATATCATATAGATGGATTTTCAATAGATTTAGTTGACTGCTTTGACACAAAAGCATATCATTCAAGACTGGATAAATGGTTAGATGAAGTAAAAGAAAATGTTGCAAAGACAGATCCCAGACTTGTTATATGGGGCGATAATTATACCAAGACAGATAGACAGAATAAGACATCTATATATGATAATATAATTAGTTCTATTAATGGAAGCACATATGGAGCAAGAAATGAAAAAGCAATAAAAATGTATAAACAGCAGGCTGCAATGAAATATGCAACACCAGGAATATTATATATGGATGCAGGAGAAGAAATGTGCAGTAGTGTTGAAGGAACAACACAGCAGGACAAGTCAGTGATTGAATGGCAGAAATGTATAGATTATACAGATGTAGTATCTTATTATAGAGGTCTTATGGATATTAGAAAAGCCTTTTCACCACTTGCCGATAGTCAGAATATTAGTAATAATAAAGAAGCTTATGTACTGACTAATACAACAGAAGGTGAATGGAGCACTATGGCAGTATTGAATAATGATACAGCTGATGATAAAGAGATTGCAATTCCAGCTTCAAGAGAGGCCGCAGACTGGGTGATTATTGCTAATGGGGAAAGTGCCGGTTTAGTATCACTTGGTGAAGTCAGTGGTTCGACTGTAAAAGTGCCGGCGTATACGACAATGATTCTTGTAGACAAGGAGAGTTCATTGCAGGTATCAGTGCCAGAAGAAAAAGGAAGAGTAATTATTGATTATCTGAGGACAGATGGTTATGGTAATAGCAGTTTTGAAACACCATTAAGAGAGTCGATTACGCTATATGGTACAGTAGGAACAGGGTTTGTTGTGCCACAGAATCTTAATATTTCATCTTATTATGATCTTATTAATGCGGAATATGGCAAAAAGGGTATATTTGAATCAGGTACAATCAGGCTGCGATATTATTATAGTGCTAAATATAAGCCAGATCGTTTGGTAGATGGAATTATTAATGATGGTCATTATTGTGAAGAAGTACGATTCAAAGTAACTGATCCGGCTTATACAGAGGTAAGAGTTGATGATAAGAAGCTGACACCAGATAGTAATGGTTATTATACTGTCTCATATGCTGATAAAGAACAGACTATTAAATTAATAGATAATAATGGCTGTAATGTGCAGCTTTATATAAAGGTACTGGAAAATCATATACCTAACAATAACGATTGTACTAAAGATTCTGTTTGTACTATCTGTGGCAAGGTATTTCCTGCACAGACAAGTCATAAGTACAGTGATAGCTGGTCAAAAGATGATACTTACCATTGGAAAGTATGTGAGAATGATGGCTGTGAAGTAACAAGTACTAAGACAGAGCATAGTGGTACAGACGATGGAGATTGTACAACACCTGTAATATGTGAATGTGGACAGATTGTTACAGCGGCTAAAGCAGAACATACTTATGGTGAGTGGAAGTCTAATGGTGATGGCACACATACAAGAAAGTGTACAATACAGGGCTGTACAGCAGAAGAAACTAAGGATTGTGAAGGCGGAGAAGCAACATGTACTAAAAAAGCTGTATGTACATATTGTAATTCAGAATATGGTGCGTTAAATCCATCTAACCACAGTGGAAGTGTTGAATGGGTGCAGACGGAGGGTACACACCAGAAGAAATATGAATGTTGTGGTGCTGAATATGAAGCTGTTGAAAGTCATAAGTGGGAAAATGGACATTGCAGTGTATGTGGATATGGCTGTGAACATACAGGTGGAGAGGCAACCTGTACAGAAAAAGCAGTCTGTACTATTTGTAATCTCCCTTATGGAAAAGTAGATGAGAATAATCATACTGGAACAGAGGAATGTATTAAGACAACAACAACACACGAGAAGAAATATACCTGCTGTGGTAAAGTAACATTAGCTAAAGAAAATCATAAGTGGAAAGATGGTGTATGCGAAATCTGTGATTATAAATGCATACATACAGGAGGGGAAGCTAATTGTACAAGTGGTGCAATATGTGAAAACTGTGGCATGGAATACACAGATAAAGAGCCTTCAAAGCATACAGGAAATCCAGAGTGGGTGCAGACCGAAGATACACACAAAAAAGCATATGGCTGTTGTGGCTTAGAGGTATCAGCAAGTGAGGAACATATCTGGGAGGCAGGAGTATGCAAGATATGTGCTTATCACTGCCATCATACAGGTGGAGAGGCAACTTGTATACAGAAAGCATAGTGTATAATCTGTAATGAGGAATATGGAACATATAATCTTGGTGTGCATAAAGGCTTAAAGTTAGTAGAAGCAAAGGCGGCAACTAAGGCAGAAGAAGGTAATATTGAATACTGGCATTGTGAAGATTGTGACAGATATTATGTAGAAGACAATGGCTATGTCGAGATAAAGAAAGCAGATACAGTAATTGCGAAGGTATCTGATAATGATACTTCAAATGGAGCAGGCTCAGGTGATGTGGTTGACAATGGTACAGGAGCAGGCTCAGGTGATGCAGGTTCGAATGATACAGGAGCAGGCTCAGGCAGTGCTGGTGCTAATGATACCGCTGCAGAAGTGAAAGAAACCCCGGATACAGCTGACAATAACAGTATATTTGTATGGCTTCTTATGTTATCTGTTGGAGGAATGACAGTATGTATGGCTATTAGCAGTAAGAAAAGGAGAACTAACGGATAATAATAAAAAATAACAGAAAGAAAAGCTGACAAATAATATCAAACAGAATATTATGATTGGCAGAATATATTCAGAGGCAGTATATTCAGGTGTTTATAATAATATAGTTTTAATGGCGTGTGAAAAATAGAAATTTTTCACACGTCTTTTTTATATTATAAGGTATAGTATATGAGTGAGAATATAAGAATATAAAATAAATTAAAAAAATTGATTGACATGTCAGCACTAACATGTTAGTATGATGACATCAAAGTAATTATGCAGCATAATATTTATAGATAATTGGTGTACGAATTAATTAATAATACGAAGTACATCTATAATAAAGTGATTTTTTGATTATATTTTAATTTAAGGAGGATTTAGCATTATGGATATGACATTAAGATGGTATGGACCAGGTTATGACAGTGTAACACTTAAACAGATAAGACAGATACCTGGAGTTAAGAATGTTATTACAACACTATTTGGAAAGCAGGCGGGAGAGTTATGGCTGCCTGAGGAGATAGCTGAACTTAAGAAGGTAGTATGTGATGCTGGTCTTGGAATAGCCGGTATTGAGTCTGTTAATGTATCAGATGATATTAAGATAGGTACAGCTAAGAGAGATGAACATATTGATAATTATATTAAGACATTACAGGCTCTTGGCGAAGCTGACATCCATATGGTATGTTACAACTTTATGCCAGTGTTTGACTGGACACGTTCTGAGCTTGCAAGAGTAAGGGAAGATGGTTCAACAGTTCTTGCTTATAATCAGGATACTGTAGATATGATTGATCCTGAACATATGAAAGAGTCAGTTGAGAAGATGTCTAATGGTTTTGTTATGCCGGGATGGGAGCCGGAAAGACTTGACAGATTAAAAGAACTTTTTGAAATGTATAGTGATGTGGATGCAGAAAAGCTGTTTAATAATCTTGTATATTTCCTTGAAGCAATCGGACCTGTATGTGAAAAATATGATATAAAGATGGGTATTCATCCAGATGACCCAGCATGGCCAATATTCGGATTGCCAAGAATTATGACAGGTAAGGACTCAGTTACAAGACTTCTTGATGCTGTTGATAAGCCTTATAATGGAATTACGTTGTGTACAGGTTCATTTGGTTCTAACCAGAACAATGATTTATGTGAGATTATTAAGGCCTGCAGAGGCAGAATTCCATTTGCACATGTAAGAAATCTTAAGTACAACTCTCCAAGAGATTTTGAAGAGGCAGCACATTTATCATCTGATGGATCTATAGATATGTATAAGATTATGAAGACTTTATATGATACAGGCTTTGACGGAGTCATAAGACCAGACCATGGAAGAATGATATGGGATGAGGTTGCTATGCCAGGATATGGTCTTTATGACAGAGCATTAGGTGCCACATATCTTAATGGTCTGTGGGAGGCTATAGATAAGTCAGCCAAATAAATTTTGTATGGGAATATGGTTTTATATATGAATATGTATATAGGAATGGAGGATTAGCATGAAACTTTCAATACAAGGTATTAAAGATAAAGAAGCATGGGAGAAGGCTGGAATAAAGCTTCCATCATATGATGTTGAAAAAGTTGCAACAGCTACAAAGGAAGCACCTGTATGGGTTCATTTCGGAATAGGCAACATTTTCAGAATATTTATAGGTGGAATAGCAGACTCATTATTAGAGCAGGGATTGTCAGATAAAGGAATTACATGTGTTGAAACATTTGATTATGATGTAGTTGATAAGATATACAAGCCATTCGACAATCTTGTTATGGCTGTTACATTAAAGGAAGATGGAAGCACTGATAAGAAAGTATTAGGTTCACTTACAGAGGCTGTTAAGGCACAGTCATCAGTAGATGCTGAGTGGTCAAGATTGAAGAAAATATTTGCAAGTCCACAGCTTCAGATGGTTTCATTTACAATAACAGAAAAAGGATATGCACTTCGAGATGCAAAGGGAGAGTATTTTCCATTTATCAGAAGTGATATAGATAATGGTCCTGATAAGGCATCATCAGCTATGGCAGTTGTGTCAGCACTTTTATATGAAAGATTTAATACATGTAAGGCACCTTTAGCAGTTGTGTCTATGGATAACTGCTCACATAATGGTGAAAAGTTAAGAAATTCAATAACAGATATGGTAGGCGAATGGCAGAAAAAAGGTTTTGTTAGCGAAGATTTTGTACAATATGTCAATGATGAAAATACAATATCTTTCCCATGGTCTATGATAGATAAGATTACTCCAAGACCAGCAGATACTGTGGCTGAGTCGTTAAAAGAAGCCGGGGTTGAAGATATGGACCCTGTTATTACATCAAAGAGAACTTATATAGCTCCATTTGTTAATGCAGAAGGACCACAGTATCTTGTTATAGAGGATAGATTTCCGAATGGAAGACCACAGCTTGAAAAGGCAGGAGTATATATGACGGACAGGGATACAGTTAACAAGGTGGAGAGAATGAAGGTTACAACCTGTCTTAATCCATTGCATACAGCACTTGCAGTATATGGCTGCGTATTAGGCTATGACCTTATAGCTGATGAGATGAAGGATAAGGAACTTTCAGAGCTTGTAAAAAGAATAGGGCTTGTTGAGGGTATGCCTGTTGTTACTAATCCTGGTATTATAGACCCAGAGAAGTTTGCAGATGAAGTTATAAATGTGCGTATACCTAATCCATTTATGCCTGATACACCACAAAGAATTGCAACAGATACATCTCAGAAGGTTGGCATAAGATATGGTGAAACTATAAAGTCATATGTTGCCAAGGATGGAAGTGCCAGAGCACTAACTGCCATTCCGCTTGCGATTGCAGGCTGGTGCAGGTATCTTCTTGGCATTGATGATAATGGTGAAGCTTTTGAATTATCCCCAGACCCTATGGCTGATGAATTGAAATGTCAGCTTGATGGTATCGTATGGGGTGAGTCATCATCTTACACGGGTCAGCTTAAGAACTTATTGTCAAATGCTAATATATTTGGTATAAATTTATATGAAGCAGGAATTGGTGATAAGATTGAAGAAATGTTTGTCGAAGAAATATCAGGAAAAGGTGCTATAAGAGAAACGCTTAAGAAATACCTTTAATGTGATGCAGATGTTATAATATACGTTTGACATGCTTATCTTATATATAATATAAACATATTGTGCCGTTCAGAGCTGTAGAGATTATGCAGGATATTGGTTCTGGACGGCTTTTGCTATTTATTTTATTAATTGTTTTATATTTTTATATTAATGGCAGATTGCTGTTATATATAGAAAGGCTGTAATTTTATGGAAAAATCATTAAATGAAGAAACATATGAAAAATTAAAATACGATATAATGAATTTTGAAGTTTTGCCAGGAGATTCTATAAGTGCCCAGAAGATTGCATTAAGATATAATGTATCAAGGACACCTGCAAGAGAGGCAATAGTTAATCTTGAGAAAGAAGGACTTTTAAAGGTTATACCTCAGTCTGGAACGTATGTAGCCTGTATTAATTGTAAGCGTTCAGAGCAGGAATGGTTTGTCAGAAAGAGTCTTGAGATTGGGATGGTTGATGCAATTTTTAAAAATGCAAGTGCTGATATGCTTGATAAGATGGCAGAGCTTAATAATCGACTTATTAATTATGACGAAGAAACAGAAAGTATTCCAAGAATAGAGATAGATAATGAATTTCATCAATTAATATATGAATGTTCCGGCGAACAGCTTGCGAAGAATATAATAAAGACACAGATGAGCCATTACAACAGAATTAGATATCTTGCAGAGTTAAATAAAAACATAAGCGTAAAGACTAATGATGAGCATAATATGCTTATTGATGCGATAAGGAATAAAGATAAGAGAATGTATCTTCGCGTTATAAAAGCACATATAAGCAGAATATTTAATGAACTTGATAAGCTTAAGGGAATATATCCGGAATATTTTGAAAAAAATTGAAGTAAATGAAAGAAATTCCCCTTATATCCGCATATTTTTGTATCATTATATTAAAAAGATAAAAATGACTGACGTAATATACTATCATTACGTCAGCCTTTTTTAATTTATAGCTTATTTGTGTTGTATCATTTCGCGGTATTGCGTAGGAGTCATATTTTTAAGCTTTTTAAAAAGCTTGGTAAAGTAGTTCACATCGTTAATGCCACATTGTGCGGCAATATCCTGAATAGCAGACTGTGTTGTGTTGAGCAGATATATTGCATGCTCTATTCTTTTATTGTTGACGAAGTTCGTAAGAGTCACTCCGGTTTCTTTTTTAAAGAGCGTTGATAAATAACTGCTGTTTAACATAAACTCTTCTGATAAAGCGTTAAGGCTTAAATCAGCTGTGAGATTGAAGGATATATAGTTGATTATATTCTGTATAGGCTTGCTATATGTCCGTAATGAGTGTGACTGGACAAGAAGACAGTATTTTCTTGTTATTTCATTTTCTAATACTTCAAGCTGTGCGATTGATGTGCAGTCTTCAATTTTAATTGCAAATTTGCGCGATATTTCATCAAGATGTACCGGATGTATATATGCAGTCTGTGCAGCTTTACGGCAGATTGTATTTAATATAATCATAAAGTTCTTTCTGTCACGTATAGAGTCAGATAAGCGTGGCTTTATATCAGAAGAGTTAAGACGCTCCATATTTTCAATAGACTTATAATCTCCATGTGCTATACATTCCATAAGAAATGCTTCATTTTTATAGCGGATTTCCAGAGCTTCGACAGATTTTTTTGTAGGCTCAGGTGCTTCTTCTTTATACATATACTGGGTTAAATTCTTATTAAGTATATGTTTTTTTTCAATAGTATAATTATTACCCCAAAGCCTGCTGCAAAGACAGCTTATAATAGCTGTAATACATCGTTCATCAGCAAATACTGGAAGAGCAGAGTAGTACAGCTGCATAAACTCATTATACTGCACAGGAACTGAATTGTAAGAACATAAGTCAAGTATTCTCTGGTTAGTGAATCGTTCATATGAGAATGGACCTGCTATGAATATTCTTGTGCTGTCCGGAAGCTTAATATGTATATATTCACATGAAAAGCTGTCATGTATAAATAATGCAGTATTATCCCTGTTATAGGAGCTGATAAACTGGCTGAAGTTTTCTTGATTATTCATATAAGTATTCTGGGTGAAAATGTTATTTCTAAGTCCACCATCAATTTGATTATCCCATGTGTAAGGAGCGTCAATAATATAGGATGGAATTTTTATTTGCGATAAAAGTTCGATTGTATAATCTAAATATATTTTGTATTCCATATATATTCCCCCAAAAGCTATATTTTTACATTATATTTACATATTATAGCATAAG
>ERZ894203.1478-NODE-1478-length-12457-cov-15.849299_pt1 | contig 12457 bp, 14 predicted proteins | sample MGYA00380286_ERZ894203 | MGnify/ENA primary metagenome ERZ894203 (study PRJEB32331, sample SAMN06328484) | human gut metagenome | biome: human gut microbiome; feature: stool | host: Homo sapiens | collected 2014-02-06 ... | reverse complement strand
GTATATACACTCTATATAGAGTGTATATACATTTCCTTTACTGCGACAAGGTCTTCGGCGGTCGGCTGACGTCCCTCAGCCCTAATCTCTTGCAGATGCGCGAAGGCGGCAGGGATCTCGCTCCTCGCCCATTCAATCGATGACTGAACACCGCTCGCACGGGCAGTCATAAACTCATCGAACCTGCCCAAGACCCTGGCCGCGGTCATGGCGTCGAAGTAATCGTCAGTCTCAGAGTTCCACGCGCGGAAACGCTCATCAAGCCCGAGCCTTGCCCTATCAAGCTCGGTCTTGTTTCTGCTTGCAATCTTCTCGACGGCAGCAGCATCGGGTAGGCCGAAAAACGCCGCCGTCTGGCCGAACGGCTCCCATGGATGCGAGGCGATGTGGCGAACGACCATTGCCTCGAACGCACCGCTGTCCTCAGCGTACCGCCTCTTGAATTGCTCCGCCTGCTCCTCGATGACTTTGTGCCGAGCCGGTCGCGGCGTGGGTCGAGATGTTTCATCCTTGCGCATCGCCGCGGCATACTCGGCCTCCCAGCCAGGCTTGAGCCACTTGTACACAGTCGGCCTAGAGACCTCGGCCTTACGGGCGAGGGCGGCGACGCTCAGGCCGGGATTCTCGGCTGCGGCTCGCCATACTTGCATGGCCTTCTTCGGTGCGCCGTCCTTGTTCCACCAGGTGGTGCCATTCATCTCCTGCTTGAGATCACGTTCGTACCTGGCCTTCTTGAGCGACAAGTCCTTCGGAAGCCGTTTTTCCGACGGGTTGCTCCCGTGCCCCATCTTCTCACCGTACTCGACCGCTGCCTTGCGCTCGCAGAAATCTTGGGTGTACCGCCTTGCCCTTCCCGATGCCAAGCCGCCCTCGTAGGCTTCAAGGGCCGCTGCGACGTCGTTGGCGGTGAACCTGTTGTCAGGTTCGACTGACAGGGCATCGAACCGCTCAAGAAGACCGTAGGCGTCGTCCTCGAGCTCGTCTTGGGGCACGCCGCACTTGTTCGCCATTACAGCCAGATAGAAGATGCACCAATAGCGGTGACTCACCGAAACATGCTCCCTGATGACACTCAGCACGCGGTCATAGGCCGCACGGCCATACAGCCACCCGCCCAGAGGCTCGTCGTTGACGACGTGCTTCTCGTACCACTCCGGCCACTTCTCCTTGGCCTCGGCTATCGGGGTCGTCTTGCGAACCTCCTTCGTGAGGGCGCTGAGCGCGTCGAGACCTTCCATGTCCTCCTTGTCCCTTAGCCTCGGGATAAAGGAGAGCAAGTAAGGGATAGTGGCGGGCGGCGTCTCGTCGTGCGAGAAGCATTCGACAGCGTAGGGTTGCTTGTACTTGGGGTTACCAATATCGCCATTGAGCTTCGTCGCGGTGCCAACCATGCGGAACCCCTGGAATATGCCTTGGCTCTGCTTCTTGTCGGGGTCGCTATCGCTCGTGTTGGCGTTCCAGACCCTATCGGTCAGTTCGCGCTTCAAAACCTGTAGTCCGGTGACATAGCGGGTCATAAGTGGCACGGGACGATCGAGCTTGTACACGACGTGAAGCCCGGTTCCTGAGCTGACGAGATAGTTTGCATAGGGAATGACACCGCGCTCCATCTCGTGCAGCAGGTTCACCAGCTGCCTAGTCCCGACGTAATCGAGGTCGATCATGATTGCGTGCAGAAAACGAGCATTCTTACTGTTGCGGCTCTTGCCGTAGTAACTGACCGGGGCGAGAAACATGAAAGTGTTCTGTGAGATAGACACGTCTCTCAGATGCTCAAGTTCGTCGAGATCGTCGTGGACCGTGTAGCGGTGCATGACACGCTTGACGAGCTTGTTGCCCTTCGCGTCGGTGCCATGGTCAATCTCCTTACCCGTATCTTCAAGGACGATGAGGTTGGGCTTACCGTCTGAATCAGCACCCTTCTTCTGCAAGCTACCCTCCGGAAAGAGCGAGCGATAGAACGAGTCGGCATCACACCAATACCACCCCGGAGTATTGAACAGCATTTCGTTACGTTGCTGGTTCTTGTGGCGCTCATCCTCGTACCAGTAGCCGTCGTGTTTGCTCTGGGCCTTGTGACGCGAGACTGGCATAAAAACTCTCCTCTGGCTTGCATAAAACAGATGAAAAGAAACGGAGTGAGGTAAAGACCTTAGGAGCCACCCCGAGGGGAATGCCTACGGCATTACAGGACGTATGTTAAGGATAAAGTTATTTTACACTGCTCTAAGCGAAAAGTGTCTATATAGAAAGTATATACATTCTATATAGACACGTCGGAGGTTTCTCCTTAGATGCCGGATGCCCTCGCTCGCGCTTCCTCATCTTGAGCATCGATCACATATCGTTACCGTTCCCGTCGTCCATGGCGCGCTCGGCCATGCGGTACATGGCCATGCCGACGCCCAGGGCATGTTGGATACCGGCGATGCTGAACCCGCGACCGAGACGATGTCCGCGGATTGCGGAAACCCTTATACGGTTGCCGCGGCCGTCTCTGCGGTCGTAGGTCGAACGATACTCGAAGACCACGTCCCTAGCCTTCGCCTGCCCGTCTCGGCTCATTCGCATATGAACCCCTCTCTTCTCGAGCGCCTCGTTGAGCGCGCGCATCTTGTTGGGGGCTCCCGAGGCGGCAACCTCGCGAACGCTCTCGCGTACGACGCGGCGAACATGGTCAAGATCCGTCTCGAACCGCGGCGACGACGCGCGGCCGGCCTCGCGGGCCCTCCGCTCGCCGGGAGACTCCTGGCGAGCATGGGACCTGCTATTCCTCTGGCCGCGTTCGAGCTGCGAGAGACCCCATCTCTCGTCCATCTCGCGCATCCTCGACGCGTGGAGCACCTTCTGACGGCTTGCTCGGCCCTCATCGAGCCTGCGTCCGGTCTCGAGGTCGGTCCGGTTGATGGCGATATGCACGGCGTAACGGTCCGTTCCGTCCTTCGAGTGCTCGAGGTGAAGCGCCCAGGCGGCTTCCTGGTTCGGATAGTAGCGCTCCACCCACTCGCGGGCGAATCCCATGCACCCGGCCCTGGTGAGCCTACCACCGTTGACGTCGCATTCGTCTGGATTGAAGGCGATGATCTGGTGGTAGCAGTAGGTGCATTTCGAGCCCTTGCGGCCGGACTCGTTGTGCCCATAGGCATCGCGGGTGCGGTCCATCTCGCGAGCCCAGTTCTCCGGGTCGTTGAGATTCCGGGAGTCGAGGTCGAGTGCGTCATGCTTATTGCTCGACCTGTCGAGATAACCAGCAAGACTCTTCATATGCTGTGCACTGGTCACCGATACCTGTTTGATAGCCGTCATGTTTACCGCCCCTCACTCGTCCCACGCGGCCCACTCGTCCTCGAACGTCGCGTTCTCCTCGTCAGCCTTGAACACGTCGTCGGGCGCGATCTCGTCATCATCGTCCGTCTCATCGCCAACGTTGAACTCGGGACACCACGGTTCCGGCACCTCATACACTTCGTTCTGCGCGGAGGCCTTGGCGCGGGCGTAGTAGGCGGAGCGCTTCTGGCGCTCCGCCTCCTCGTCGCCGAGCCCGAAGAAGGAGCCCGCCGGGGTGCGGTTGGCATAGTCGAGCGGAAGCTCGAACACGCCCTCGCGGCCCGGCTTCGAGTTCTCCCCGCCCTTGATGGCGATGAGCCCGTCGCGGATGGGGATGCGCTGCTGCCACTCCCATTCGTTAATCAGCGGAACGGCAGCCTCGCTGTAGCTCGTCCCGACTGAGGCGCGGCCCTGGCCCCTCTGGCTGGAAGTTCCCATCGAGCGCACCGTCCGTTTTCCAGCGAGTGCGGTAAAAAACTTGAAGTCCTCGGGTTCCGAGAGCGACAGGGCGACCTTGGTGCCGATGGAGCCTATCAGCTTGTCGCGCCCGGCCCCGCCGTCGCCTGGTTCGTTATATGCATTCAATTGTTTTAAATTTTGCACGAACAAATATTCATGGATCCTCATGCTGCGGCCGAGCGTCGCGATAGCCGGCAGGCACGCGACCTTGACGTTAAGGTTGCCGATCTCGTCGAGGACGAGCGCCGTCTCGTGCGGCATCCGGCCGCCGTTCTCCTTGCAGACCTGTTGCGCCACCTGCCACCACTGGTCGAGGAAGCACGTGTAGACGACGCCGTAGGGGTCGCCCTCGTCCAGCATCTCGATATAGACCGCTGTTTTCTTCTCGATGAGGTCGCGGATCGACACGCTGCTCTCGGACGTCACGGCGCGGAGCGCGCCGTCCGAGAAGATGCTCAGGGCCTCCTTGAGGGTCGAGACGACGTTTTTTCCGGCGGTCGTCGCGCCGCCGTCCCCGAGGAGGTCGGACGCCGGCGAGAACGCCGGGTGCGACGGGCCGAGGTTGCGAATGTAGTCCTTGAGGGGTGCGGATGGGTCCTTCGGGTCGTCTCCGGCGGTCCCGCGCTCGACGAGCGCGGCGACGCTCGCCATGTTCTTCCGCCTGCGCGGGATATCGGCGGTGCAGACGACGAGGATGCACGCAGCGAGCATGTTGCGCGCGGCCTTGGGGAAATAGGTGTTCTTCTCTCCGCCGATGGGGATGAGATCGACGGCGACCTGGCGGGCCGTCCTCACGGCCGCATCGGTGTCCCCAGCCTCGACGGCATCGACGACAAGGCCGATGGGGTTGTACCGACTTGCCCCCGGGTAGCCGGTCAGATCGAGGACAACAACCTTGTATCCCAGTCCCCACGCCCTGTCGGCCGTGAGTTCAAGGACCTCGGGCTTGCCGGTGGAAACGACGCTCCAACCAGCCGCAAACGTCAGGTGCATGGTCTCAAGCACCTGAAGCTGGGTCTTGCCTGAACCGGTCTTTCCGCAGGTCAGCGCATGGGGAACGGAAGAGTCGAACCAATAGCCCTTCGCGGTCGCGCCGAGGACGAGCCCAGCCCTCTCCGGTGTCCCGCGACCGTCCCAGAAATCGTTCCGGCGGACGAGCTCCGCCGCGCCGCGGATGACGCGGGCGTCGCCGTAGATACCGCTTTCGACCTCACGGGTGCGCTCCCCCTCCCTGGCGACCGAGTACCCGAACAGAATCAAGAACGCCAGCGCGAAGCCGGCGAGCATGAACGGCATGTGCCAGAGCCATTCGCCGGACGTCCAGAACGCCTCCCAGAGGTCCAGGCCGATGGCGTCGAGCCACCCCAACCAGTCGAAAGCGGCCCCTGCGACCGCGCACGCGATCGCAGGGGCCACGATTGGATAGAGAGCTATATCGATGACGGCGGCGAAGGCCGCTGCCAGGATAGCGGTGCTGCGATATCGACCAAGATCCATGTCACTCGCCGCCTCGGCCGTCAGAGATGGACCACAGACACTCCTTCAGGTCCTCGCGCGCGCGGGCGGTCTCGGGCCACTCGTCGGCGAGGCCGACGACGTCCATGAGGGACCGATAGGTGTACGTGAACCCGCCCAGGACGGCCCAGTTGCGCAGGGCGATGTCGAAGAACGCCCTCGCCTCGACCATCTTGCAACCGGCATCGAGGGCGCGGGAGAGATCGCGGGCGACGCCCTCGTCGACGGCGGCCGACAGGGCCTCGCGGCTGTCCGGGTCGCTCTCGCAGACGTGGTGCAGACGGCTGCACACGGAGTCCCAGCAGGTCCTCAGATGGTAGATGGGGCGCGAGCCGTCGGCCTCCTCCTTCGACGCGTCGATCAGCGCTCCGAGCGACTGCTGGGCAGCAATCTCGACGAGCGGCCGAAGGTCGGAGGTTCCGGTCTCCCAGTCGTATACGGCGGCCGCATCGCTGAACGCGGCCGCAACCTCGTCGCGCACCCCAGTCTGCCCGTAATAGATGCGCGTCATGGCGCGCTCGGCGAGCCCACCGTCATGCGGAATGAGGGCGCCGATGAGGATACTCTCGATCTCCTGGCTCATGTTGGTGCGATTGACCTCACAGCGGTCCGCGAGGGCGGCCTCGAGGGCGCGCCTGGCGCTTTCGGATGAGTAGACGAATGTGCGTTTTGGCTTGATGGTCGGCATGGCAATCTCCGTTCGACGACCCTTATGTGTTGCCCCTATTATACCCCTGTTCTACCCCTATACCAACCCTTCACAATCGCACCCTACGGCCTCGCGGCCTCCATCGCGTCGGCGACCGCCTGGGCGGCGCGCTCCAGCTGGGCCACGGCGCGCGCGACATCGGCCGCCGGGGCACCGCCGATGCCGTAGGCGTTGAGGGCGCGGGCGATCTGGTTGGCGTTGTTGCCGCACCGACGGAGCTCCGCGTATATCGGACGGAGCTCGCGGGCGTCGGCGACGGGCGCGGGAGCGCCACCGGCGAGCGCACACCGGCGGACGTAGGCCGACAGGCCGAGCCCGGCCGCCTGCGCGCGCTCGCGCATGAGCGCGGCGTCGCGCTCGCTGATCCGGAGGTGGATCTGGGTCTCTTTCTTCTCTTTGGCCAAAACGGCCCCCTTCCGGTTGTTTCGGCAAGGGGCCGGCGGGAGCGCCAACGGGCGCGGCTCGCCGTCCCCGCGCAGGGCGTAGGGGAGCGCCGGCAGGCGCGGTTCCGACCGCCCGGAGCCCCGGCGCGGAAGCGCCGGCAAGATGGAATGTGTACACATTCCCACATCTTGCATGCCCATAGTAGGGAACCCACACGTTTTCCCGGATATGGGCAGGTGAGCGTAGGCGAAGTGATGGCGACCCATAGGGAGCCATCGAACGTAGCCGGAGCGAGAGCCGGCGGGGCGTGACACGGCGGGGCGATCGCGAGTTGAAGCCGAGTGATTGGCCCGCCGTTCGCGGCCCGCCGGCGGCCGTTCCGGGGTTCCAAGGGGCCTCGGCCCTTTGGCGCGCAGGGGTCCGGGGATGGCGCGGTCCATCCCCGGGAAACGCCGCGAGGGGCACGCCGTCGCCGGCATGCCCGTGCGGGTGGCGGCCGTGGCTATTCCGCCTCGGTCGCGTAGACCGTTCGGCCCGTCTCGCAGTCGATGGTCTCGGCATCCCCGAAACCGACCCGGACGGCCGCCCATCCGCCGGCGGCCGCCAACGCGTCGGCCTCGGACCTCGCGGCGGCGATGAGGCGCCCGAGCTCGGCCGAGCCCGCCGGCGCGGCCCCCACCTCGAACGCGCCGCCGTCGCCGCCCGACTCGTACTCGACGACGACCGTCGATCCGAGCGCCTCCTCGAGGGTCTCGGTCAGGCCGCCCATGCCGTCGAGGGCGCGCCCGGCGACCGTGGCCAGCGGGTAGCGGGCCATCCCGGACGCCGCCGAGCTGCCGACCGTGCGGAGCATGCCGGCGGCCTCGAGCGCCCCGAGGAGCGCCGCGGGGACCGCGGCGTCGATGGCGATGTTGCCGCGCCAGCGGCACCACTCGGCCGCCGCCGGCACGTTCGCCGTGAGCACGCCCCACTCGGCCATGTAGCCCTCGGAGCGCGGGTCCGTGGCGTCGAGGAGGAGGACGGCCAGGCCGCCGCCCACGTACTCCTCGGCCACGAGGGCGAGGCGGACCGCCTCGCCCATGGAGTCGAACTCGACCGTGACCATGCGGCTACCTCCTCCTGACGGCGCTAAGCGGCTTCGGGGAGAAGTGCTCGTCACGCTCGACGGCGGCGAACCCCATCTGGCGGTTCAGCTCCTCCATCTCCTTGATGCTGAAGTAGCCGAGCTCGTCGTCGTAGCCCTCGACGAGGCCGAACGCCTCGTCCGTGCCGTCGAACTCGAGCAGCCACCAGTCCCATCCGTTCACGCACGAGAAGTAGTGGGCGTAGACCGTGGGGTCCCCTGCCCCGTCCTGCTCGTAGAGCCTCGGCACCGTCTTGGCGATTTCCTCGGTCATCAGCTGCTGCATGTCTTCCTCCGTTCCGGGCACCCTGCCCTCAACATCTCGCCCCTGCGGGCAAAGCCGAATGGCGACGCCGCGCGTCGTCGTCGGCTTTGCTCCCTGCAAAGCCGCACCGGAGCGAAGGCGGGTCAAGGGAGGTCCATGACGACCTCCACCAACCGGAGCGGAGCGGAGGTTTGTGCGGGGTCTCATGGGCCCCCTTGACGCGGCGTAGCGGAGGTGCCACCCGGCCGCGGAGCCGTGGCCATACGGCGGCGTATGCCGTGTCGCGGCAGCAAAAAGGCCCGTTGCCGGCGGGCCCGAAGAAAAGGAGTTGTTTTTCAGGTGCGCCGGAAACACCAAGCACGAACCGAGCGCCGTTTATCCGACCGGATTCTTGATCTCCATCGAGTCGAAGGCCCAGACCCACCAGCGAACCGTATCCGCCTGGTCTTGCCCAACCGACCTTTCGAGATACATGGCAGTCTTCCACCGGCCGAACCTCACCGTGTACGACTGGCTGCTGCTTCCGTTCAGCACCGGACCGGGAGGCGCGACCTCGAGGATCTCGTCGACGAGGAACTTCCTGCCGTCGGGCCAGAGGACCGCGAACGGGCGAACCTCGCCCGAACTCGATGTCCTCACCATGACGTCGACGTACTGTTTGTGGGCGCGACGGCTGTGATCAGGCCCAACCGACCGGGCGGTGTACTCGCCGGTGAAGACGTCCCTCATATGGCCGTCGCCGCCATACCGGAACCCTTGGCCACGAACCATCTGCCGCCCTCCCACCAGATGGTTTTGCGCTGCTTCGCGATGCAGACGCCGACCTCGACACAAAGGTTGCCGAAGATCGCGCGACCATATTCCCGCCTGTCATAAATAGATTCGACTGTCCACGACCGGCCGTCGGGCCAGTGAATCACCCGGGGATCCGCCGGCCCATGGTTGAAATTGACGGACCCCTTGGTATCAACGTCGATATAGATACGACGCTCCTCGACCGGTATCCCACACGTCCCGGCCAGCGAGTGCTTCTTGAACAATACGGCCCCCCATAGTACGAACGTATGTTCTATACTATAGACCAATATCCCTACCGTTGAGGAGCATTTTCATGACCGAGCTCGAACAGAATCGGATCTTCGATATCAGCTACGAGATGAGGGGGCTCGAGGCAACGCTCGTCGCCGCCTCACGTGGCGATATCCAAGACCCAGAGAGAGTCGTCGAATTCGCCGCAGGCCAAGTTGACCGCCTTGCCGGAAATCTTGTCGATTGCATCACGGATAACGACGCCAAAGCGACCGCACAAGGATAGACCTGGCTCCGATATTCATTTGCCGCTCGATAAGCCGGGAGTACATCCTTCCGCCCGTAACCTGGACGGGCGGAAGGATGTACTCCACAAGCGACCGGCCGCGCCGGCCCTCTTACCCAACCGTTACTCGACGTCCGCCAAAGACGGAACGCCGCGATAGGGCCTAAAAGGGGCTATCAATCAATCCCGCAGATGTCAGTCGTCGCCCTTCTTGAGATTGCAGTCACGGCAAAGCATCTGGCAGTTATCGGCGGTCGTCGTGCCGCCCTTGCTCCAGGGCACGATATGATCGGCATGCATTTCAGAGAGCTCAAAATGCTCCCCGCAATACGGACAGACTCCACCCTGCCGTTCATAGGCCGCACGCTTCATGCGGTCGTCGAACGCTCGGATGGAGAGGCAGCGCTCCATCCCGGTGAGTAAGTACTCGTAGACACCGGCCTTCTTGGTCACGTCCTCGTCGGCCATGAGGCGGGATACCTCGGCTTCAAGCGTCGCGGGATCGAGATCCGTGCGGTCCTTGTTATCGTTGTAGAAAAGACCCCACGGAAGGCCCTTCATTTCCTTGCGGTACCTGGGGAAGATCGCCTGGGCCCAATCAATGACGGAACGGAAGTAGTTCCACAGCGATACCGCACTCGGGTCGTGCTGATGCTGAGCCATGTAGCCCTCGATTGTCTTTCCCTCAGCAGCCGCAGCCCACGAGATGGCCGTTTCAAGGTAGTCCTGGCGTATTGAGGATCCCTTGAGGTAGTCGCCAGCAAGAGTCGATGCGGCACAGCCCGTCTTCGAGAAATAGCGCTTGGCGCTCGATGTCCAGGAACCAGCGTAGACGGCGTTCCTCAACTCCTGGTCGGTCAGTTGCTCGCCCGCGATATTGATGATGCGGAACCAATCAAGTTTCTCGGAGTCCGTGCCATCGCAAACGTAAACGAACAGTTGATAGTCGAGTATTTTTCTCTTCTGGTCCTCGGGCAGGTTATAGAAATACTTATCGTCAACCGAAAACGATCCGTCAACGTACTCGCACAGCGAAATGGTGCGCTGTTGGCCGTCCAGGACCTCATAGGAGTCCCCTCCGGTCTTGCACCAGTAAATGACGTTGAGAGGCAGTCCCTTCATGACGGTCCTAACGACCTCGTCTCGTTGCCTGTCCTTGTAAACAAACTCACGCTGGTAACAAGGACGGATGTCCAAGCGCTCGCCGTAGCCAACGACACCCTCTTCGGCATCGTTGAGGTAGCCGTCGCAGACCTCGCCGACGGTTACCTTTCGTTCCTCAATACGCACGGCTAGGCCTCCTTCGGCTGTTCGGGATGGAGGTTACGGATCACAATACGCGCATAAGGACGCTTGAACGCACCACTTGACGTCTGAACTTCAAGATCGCTTCTCCCCCTGTGATTCCTTGTCACGCCCATCTCTTTGGCGAGATCTCCTTCACCAAGGCCAACGATTTCAAACTGCTCAGGGTTGTGCTGATTCACAAAGGTAATGGGAACCCCCATGTTTCCGGGGTAGTCACACGGTATATCAGCGACCTTCGCAACGTCGATGCCATCGAAATTGGTGTATGCCGGGTAATCCTCTGGTTTGTACCTGCGGAAAAGAATCTGTTCCTCATGACGTTTGCGGATGTCTAAGTTGGTAACCCATACGCAGTTACGGAAGTGAACAAGCCCAGTCCTTTCGCTGTATACGCCCTGCGCGAAGTCCCTGGCACTCTCCTTTGGAATGCTGAAATAGGCATCACCCTTGTCGAAGCCATAGCCAAGCCACATCTTCCCATCCCTGATGAGGGGAAATGTCTCCTTGTACTTGGTGACACTCTGGGGACCAATGAGGATGAATTTCTTTTCGTGCGCGATAAGAGTGAGGACGTAATCGCGTATCAGGGAGAACGGTGGATTGGTGACAACGATGTCGGCCTCGTCAAGAAGCTTGAGGCACTCGGGGCTGTCGTAGCTACCGTTCCCCTCAAGCCGTTCGATCGTGTTCTCACCGTTCCTGAACAACTCGGCAACGTCCTCCATCTCTACGCCACCGTTACCGGTCGCGTCATGGACCGACGTGACGACGGCCTTGTAGGGGGTACGTCGCTCCTCCTCGGTGGCGTCGCCGAATAGCGAGAGCTGCGTCCCGGTGATGGGGGAACCTGAATAGCAGGTGGCCATGAGCTTCTTGAGACCAAGGCGGTTGAAGTTGAGCGCGAAATACTTGAAGAAGTTCGACTCGAAGGGGTCGTCACAATTGCACAAGACGGTCTTCCCCTGAAAATGCCTACGATAGTGCCGCAGCTCCTTTTCAATGTCTGTGAGCTGCGTGTAGAACTCGTCCTGCCTCGCGTCCTTCGCCTTGGCAAGGCTGCTATTTCCAGCCATTGTCACCCCTTAATGTATATACACTCTATATAGAATCTATATAGAGTGTATATACTTCTTATATAACTATCCTTGATTCATCCGCAACTCAAGCCCCTCGACAATAAGGCGTGAGACGGTCGTGTTGTGCTCGGCAGCGAAGGCCGAGATCTCGGCCTTCTGCTCGTCGGTGACCCAAAAGGTGATGCACTTATCCTTCCTGCGCGAGCTGGTTGAGTCGCCCTTGTACTGAAGGTCCTGGTTGCCCATGAGGGTCATGCTGGCCGTCTCCGCCGCGGGGGCGGTGCGGCGCTGCGGTCGCTTAGTTGGCACCGTAGGCCTCCTTGTCTTCCTTGATGCTCTGCTTGATTTGCTCGTAGACCTTCTCATAGCCGTACAGGTCATCGCCGAAGGAATTGCCAAAGAAGTTCTTCAAGCCCTCGCGGCTAGGAATCTGGTAGTCGAAGTAGCTGGTGTCGCGGTCCGCAAGCTCGCCGAGGGACTGTTTGAGGCTGAGGGTGCCGGGGAGCACGCGGGTGAGCAGAATAGCGAACAGAAAGCCCCTTGCTCCGAGGGTATCCGTCGTCTCAAACGTCTTCACCATGTCGGCTGGTCCAGTCGTGGTCGGGACGACGATGAGGTCGGAGCAGTCCGCCGCCTCGTCCATGACGCGCCCGTTGGGCGGGCAGTCAATGAAGAGCCATTTGTCCTCGGTGCTCTTGAGTCTGTGCCCCGCCATGCGGACGGTCGCGACGTTGGCGGGCGTAACGGGGAACGGCAGGGGGTCGCCGGCTTCCTCGGCCATCATCGCCCAGAGGCTCGCGCTCGACTGCGGGTCGCAGTCGTACAGTTCGACGTCCTTGCCGTCGCGAACGGCGGCGGTGGCGAGAGCTATGGCCGTGGTCGTCTTGCCGACGCCGCCCTTCAGGTTGATTGTCGAGATAATCATCGAGTTCCCTTCAATTTGCCTATATAGATAGTATATACACTCTATATAGAG
>ERZ894203.1477-NODE-1477-length-12475-cov-6.008937_pt1 | contig 12475 bp, 7 predicted proteins | sample MGYA00380286_ERZ894203 | MGnify/ENA primary metagenome ERZ894203 (study PRJEB32331, sample SAMN06328484) | human gut metagenome | biome: human gut microbiome; feature: stool | host: Homo sapiens | collected 2014-02-06 ... | reverse complement strand
GTTGGGTACCGTGCCGCCGCCGGGCAGGCCGACGGCATCGGGGACAAACAGCGGGTCATACCCAAAACCGTTATCGCCCGCCGGGGTCAGGGCCACACTGCCGGGGCATTCGCCGGTCACAACCAGCTCCCGCCCATCCGGCAGGATCAGGCAGACCGCCGAAACGAACTTGGCGGCGCGCTGTCCCACCGGCACATTCTGCATCTCTGCCATCAGCTTTTCGTTGTTGGCGGCATCGTTGCCGTGCTCACCCGCATAGCGTGCGCTGTACACGCCGGGTGCCCCGTTCAGGGCATCCACGCACAGGCCGGAATCATCCGCCACGGTGGGCAGGCCGGTTGCCTTGCAAAAGGCTTCGGCCTTAATCTTTGCGTTTTCCGCAAAGGTGGTTCCGGTCTCCTCCGGGTCCAGGGTTACACCCAGTTCCCGCAGGCTTTTTACCTCGTGGCCGCAGCGGGTCAGGATGCGGCGCAGCTCTTTCAGCTTGCCCGCATTGTTGGTGGCTGCACAAACGATCATGCCTGCTCCTCCCCGGCCTGCTCCGTTTCTTCTTTTTTATGCTGCGGAACCTCCGGCAGCAGGGCTTCGGCAAAATCGGTGGCGGAGAAGAAGATCAGGTCGTCGATCTTTTCCCCCACGCCCACAAAACGGATGGGCAGGCCCAGTTTTTCGTGCACACCGATGATGCAGCCACCCTTGGGGGTGCCGTCCAGCTTGGTCAGCACAACGCCGGTGGCACCGGCGGCGCGGCAGAACTCCTGCGCCTGGCTGATGGCGTTCTGACCGGTAATGGCATCCAGCACCAGCAGCACTTCCAGGCTGGCATCCGGGCTGGCCTTTTTCACGCTGCGGCTGATCTTTGCCAGCTCATCCATCAGGCCCTTTTTGTTGTGCAGGCGGCCTGCGGTATCGGCAATGACCATATCATAGCCGCGGGCCGTGGCGGATTTGACCGCATCAAAAATCACGGCTGCGGGGTCAGCGCCCTCGCCCGCCTTGACCAGCGGCACCCCGGCACGGTCGGCCCAGGTTTCCAGCTGTTCGCTGGCCGCTGCGCGGAAGGTATCGCCTGCCGCCAGCATGACCCGCTTGCCCAGATCCTTGTACAGATAAGCCAGCTTGGCAATGGTGGTGGTTTTGCCCACGCCGTTCACGCCCACAACCAGAATAACCGCCGGTTTGCCGCTCAGGTCCAGGTCAGTTTTGGGGCTTACCTCGCGGCGGATGATATCGCGCAGGGCATCCAGCGCTTCCTGGCCGGTATGCAGGCCGTTGATCTCTACCTCATCGCGCAGCTCGTCCACCAAACGCACCGCGCAGCTGGGGCCGACATCGGCCAGAATCAGCTGCTCTTCCAAATCATTATACAGGTCATCATCAATAACAGAGCTGGTCAAGGTGTTGACGATGTTCTGGAAAAAGTCCGTTCTGGTTTTTTCCAGGCCATCGCTCATTTTCTTCTTTTTCTTAAAAATATCGAAGAATCCCATGGCGGTTCCTCCTTTGAATTAACTGATCAGATCAGCGGAAACGTTTTCAAGGTCAAGGCGCAGGATTTTGGAAACACCATCCTCCTGCATGGTCACGCCGTACAGCACATCAGCTGCTTCCATGGTGCCGCGGCGGTGGGTGATAACGATAAACTGGGTGCGTTCGGTCATGCGGCGCAGATACTGCGCATAGCGCGTAACGTTCACATCGTCCAGTGCAGCTTCAATTTCGTCCAGGATGCAGAACGGCGACGGGTTGACGGCCAGAATGGCAAAATAAATGCTGATGGCCACCAGCGCCTGTTCGCCGCCGGACAGAGCCGACAGGTTTTTGATGACCTTGCCGGGGGGCGAAACCTGAATTTCAATGCCGGAATTCAGCACATCGTTCTCATCCGAAAGATAGAGCCTCGCCGAACCGCCGCCGAACAGCTCGCGGAAGATCGCACCGAAGTTGCGGTTGATCTCCTTAAAGCTGGCGGTGAACATCTCCTGCATTTCGCTGCACAGCTCGGCAATCATTCGGTTCAGCTCCGCGCGGGATTTCTCCACATCGGTGACCTGTGCTTTCATGAAGTCGTACCGTTCTTTAACTTCCTTGTACTCTTCGATCGCGCCCACATTCACGTTGCCCAGCGCGCGGATCTTGCTGCGCACTTCGGCCACCTGGCGGCGCAGGTCTGCCACATTGGCAAAGGGTACACAGAGCTTTTCCGCCTCGGCTTCAGTCAGCTGGTATTCCTCCCACAGCTTGGATGCAGTGGTGTTCAGCTCAGTTTCCGCCGCGGTCTTGCGCTCGGCCAGGCGGGCCATCTCGCCGCTCATCCGCTCGCGCTCATCGGTCAGGGTGCGGTTTTCCTGGGTTAGGCGGGTCACAGCGGCTTCCTTTTCCATGCGCTCGGCATTCGCCTTGCGGATGGTTTCCTCCGCCGCGGTGATCTTCTGTTTGTTTTCTTCGCTGGCTCGCTTGATTTCATTGGCGCGCAGCTCATTGGCGGCAATGCGCTCTTTGGCGGCGGCCACATTGGCCTGCAGTTCCCGCACGCGGGCTTCGGCTTCGCCGCTGCGGCCTTTCAGAGTTTCCAGCGCTGCTTCGTGCAGGCTCAGGTCCTTCTCGGTGCGCAGCTTCTGCATTCGGTTATCCGAAAGTTTCTGCGATGCTTCCTCCCGCTGGCGGGTCACATCGCTGGTGGAAGCGCCCAGGCTTTCCAGCTCTTTGCGGTGCGTTTCAATCTCGGCTTCCGCCTGTTTGCGGGCGTTTTCTGCCTGGGCGGCGGCCGCAGTGTTCTCCCGCAGCTGCTGTTCCAGCGCGGCGATCTCCTGCCCGCGGTGGGCGGCAGCATTCTTGCCCTCTTCCAGCGCGGTGTTCAGCTGATTCAGCTCCATCTCGGCTTTCAGGCGGGCCGCAGCGGCGGTCATGCCCTCGCTCTCGGCACCGGCCAGCTGGGCGGTCAGGTTATCCACCTCCGCTTTGCGGGCGGCGGCTTCCTTTTCGGCTGCTGCGCGGCGCTCGTCCAGTTTCAGCACCTTGGCACGCAGTTCGTCCAGTTCCTGCTTGCGGCTGAACACGCCCACGCTGCGCGCGGTGGAACCACCGGTAAAGGAACCGCCTGCGTTGATGACCTGGCCGTCCATTGTGACAATGCGGTTGCGGTAGCCAAGATTTTTGGCCACCACCGACGCTTCGCCCAGATCCTCCACCACAATAATGCGGCCCAGCAGGTTATCAATAATATGCTGGTACTGGGGGGCGGTCTCCACCAGGTCGGCGGCCACCTCCGCCGTGCCGGTCAGGCGGCCATTGAATCGGCTGCCCTGCACGGTATCCAGCGGCAGGAAGGTTGCGCGTCCGGCGCGTTCTTCCTTCAAAAAGGTGATGGCCGCGCGGGCGCAGCCTTGGTCCTGCACCACAATGTTCTGCAGCGCAAAGCCAAGTGCCGTTTCAATCGCGATTTCGTACCCCTTGCGCACGCTCAGGATACCGGCCACCGGGCCGATGATGCCCCGCAGCCGCCCACCGCCCGCGGCGCGCATAACGGCTTTTACGCTCTGCTGATAGCCGTCCATGTTGCGCTCCAGATCCTCCAGAATGCGGATGCGCTGGGCGGTGTTGTTTTTATCCGCTGCGGCCTTCTGCAATGCTTCGGCTGCCTCGGCCTGCTGGCGGCGGCGGCTTTCCAGCTTGAGCTTTAAGCCGGAGCGGATGTTATCGTTGCGGGTCACGGCTTCCTCGCACTCTTTCAGGTGCTCGGCAGCAGCGTCCCGTTCCTCGGTCAGTTTTTGTGCCACATCACCCGCGGCGGCTTCCTGGTTTTTCAGGCCGTTCAGCTGGGCGCGGGCCGCTTCCACGGCGGATTGCAGCCCCGCCCCCCGCACCTGCAGGGCAGTGGCATTCTGCTGCATGCGGGCCATGGCGGCGCTCACGATCTCCCGCCGCTCACCGCTTTGCAGCGCCTGCTGTTCCAGCGTGTTCAGCTGCTGGCGCAGCTTGTCCGCCTCGGCATCCAGATTTTGCAGCACGGTTTGCAGCTGGGTGATTTCCGCTTTGTGCTCGTCCGCTTCCTGCGCAATCCCCTTTGCGCCTTCCCCGGCGCGGGTCAGCTCATCGCTGGCGCTGCGGATCTGCTCGTTCGCGTGTTCGGTTTCGTTCTGCAAAACTGCCAGCTGGCTTTCGCTCCCGGCGTTCTGCTCGGTAATGGTGCGGATCTCAGCGTTCGCTTCCTCCACCTGCAGCATCAGCTGCTGGGCTTCGGCGCGCAGGGCTTCGGTGCGGGTGTCAAATTCATCCAGCTGGCGGGAAATGCGTGCATAGTCGCTTTCCGCCGCCTCATACTTGCGCTGCTGGTCCCGCACCGTATCCTGTGCGCGGCGGATTGAATCCACCCACAGGGTAATTTCCAGCCCCTTGCGGGTCTCGGAATATGCCAGGAACTGCTCCGCCTTTTCGCTGTCGCGTTTCAGGGGTCCAACCCGCTTTTCCAGCTCCCCCAGAATATCCCGCAGGCGTTCCAGATTGCCCTCCGCCGCGGCCAGGCGGCGTTCGGCTTCATTTTTGCGGTAGCGGTATTTGGCAATGCCAGATGCTTCCTCAAAAATCTCGCGCCGCTCGGTGGATTTTGCACCAACGATCTCCGCAATGCGCCCCTGACCCACAATGGCATAGCCATCGCGCCCAAGGCCGGTATCCAGCAGCAGCTCGTACACATCTTTTAAGCGTACGCTCTGGCCGTTGATGGTATACTCGCTCTCCCCGCTGCGGTAATAGCGGCGGCCAATGGTTACTTCGTCCGCGTCCATTTCCAGCCCATGATCGGAGTTATCAATGGTCAGCGATACCGCCGCATAGCCCATTGCGCCGCGGGTCTGGGTGCCGCCAAAAATAACGTCCTCCATCTTGCCCGCACCGCGCAGCTGTTTGGAGCTGGTTTCGCCCAGAACCCACCGGATGGAATCCGAAATGTTGCTTTTGCCGGAGCCGTTCGGCCCCACAACACCGGTAATGCCTTCGCCAATGGTGATCCGCGTTTTATCCGGGAAGGACTTGAAGCCCTGTATCTCAAGTTCTTTTAAGCGCATAGATGCCCCTTTTTATGCCTGCTGTTCCAGCTTGGTCAGCGCCGCTTTGGCAGCCTGCTGTTCCGCAGCCTTTTTGCTGCGGCCTTCGCCCACAGCCAGCGCCTTGCCGTTCAGCGCCACAGTAACCTGGAACCGCTTATCATGCGCCGGGCCGGATTCCCCTGTCACGGTGTAGGTCAGGCGGTCGTCCGGGTGTTTCTGCACCACTTCCTGCAGGGCGGTCTTGTGGTCATCCTCGGCGGTTTTGCCCTCCGTGATGAACGGCAGGATAAAGTTGCGGGCGGTCTCAATGCCGCCGTCCAGGAACAAAGCGGCAATGGTGGCTTCAAACGCATCCGAAACCACGCTGGGGCGGCAGCGCCCGCCGCCCAGCTCCTCGCCGCGGCCCAGCCGCAGGTAAGAGCCCAGGTCGATCTCCTGCGCAAACTGGAACAGCGCGTCCTCGCTGACCAGCGAAGCGCGCATGCGGGACAGTTCGCCCTCCGGGCGGGTGGAATGGTGGAACAGATAGTTTGCCACCACAACGGACAGCACACTGTCGCCCAAAAATTCCAGCCGCTCGTTATACAGCGTAGGGGTTTTGCTCTCGTTGGCGTAAGAGCTGTGGGTCAGCGCCGTGATGAGCAGTTCTTTATTCTTAAAATGGTAATGCAGCTTTTCTTCCAATTCCTCAGGGGTACGCGTGGTCATAAGATTGCCTTACCTTTCGTTCTCTCTGTTTTGCGATTGTATATCGGGATATTTTGCAGGCCGGGCGGGCAATGCCCGCCCCTGCAATGGGCTTTGGTTTTGCGGCTATCCCGTATGGGCGCACATTGTGCGCCCGCTGCCTATATTTTGGTACCGGCCATTTCCAATGGGCGGACATAACATTTCAATTTTTACACGATATGCCGTTTTATTCCGCGTCTGTCTTTTCTGCTGCGGCCTTGGCGGCTACTTCGGCCAGGGCGCTCTGCATGGTGCCGCACAGGTCATTGGCAACGCACAGCTTTGCCTGGCGGATGGCGTTCTTGATGCCCTTGGCCTTGCTGGAACCGTGTGCCTTGATGACCGGCTTTGCCGCGCCCAGCAGCGGTGCGCCGCCGATCTCCTCAGAGTCCATCATGTGCTTCAGATTGCGCAGCCCGCCTTTTACGCCAAGGTAGCACAGCTTGGTCACAATGCTCTGCATAAAGATGTCTTTCAGCATGCCCAGCAAAGTACCTGCCACACCCTCGGTCAGCTTCAGCACCACATTGCCCACAAAGCCGTCGCAGACGATAACGTCCACCTCACCAGCCATAATATCACGCGGCTCAATGTTGCCCACAAAGCGGATGGCCGGGTTTGCTTTCAGCAGGCCGTGGGCTTCACGGTACATCGGGGTGCCCTTGGTGTCCTCGGCGCCGTTGTTCACCAGCGCAACGGCGGGGTCCTTGCGGCCCATGACCTTATTCATGTACACGCTGCCCATGGTGCCAAAGGCATTCAGCATCTCGGCACGGCATTCGGCGTTTGCGCCGCAGTCCAGCAGCAAAAACGGCTGTTTTTTGCCCGGCATGCAGGTAGCCAGCGCCGGGCGCTTGACCCCCTTGACGGTGCGCACGATCAAACTGGTGCCCACATGCAGCGCGCCGGTGGAACCGGCGGAAACAAAGGCATCCGCCTCGCCGTTTTTCAGCATCGTCAGGCCTTTGACCAGGCTGGAATCCGTTTTGTGGCGCACGGCCTTGACCGGGTCATCGTGCATATCCACATCCTCGGTGCAGTGAATCAGCTCAAAGGGGGTCAGGTCCACGCCAAGCTCCTGGGCAGCGGCCTTGATCTTGGCTTCATCACCCAGCAGGGCCAGGGTCATGCCATCACCAAACTCTTTTACCGCATCGGCTGCGCCCTGTACGGTCGATTTCGGGGCGTTATCGCCACCCATTGCATCCAGTAAAATTTTCATAATCCACCTCAGTGTTCCGCTTCGGCTGCCCATGCCCGCATGGCGGCCTGTGCAGCATCAGAAAGTGCCATATACCGTTCGCGCTTATCCCGGATGGTGTCAATTTCCTCGGTGCGCGGCAGAATGCCCATGTTGGCACCCATGGGCTGGAAGTCCTTGTTGGGGGTGGTGATATAATCGATCAGTGCGCCACACATCGTTGTGGTCGGCGGGGGCGGCAGCTCTCTGCCCTGCAAACGGGCGTACAAATTGCGCGCTGCCAGCAGGCCGGAAGCCGCGCTTTCCATATAGCCCTCAAACCCGGTGATCTGCCCGGCAAAAAACACGTTGGGGTGCTCTTTCAGGTAGAGCCCCTTGGTCAGCACCGCCGGGCTTTCCAAAAAGGTATTGCGGTGCATCACGCCATAGCGGATGAACTCTGCATGTTCCAAGCCGGGAATCATCGAAAAAACGCGCTTCTGCTCGCCCCATTTCAAATTGGTCTGGAAACCAACGATATTGTACAGCGTGCGGGCGGTGTTTTCGGCGCGCAGCTGTACGTTGGCCCAGGGGCGGTGGCCGGTGCGCGGGTCCCGCAGGCCCACCGGGCGCAGCGGGCCATAGCGCATGGTATCCGCCCCGCGGCCCGCCATCACCTCAATAGGCATACAGCCTTCGTACACCGTCAGCTCCCCATCAAAGTCATGCAGAGGGGCACGCTCCGCGTTCAACAATTCGTTATAAAACGTTTCATATTCCAATTTGTTGAATGGGCAGTTCAGGTAATCGGCTTCACCGCGCCCGTAGCGGGACGCCGCAAAGATCTTTTCCATATCCAGGCTTTCGGCGCTCACAATGGGAGCCACGGCGTCAAAAAAGCTCAGCCGGTGGCTGCCGGTCAGCGCGGCAATCTGCTCCGCCAGCGCACCCTCGGTCAGCGGGCCGGAAGCCACCAGCACCGGAACGCTTTCGTCCAGCGCGGTCACTTCCTCGCGGTGAACGGTAATGCCCGAGTTCTTTTCCACCATTTCCGTCACGGCGGTGGAAAACACATCACGGTCCACCGCCAGTGCACCGCCAGCCGCCACGCGGGCGGTCTCGGCAGCATCCAGCAGGTGGGACCCCATCATGCGCATTTCAATTTTCAGCAGGCCGGAAGCCGAATCTGGCCGTTCCGCCTTGAGGGAGTTGGAGCAGATCAGCTCCGCAAAGCCTGCACTTTTGTGTGCTGGCGAAAACTTGACCGGCTTTTGCTCGTACAGGTCCACCTGCACGCCGTGGTCCGCCAGCCAAAGGGCGGCTTCACACCCGGCCAGCCCGGCACCGATGATTTTGATTTGCATGCGTTATTTCTCCGCGTTTGTCTTTTCGATATTCTTCACAAACCCGCAGCCCTCTTTGGCGCAGTACAGCTGGCCGCGGCGCTTGAACAGCGTTTTGCCGCAGTGGGGGCAGGTTTCCGGCACGGGTTCATCCCATGTCATAAAGTTGCAGGTGGGGTAGTTGCTGCAGCCGTAATACACGCGGCCCTTGGCGCTTTTGCGCAGCAGCATATGGCCGCCGCACAGCGGGCACAGGCCGCCGGTATCCTTTACAATGGGGTGGGCGTTGCGGCACTCCGGAAAGCCGGAACACGCCACAAACTTGCCGTACCGCCCGCTTTTGATCACCATGGGGCGGCCGCATTTTTCGCAGATCTCGTCGGTGGGGATATCCTCCACCTTGATCTTTTTGCCCTCCATGTTCTTTTCGGCAGCTTCCAGGCTTTTTTCAAAGCCCTGGTAGAAATCGTCCACTGTTTTGACCCAGTCCGCCTTACCGGCTTCCACAACGTCCAGCTTTTTCTCCATATCGGCACTGAATGTCGGGTCCACGATATCGGGGAACTGTTCCAGCATGACCTGGTTCACCGCGCGGCCCAGCGGGGTGGTTTTGAGCTTTTTCTGCTCCTTTTCCACATAGCCGCGGTCCACAATGGTGGTAATGATCGGCGCATAGGTGGAAGGGCGGCCAATACCGTTTTCTTCCAGCGCATGGATCAGCGTTGCTTCAGTATAGTACGGCGGCGGCTGGGTGAATTTCTGCTCCGCCGAAAGCTTGTTCAGTTTCAGGTCCTGGTTCACTTCCAGCGGGGGCAGGGCGGTTTCTTTCTTCTGCTTATCGTCGGTGGCTTCCTCATACAAAGCGGTAAAGCCGTCAAACGTTACATGGAAACCCGATGCGCGGAAGATATAATCCCCCGCCGTGATGTTGGCCGAAACGGTATCCATCAGGCAGTCTGCCATCTGGGATGCCATAAAGCGGCTCCAGATCAGGCGGTACAGCTTGGCTTCATCGCCGGAGATGCTGCCCTCCACCTGGTCCGGCGTCAGTTCCGGCATTGAGGGGCGGATGGCTTCGTGGGCATCCTGCGCCGCTGTGGCGGAGCGGGATTTCCAGACGCGCTTTTTGTTGCAGACGTAATTTTCGCCCCAGGTCTTGCCGATAAAGGTCTTAGCGGCTGCGGCGGCTTCGTCCGCAATGCGCAGACTGTCGGTACGCATATAGGTGATCAGACCGATCTGGCCATAGCCGTGCACCTCCATACCTTCATACAGGCGCTGGGCAGCACGCATGGTGCGGGTGGCCGAAAACCCCAGTGCGCGGCTGGCATCCTGCTGCAGGGTGGAGGTGATGAACGGTGGCTGCGGCTGGCGGCGGCGCTGGCCCTTATCCACACGGGTCACGGTGTAGGGTTTGCCGTCCAACGCGGCCAGAATGGCATCCGCCTGTTTTTTATTTTTCACCACCAGCTTGGTGCCGTCCGCCTGGGCTGTCAGCCGTGCGTTGAACGCACAGCCGCTCTGGCGGGGCTTCAGGTTGGCGTCAATGTTCCAGTATTCTTCGGGCTTAAAGTTTTCAATTTCGATCTCGCGGTCGCGGATAATGCGCACCGCCACGCTCTGCACGCGGCCAGCCGAAAGCCCGCGGCGCACCTTATGCCACAAAAACGGGCTGAGCTTATAACCCACCAGGCGATCCAGCGCGCGCCGGGCCTGCTGGGCGTTGAACAGATCCATATCAATGGTGCGCGGGTGGGCCATACCCTCCTGCACGCCCTTTTTGGTGATCTCGTCAAAGGTCACGCGGTTGGGGGCGGTGGGGTCCAGCCCCAGCACATTGGCCAGATGCCAGCTGATTGCCTCGCCTTCGCGGTCCGGGTCGGTTGCCAGATAGACGGTCTGTGCTTTTTTCGCTTCGGCTTTCAGGTCCTTGACCAGCGCGGTCTTGCCTTTGATGGTAATATACTTTGGGGTATAGCCATGTTCCACATCAATGCCCAGCGTGCTGGCGGGCAGGTCCCGGATATGGCCCATGCTGGCCGTTACGGTATAGCCGCGGCCCAGGTATTTGCCAATGGTTTTTGCCTTGGCCGGGGATTCCACGATCACCAGCTTGGTGCCGGGCTTTGCTTCGGTCTTTTTGGTGGTGCGCTTTGCGGCAGGTTTTTCGGCTGCGGTTTCGCCGTCCTCTGCCTTAGCTGCCTTGGTTTTGGTCGTTGTCTTTTTCGTGGTTGCTTTTTTTGCGGCAGGTTTTTTCGCTGCAGTCTTTTTTGCGGCAGTTTTTTTTGCCGGGGTTTCTTCCGGCTGCGCTGCCTGCTGGGCAGTCAGCTCCAGTTCAGTTTGCTTTGCCATATCTGTTTCTCCCAAATTGGCGTATAAGTTCTATCTTAATCGGATACTTTCCGTAATGTCACCATACATGCGGGCCATATCCGCCCGCTGCGGCTGGGGCCGCTTGCCCTTATGCCGCGGTATACCGGCCCCCGCCGTTATCCACGGCGGCGCCGGCAAATTCCAGCTCCATGAGTGCCGCCAGAACAGCCTGCACGGCAAGCCCCGTTGCGGCAGCCAAGTCATCTGCCGTCTGCGCTTTAGGGCCCAGTTCTGCCAGCACGGTGCGGGCGTTGGGGGTCAGTTCATCCAGCATAACCCCCTCCTGCACCAGCTCGGTGCCGCCGGGTGCAATGTGCAGGGTATCCAGCACATCATCCGCCATGCACAGGGCGCGGGCGCGGCCGGTGCGCAGCAGCTCATTGGTGCCCTCGCTGGTGGGGCTGTAAATGCTGCCGGGTACCGCAAACACCGGTCTGCCGTACTCTTCGGCATGGCTCACGGTGTTCAGCGTTCCGCTGCGGGTGCGGGCTTCCGCCACGCAGAGGGCCTCGCTCAAACCGGCAATCAGCCGGTTGCGGGCCAAAAAGGTCCCTGTCATTTTGCCCGTATAATCCGGCGGGTATTCGCTCAGCACGGCACCTCCCAGAGCTTCCAGCTCTGTGCGCAGGGTCACGTTCACCGCCGGGAAGGTCTTGTTGATGGCCGTGCCCAAAAAAGCAACGGTCTGCTGCCCGGCTTCCACCGCCGCGCGGTGGCCTGCGCCGTCCAGCCCTTCGGCCAGCCCGCTCACGATCACCACACCCCGCTCCGCCATTGTCAGCGAAAGATCCCGGCAGGCGGAAAGCCCATACTTTGTGGGGCGGCGGGTGCCCACCATGCCCACATACCGCCGCCCGTTCAGGCAGGCAGGGTTTCCGGTGCCGTACAGCACCAACGGCAGGTCAGGCAGGTCCCGCAGCCGCTGGGGGTAATCGGCGCTGTCCGGTGTCAGGATAAAAATATTCAAATCATCGCAGCGCTTTTTCAGCCCCGCCATCTGGGCCGGGGCCACCGCCTGCATAAATTCGCGGGCTTTTGCGCTCAGGTATTCCGGCGGGTTCCAGCCCGCTTTTACCTGGCCATACAGTTCGGCCGGGTCCGGGTATTCTTCCAGAAGTCTGCCCGCCAGGCGGCAGCCGGACCCAAGCGCTTCGGCCAGCCACAGCCAATACAGTGTGCTGTCCATACCTTATTATACACCTCTGAAGTGCCAAAGCAAGACGCTGCCTGCAACCCCGGCGTTCAGGCTTTCCACCAGGTCCGTCATCGGGATGCGCACCGCCATATCACAGGCCTGCACGGCAGCGTCCGTCAAGCCCTGTCCCTCACTGCCGATCACGGCGCACAGGCCGTCCGGGTAGCTCTGCGGGGCTTCGTCCAGCGGGCGGGAATGGTAGAGCGCCGCAGCCAGGCAGACCACGCCGCGTGCGCGCAGCTGCTGCAATGCCTGCGGCAGATCCTGCACCGGGGCCACCGGCAGCCGCCCGGCTGCCCCCATGGATGCCCGCAGTGTTTTGGGGGCAAAGGGTGCCGCGCACCCCTTGGAGAGCAGCACACCGTCAAAGCCAAAGGCCGCCGCGCTGCGCAGCAGGGTGCCCACATTGCCGGGGTCCTGCACCGCTTCCAGTGCCAGAATACGGCGTCCCTTTGCTAAAATATCTGCCGCCAGCCAGCCGGGGTGTTCAAACACGCCGAACACATCCTGGCTGGTTTTGGTTCCGGAAAGCTTTTGTGCCACCGGCTCTGTTACCAGCACAGTTTTGCCCGCAAAGGCTTCCAGTTCTGGGGTATGGGCCAGGGCC
>ERZ894203.1473-NODE-1473-length-12491-cov-9.827115_pt1 | contig 12491 bp, 7 predicted proteins | sample MGYA00380286_ERZ894203 | MGnify/ENA primary metagenome ERZ894203 (study PRJEB32331, sample SAMN06328484) | human gut metagenome | biome: human gut microbiome; feature: stool | host: Homo sapiens | collected 2014-02-06 ... | reverse complement strand
GGATGAATGCAAACGAAGTCATCAGAATCGGACGGAGACGGAGGCGGGATGCTTCAACAGCAGCATCAACAACGCCCATGCCTTTCTCCATATTCATCTTGGCGTATTCTACAATCAAAATTGCGTTCTTGGCAGCAAGGCCGATAAGCATAATCAAGCCAATCTGCATATAAACGTCGTTTTGCTGTCCGCGCAGGTACTGGCCGAGAATGCAGCCCAGTACGGCAGTAGGCACGGAAAGGAGAACTGCCAGAGGAATGGTCCAGCTTTCATACAAAGCTGCCAGGCAGAGGAATACGAAAATAAGGGAAATTACAAAAATCTGCATGGAGCGGTTGCCTGCTTCAATCTGGTCACGGCTCTGGTCGGTCCATTCATAGCTGTAAGTTACCGGCAAAGTTTCTGCCGCAACTTCTTCCAGAGCAGTCATGGCCTGGCCGGTGGAATAACCTTCGGCAGGGTCGCCTGCAATTTTAATAGCGCGTGCGCCGTTAAAGCGCGTCATAACAACGGAACTGTTTTCATTGTCATAAGTTACAAGAGTGTTCAGCGGAACCATCGTGCCATCGTTGCTGCGTACAAAGAAATAACGCATATCGTCAACGTTGGAGCGGTATTTGTCATCAGCCTGCATAACAACTTTCCATGTACGGCCGAAGTTGTTCAGGTCATTGATTTCGTAACCGCCGAGGAAGGTCTGCAATGCGCTGAATACGCTGGAAACAGGTACGTTCAGGCTCTGTGCCTTATCACGGTCTACGTTGAATTTATACATAGGCGTGGTGGTGTTCAGGGTGGTGTAAATCATGCCTATTTCCGGACGCTGGCGTGCTTTCGCCAAAAATTCCTGCGCACGGTCATTCATCAGGCTTACATCTTCACCGCCAAGGTTCATAATGTACATGCTGAGAGAACCGGTGCTGGAAGCGCCAGGCAATGCAGGCGGCTGGAAGGCCATAACCGTGGCATCCGGGAATTTAGGACCGAGGCCCTGAATCATAGGAATGATATCCTGAATGGTGGTATCACGTTCTGCATAAGGCTTCATGGCTACAACTACGAGGCCGGCAGACGCTTTCTGTGCAGAACTCAGAATATCAACGCCGGATACTTCCATTACATAGTCAACGCCCGGGAATTTCTGAACTTCTTTACTGAGTTCGCCCATCAGCTGAATATTACGGTTGCTGGAAGCGCCTTCCGGCAGGCTGAAAGATACGGCGCTCATGCCCATATCTTCATTAGGAACGTAACCGGAAGGAGTAATCTTAAACAGGAAGCCGATTAAAATTACGCCAACCAGCAGGCAGGCCATAACAACTTTTGCATGGCGGATGCATTTTTCTACGTTAGTTACGTATTTAGCCAGCGTTCTTTCAAACCATTTGTTGAAAGCATGCACAGCTTTGCCGATAAAGCCTTTAATTTCGGCTTCATCTTTTTTAGGTTTCAAAATCAGAGCGCACAGCGCCGGGGTCAGCGACAATGCGATAAGTGCCGAAAGCATCATGGAAACGGAAATGGTAATGGCAAACTGTTTATAAAGTTCGCCAACCGTACCGCCGGTAAATGCAGTCGGGATAAATACCGCGGAAAGTACGAAGGCAATGGCCACAACAGGGCCGGAAACTTCGCTCATGGCGCGGTAGGTTGCTTCTTTAGGCGTAAGGCCCGTATCCTGAATATGATGTTCTACCGCTTCTACAACGACGATAGCGTCGTCGACTACGAGGCCGATAGCAAGGATAAGTGCGAAGGCCGTCAGCGTATTAATGGTAAAGCCCAAAAGTACGAACGAAGCAAAAGTACCAACCAGAGATACCGGTACTGCCAGCAGCGGAATCAGCGTTGCGCGCCAGCTGCCAAGGAACATGAAGATTACAAAAATAACCAGTACCAGCGCTTCAAAGAAGGTATGTGCAACTTTATTCAAAGATTCGGTAATGAACTGCGTGTTATCCTGAATAACCGTCAGTTTCATATCTGCCGGGAAACGTTTTTCGGCGTCAGCCAAAACTTCGCGGATTTGCGAAACCGTTTCAATGGAGTTGGCGTCACTGGTAAGGGATACCGGGAATACTACGGAGGCACCGCCGTTCAAACGGCTGAGTACCAGGTCGCTTCTCGGTGCTTCTTCAATGCGGGCAATATCCTTTAAGTAAAGGTTTTCGCCGTTAATGGAACGGATAATAATATTGCCGAATTCTTCAGGTGTTTTTAAACGGCCCTGCGCATTGGCAGAGTATTGTTTTTCCTGCTCGTCAACAGTCGGGCGGGCCCCTACGGTACCAACAGGCGCCTGAATGTTCTGCGCTTCTACCGCCGTTTCAATATCGCTTGTTGTAAGGTTAAGCTGAGCCAGTTTTTCCGGGTTCAGCCAGATACGCATGGAATATTCCGGACCGTATTCATCAACGGTGGATACGCCTTTAACGCGCTTAATAGCGTCGATAAAGTTAACGTCGGCGTATGTTCTGAGGAACATACTGTCATAAGTATTGTTAGGCGAGGTAAGTGCGAAATACATGATGGTTTCCGCAGATTCCTTCGTCGTGGTAATGCCGTATGCGGTTACTTCCTGCGGCATGGAGCTGTTTGCCTGCGATACACGGTTCTGTACTTCTACCGCAGCAATATCGGCGTTCTTTTCCAGGTTAAACTGTACGTTCAAGCTGTATTCGCCGGTAGCGGTACTGGTAGAACTCATATCCAGCATATTTTCTACACCGTTTACCTTCTGTTCTATTGCCTGCGCAACAGATTCTTCTACCGTCTGGGCACTTGCGCCCGTATAGTTGGTAGTTACGGAAATACGCGGCTTGGTAATATTAGGATACTGGGCAATAGGCAGGCTGAAACCGGCAATAGCGCCCAGCAGCGTAATCAATATGGCCAGCACCATGGCAAAGACCGGACGGTCAATAAAAAATCGTGCCATTCAGCTTACCTCCTTATTTTGCTGCACCGGCAGCATCGCCGGATTCTGTTCTGTCGGCGGTAGTGTCAAGTTCTGCTTCCGTCATCGGTTCGGGGTTTACAAGCGCGCCGGCCGTAATTTTGCCGGTACCTTCAACAACGATTGTTTCATCGCCGTTAAGGCCGCTTTCAACCATCCACAAACGCCCTACGCGAGGTCCAAGGGTAACTTCGCGCATTTCAACCTTGTTGTCTGCGCCGATAACATAAACAAATTTTTTATACATCAATTCTGTTACGGCACGCTGCGGAATCAGCAAAGCGTTTGGCCTGGTGCCTGCGGTTGCCTGTACATGTGCGAACATTCCCGGCAGCAGTACGCGGTTCGGGTTATCGAACAGCGCTTTAATGGTAAGCGTACCGGTGTTGGCAGTCAACGCACGGTTAACCTCGGCAATGCGGCCAGGCAGGTCATAAGTGGTGCCGTCGCTCAGAACAATGCTCAAATTTTCCAGCGGAGCCGCCTGCCCTCTGTCAACGGCAGTATTGGCAAGCTTCAAGTATTCAGGCTCAGCCATGCTAAACTCTACAAATACCGGGTCGGTGTTGGAAATTGTTGCCATGGTGGTCTGCCCGTCGGTAACATAGTTGCCTACTTCAAGGGCAGTAGTATCAATGCGTCCGGTAAACGGAGCCGTTACATTGGTTTCGTTCATATCAATCTGCGCATTTTCAAGCATGGCTTCCTGTGCGTTTACGGATGCCTGCGCCTGGTCGCGCGCCATAATAGCGTTATCGAGAGTCTGTTTGGAAACAGCGCTTTGCTCGTAAAGTTTTGTGTAGCGTTCGGCATCTACCGAAGCGTTGGCAAGCTGAGCACGGGCATTGGCAAGGTTTGCCTGTGCCTGCAAAAGGTTGGCGCGGTAGGTACGCGGGTCAATTGTGTACAAAATCTGCCCCGCCTGAACAGTTTCGCCGCCGTTAAAATACTTGCCGGTAATCTGCCCGCTTACCTGTGCTTTCAGCTCCATTTCCTGCTGAGCCTGCACAAAGCCGGTATAATCGTAAACCAGCGGTGTATCACGCTTTATTACCTGCATGGATTTTACAAGCGTAGCCTGCGGAGCCGCTGCTTTTTCGCCGCCGCAGCCGGCAAGCGAAAACACAGTTACGGCAGCAAGCGCTGCAACTGCTGCTTTGCCGCTCCTGTTCTTACGCAAAAAATTCAACATAAATCTATTCCTCCTTCTAACTTAAGTTTCAAGTACAAAAAAGCAAAAAGGATATACTTAAACCAAAGTAATATAATTATATTCCTTCAAAAGCAGAAAGGCAAACCTTAATTTTAGCAAATTTCATTAATTTTACTTATCGTTGCTTTTATTTTCTCGGTTTTTCGCTATTAGACTCTCCAGTCAGTTCCTTTGTGGCAAATTTGTTTATTTTTTGTTATTTTTTCAGCAAATTTTTGTTAAGCATAAATTTTTCAAGTTCGGATGCCGGTATCGCGGCTTCATTCCAGCCCGTACCGTCTTTCATCTTCTGGCAGAACACCAGATTCTTTCCATTATAATACCAGGAATTTGGCACTTCCTTTGTAAAATCAACCTTATCTTCAGCACCGAGCAGAGCAAGCACCGGCAGTAAATCCGGGTTGTCAACATCCAGAACATCACTGATATCAAGGACTTTGCCGTCGCTGAGCGATATGTTCAGCGGCAGGCGTTCAAAAATTTCTTCGCTCCCTTCACCCATTACGCCGAAAAACATCAGCGACATCATGTCAGAACCTGCAAAAGGCACCGTATAATCAAGCTCGCAGCTTTTTTTGCCAAGCGCTGCGGCATAGGGCTGCCAAACTTTCTCCAGCTCGCCGTTAATGGTATTTTGCAGTTCCTGTTTGCCTTCAACCGCCATCAGCGGATAGGTAACGCTGCTGCCGTTCATTACAGCCTGCTGCCTGTAAAGCATGCCGTTGCCGAATACGAGATTGCGGCGGAAATCTTCGTTTTGTACAATCTGCGTATATAATTCACGGTCTTTCAGCTGCCAGCCGCCGTCATATTCCCATTCGGCAGCAATTTTGGCAAGCGTGTCCTCGCTGCCTGTGCCGCTTACGGTCTGCAAGGTTGCAAGTTTGTCCATGCCTTCGGGGTCTGCAATAACGGTAACCCCGCTCATGCGGCTCTCCGGCTTGCGGTAGGGCTTTAACAAATTTCCGTTTACATCATACAGCCCGCAGTTAATATAGTAGTCTTTTTCATGCGGCAGCACGCCGTATTCAACGGCTTCCGTACGCACGCCGTCTTTAAAATCTTCAAACACAAATTCCGTTTTAAAACCGGGCTTGAATGCAGCGTTAACGGCTGCACCCATATTATCGCTGCCGGTATAAATTTCCTGCACGGCATTTGGCAGCGCTGCGTCGATAATGCGCACCTGCATTTCCTGTGCCGCTCCGCTTAAAGAGCGCACCATAATCTGCTCGCCCTTGCCGGTAAAATGCCCTTTCTGCAAAATATTGGCATAGCCGCCCTCAAGCGAAGGCGTATAGGCGGTTATCAGTTTGCCGCTGCCGTCTTTAATCATAAGCAGCAAATCGCCGTAATAGCTGCTGCCTCCCGTAAGTTTATTGCCCCACAGCTCGGCGGTTTCCTGCGTTCCATTGCCGTCGGTATCCGCTTCAATGCTGGCAAGGCACACAGGTTCCGCGGCCAAAGCAGCACTATGCCCCGCCGCCAAAATAAAACCTGCCGCCAAAGCAAAAAATCTATTCCATTTCATAAATATAGCCTCCGTTATTTACAACATTACAAATTATATTATACCAATATCGCGCTGATAACAAAAGCAAAACCTGCTCAGTAAACAAAAATAAGTTTTATAGTGTATTTTTTAATAAAAGTAGTGCATTTATCGGTTTTTTGATGTAAAATAACTGATAAGACGCTTACACAGTGTTATGCTAACAACCACTAACTACGCAAAGGATGATGACGATGAAAAAATTACTGTTTTTACTGGCAGCACTTTGCCTGGCATTTGCCCTTACAGGCTGCGGCAGCAGCGAAAAACAGGCACCGGCCGCCAAAGCACAGGTTAAGCTCGGCATGCTGCGCCTTACCAGCAGCGCGCCGCTGTTTATTGCCATGGACAAAGGCTTTTTTGCCGAACAGAATATAGAAATACAGCCGGAATGGTTTGACGCGGCACACCCCATTGCCGTTGCAACTGCTTCTTCGCAGGTTGACGTAGGCGCAACCGGCATTACCGCAAGCCTCTTTAACATGGCGGCAAGCGGCCAGCAGCTGGCAATTGTTGCCGATAAAGGCCGCGAAGAAAAAGGTTTCCCTTCTTCCGCACTTGTTGCGGCAGCAAACGCTTATAATAACGGCTTTACCAGCCTGGAAAGCATTAAAGGCAAACGCATCGGCATTACGCAGAAAGGTTCTACCTTCCATTATATGCTGGGCAGAATGCTTGAACAGAAAGGCATGAGCCTCGACGACGTGGAACTTGTGCCGCTCGGCAAAGTAAGCGCCGTAATGGCAGCGCTTGAAAGCAACCAGATTGACGGCGCAATCTTAAACGAACCCAACATTACCAAAATGCAGACCGCAGGCACAGCGCAAACCATTGTGCAGGTTGGCGATATCATTCCTTATCAGACTTCTGCACTGTTCTTCTCGCCTGAATTTATGAAAAACGAAGATGCCAACATCCGCTTTTTAAAAGCCTATAACAAAGCCTGCCATTATTATTACGAAGCAGCAGTTGAAAAGAAAGACCCCAAAAAGCTTGATGAAGTTGTAGGCATTATTGCCAAATACGTAAAAGCCCCTGCCGGTGATATTAAACTTGGCCTGCCGTACATTGACCGCGACGGCAAACTTATGGCGGACGATATTAAAACACAGATTGACTGGTATTCTTCACACGGTATGATGCAGGGCACTCTTGACCCTGCCAAAGTGGCAAATACCACTCTGCTGGAAAAAGCACTGGCACAGTAACAATTTAAGGGCGGAACAGCTTCCGCCCTTTTTATTTGGAGGCACTTATGAAACTCGTTATAGACAACGTAAGTAAAAGTTTCGTTTCGCGCACGGGGCATAACCTGCCTGTTTTGCAGGATATTAACCTTACCGTAAACGAAGAAGAATTTGTCGCCCTGGTAGGCCCGTCAGGCTGCGGCAAATCCACACTTTTAAACATCACAGCCGGGCTGCTTGCGCCGACAAGCGGCAGCGCCAGCTTTACGCATCTGCCGCAGGGGCATGTGCCGCGCACAGGCATTGTTTTTCAGGAAACGGGGCTTTTCCCCTGGCGCAGCGTTTACGATAATATCGCCTTTGGGCTGGAAGCAATGGGCGTGCCCCGGCAGGAACAAAAAGACCGTATAAGCCACTACATAAGCCTTGTTGGCTTAACCGGCTTTGAAAAAGCACTGCCGCACCATTTAAGCGGCGGCATGCGCCAGCGCGTAGGCATTGCCCGCGCCCTTGTAATTAACCCCGACTTGCTTTTGATGGACGAGCCCTTCAGTGCGCTGGACGCGCAGACACGCACCATTATGCAGGAAGAACTTGTTACCCTGTGGGATAAAACGCGCCTCAGCACTTTATATGTAACCCATAACATTCAGGAAGCCGTTATGCTTGCCGACCGTGTTGTGCTGCTTTCGCGCCGACCGGGCAAAATAAGCCGCATTTTAAATATCGGCATACCACGCGCAGAACGCGAACTGCCGCAGCACACCGAAGAAATTGCCGAATATATCCGCATTATCTGGGAACACATCAGCAAAGATGCACGCGCGGCCTTAATGGAGGTGGAAGGCAATGAATGAATATAAAATTACCGATAAAATGCACAGCTGGCAAAAAACTTACCCGGTCTGGGTTTCCGCACTTTCCGTCATTGTGCTGCTGATAATCTGGGAACTCATCTGCCGCGCAGGCATTGTTTCGCCGCTGTTTCTGCCTTCACCAACAGGTATTTTAAATGCGCTTGCCGCTATGGTTGCGGGCGGAGAAATAGCTGCAAGCCTTGCTGCAAGTATGTACCGCATTATTCTGGGCTTTGTGCTCGGCAGCGTTATCGGCCTTGCCGTAGGGCTTTTTACCGGCACTTCCGCACTGATTGACCGCATTGGCTCGCCCATTGTAAACGCACTGTACCCGATACCTAAAATTGCGCTGCTGCCGCTGTTTATTTTATGGCTCGGCATCGGCGAACTCAGCAAAGTAACCATTATAGCGCTGGGCGTCTTCTTTCCGGTAGCGATGAATACATATTCCGGCGTAAAAAATGTAGACCCGCTTTTAATTAAGGTAGCCGTAAGCTTTAACGCCACCCGCTGGATGACCTTAAAAAAAGTTGTGCTTCCGGCTGCCCTGCCCATGATTTTTGCCGGGCTGCGCCTTGCGGCAGGAACCTCGCTTCTGCTTCTGGTTGCCGCTGAAATGATTGCCGCACAGGAGGGCATCGGCGCGCTGATACTGCATTACGGCGATTTGATGATTACAGACCGCTTAATGGCAGGCGTAATTGTGCTTTCGCTTTTGGGGCTGGTGTTTAACCTGCTTTTGCAATGGGCAGAAAACCGCGCCATACCCTGGAACAGATAATTTAAAATTGTATACATTATTTTTACGCGGCAGGGCTGAACTTGCCGCGTTTTTTATGGTATAATAGCGGCATACAATTTTTTGTTTTGTAAATTTATTAAGTGAGGAGCAACCGATATGAAAATTTCCCAGCGTGTACAAAATTTAAAATTATCACCTATCAGAAAGCTGGCGCCCTATGCAGATGCCGCAAAAAAAGCAGGCAAAAAAGTTTATCATCTTAACATAGGCCAGCCGGATATTGAAACTCCGCCCCAGTTTATGCACGCCATTAAAAATTTTGACGAAAAAGTTATTGCCTACGGCGCCAGCAAAGGCGAACCGTTTTTAATTGAAGCAATTCAAAAATACTATGCCGAAAAAGGCATGCACTATGAAGCAGGCGATATTTTCATCACCAACGGCGGCAGCGAAGCCCTTACCTTTGCCGTTATGGCTTTGTGCGACCCCGACGACGAAATTATGGTTTTTGAACCGTTTTACGCCAACTATACAACTTTTGCCAGCGAGTTCGGTGCTAAAATCAATGCCGTAACCACCAGCGTGGAAAACGGCTATCATCTGCCGGACGCTGCCGAAATTGAAAAGCATATTACGCCCAAAACCAAAGCAATTCTCTTAACCAATCCGGGCAACCCGACAGGCGTTGTTTACACCAAAGCAGAAATGCAGACCATTGCCGCGCTTGCCGTTAAACACGATATCGCCGTAATTGCCGACGAAGTTTACCGCGAATTTGTTTACGGCGGTGAATATAAGAGCTTCGGCACTATGCCCGAGCTTGACAACAACCTGATTATTATCGACAGCGTTTCCAAACGTTACAGTGCCTGCGGCGCACGTATCGGCTGCATTATCAGCAAAAATAAAGAGTTCTGCCAGCAGATTAACAAATGCTGCCAGGGCAGGCTGTGCAGCCCGATTTTGGAAGAAGTTGGCGCAGCAGCACTTTACACAACCCCGGTAAGCTATCTGGAAGAAGTAAACAAAGAATACCAGAAACGCCGCGATACCATTGCCGAAGGGCTGAAATCACTGCCCGGCGTTGCAGCCAGCGACCCGAAAGGCGCTTTTTACGTAATGGTTAAATTCCCGGTAGACGACGCAGAAAAATTTGCCATCTGGCTGCTGGAAAACTTTGACGTTGACGGCGAAACCGTAATGTTTGCCCCCGGCAACGGCTTTTACAGCACCCCCGGTCTTGGCGTTAACGAAGCACGCCTCGCTTACGTGCTGAACTGCGAAGATTTAAAACGCGCCATTTACATTTTAGGCGAAGCCTTAAAAGTTTACCCCGGCAGAACCTGCTGAACATAATAAAGCACAAACGGCATCACGTAAAACGTGATACCGTTTTTTTATTTGCTAAACCGTTTATACACAAGCTGCGCTGCTGCGGCGGTTACAAGTTCTGCCAGCCAAAAGGCGTACCAAACGCCCTGCGCGCCAAAGCTGCGGCTTAACAGCCACGCCGCCGGTATAATTATTACCACATAGCGCAAAAGCGAAATTACAAGCGACGGTACCCCCTTGCCAAGCCCTTCCAGAGCGCCGCAGGCAGTTACGCTCACTGCCGATACGATAAACCCGGCGCAGATTATGCGCAGCGCCTGCGCCCCGGCTTCTACCGTTACTTTGTTATCCGTAAAAAAGGCCATTAAAACATCCGGCACCGTCAGGCAAATTATTGTTCCGCCCAGCATAATGCCTGCGTTAAGCACCAGTGTTGTGTTGTAAATCTTTTTCACGCGCTCGTGCTCACCCGCGCCGTAATTAAAGCCAATCAGCGGGCGCATGCCCTGAATAATGCCGTTAGCAGGCAGGTACAAAAAAGTTTGCAGCTTGTAATAAATGCCAAGCACTACAATATAGCTTTGCGAAAAAGCCGCCAGTATGGTGTTAAGCGAAGACACCAGCAGCGAAGGCAGCGCCAGGTTCAGCGTTGCCGGTATGCCGATGGCGTAAAGTTTAAAATCAAGCGCAAAATCACGTGTTAAATAACTGCGGCTTAACCTGATGCGCAGCGGATACTTTGTATAAACAAACAAATATATTAAAAGCGTTACTATCTGCCCTATGCCTGTTGCCACAGCCGCCCCTTCTATCCCCCATTTGGGAAACGGCCCGATACCGAAAATCAAAAGCGGGTCTAAAATAATGTTGGTTATGCAGCCTGCCATTAACGCAATCATGGTAACTTTCATGTTGCCGACGGCCTGAAAGATTTTTTCAAACGCCAGCCCCAGCATGATTATCAGCGAAAAGCTGAAAGCGATATTGGAATAACGCACGCCCATATCTATAACCTGTGCATTATTTGTAAAAGCGCTTAAAAACTGCGGCATAACGGCAATACAGGCAGCCATAAGCACAATTCCGTGCAGGGCAGAAAGCGCCATGCCGTGCACCGCCGCGCGGTTGGCAGTTTCGGCATTGCCTGCGCCAAGGTAATAGGCTATAAGCGCATTAATACCAACGCCAAAGCCGATGCTGACGGCGTTAATAAAATTCTGCACCGGGAACACCAGCGACAGCGCCGTCATGGCGTCCTCGCTGATTTGCGCCACAAAAAAACTATCCACAATGTTGTACAGCGAGTTCACCATCATGCTGATAACCATGGGCAGCGCCATTGAAGTTATCAGCGGCAGCACCGGTTCTTCCTTCATAAAATTTTCGTTCATATTCCCTCTCCTTCCGCTGCATTAAAAAACCACACAGCGCCCGCTAAGGCAACTGTGTGGCGAAAAGTGGCTATGCCAGAAAAATCCACAGCGAATTTTAGTATTTAGTTCTCTAAAAATATACCACAGCGGCGCACTGCTGTCAACAGGGCAAATTAAAACCCCGGCGGCGGAGCACCGGGGCCGGGGGAAAGTAGCTGCTTTAATGCAGCTTTATATGTTTTATTGTTCCGAACAAAATCCCTTATTTTAGACTGCAAATTTGTTTTATACGGCGCGGTGCGGTTTATTTCCGTTCAGCCTTCCGCGCTGCGTGGTTAATTATTTGGCAGGTTCTGCTTCAGGCATAACAGCCTGTGCGGATTCCTGTTTGCCGTTGCGTGCGGCAAAAATGGAAGCCAGAAGCGAACCGGTGATTTGATGTACTACGCCGCCGATTGCACCGGGAACTGCTGCCATCGGAGTGAAGTGCAGTGTACCGAGCGAGCAGGCAAGCGCTGCGTTCTGCATGCCAACTTCCAGCATAACTGTTGTGCACTGCGCTCTGCCCATGCCGGCTTTTCTGGCGAGCATCCAGCCAAGGGCGTAACCGCCGAAGTTTTGCAGCACTACAACCAAAACCATAACCCAGCCGAGCCTTAAGATGGTTTCGCCGTTTAAGGCAACCATAGCACCCATGATGGAAAGTACGCTGAATGCGGATACGAGAACCAAAAGTTTGGAGTATTTAACGACGAGTTTGTCGCCGACTGCTTTATGAACGAGGATGCCAAGAACGATTGGCAAAAGGATTACCTGAGATACGGATTTAAGCATTGCGAGGAAGGAAACTTCAACCCACTGGCCTGCCAGCATCCATGTTAAGAACGGGGTAAGCAGCGGTGCAAGCAGAGTAGTTGCGGTAGTAAGGCAAACAGACAAGGTTACATCGCCTTTGGCAAGATACGTCATTACGTTGGATGCCGTACCGCCCGGGGTGGTGCCGAGGAGAATCATGCCGATTGCAAGTTCTGGCGGAAGTTCAAACCCAACGGTTAAAACGTATGCAAGGAAAGGCATGATGGTAAACTGCCCTACGCAGCCGAAGAACACTTCTTTAGGACGGCTGAGCACCAGTGCAAAGTCGCTGGCACGCAGCGTCATGCCCATGCCGAACATGATAACGGAAAGAAGCAGTACAGTCTGCGAAGCCGCCCAGGTAAAGCCCTGCGGGAAGAAGAACGCTGCCACAACAACTGCAAACACGATGTAAGTAAGATAT
>ERZ894203.1459-NODE-1459-length-12577-cov-43.904568_pt1 | contig 12577 bp, 10 predicted proteins | sample MGYA00380286_ERZ894203 | MGnify/ENA primary metagenome ERZ894203 (study PRJEB32331, sample SAMN06328484) | human gut metagenome | biome: human gut microbiome; feature: stool | host: Homo sapiens | collected 2014-02-06 ... | reverse complement strand
ACAACAGGACATCACAAGTACTTTTTGAAAACAACAGAACAGGAAGAAAATCGAACACACATAACTATATTGCGGGCGCGCATGTATGCGCACGTAGAAGGGTAGACAAGAAGGTTCCTAACAGCACTAGGCAGACTTAGCGCCTCCACCTGTTTCTCGCCAGCCTTGTTTTTAAACTACCCAATAAATAGAAACTACATTTCACGTACAGAAGGCAACTAATCGTCTATATCACAACTGCTTAACATTTAAAATAACATTACATATTTCGAGTTAGTTACATACGTACGTGTAAACCGATGCGTATATATGTGTAGCCCGATGGCACCGTATGTATAGTCCGATACGTACGTATGTATAACCAGATGCGTACGTACACATTTTAAATCACGATGCATGTTGCAGAAAGACCTTGATATTTTTAAAAAACATCAAAGTCTTTTTCAAAAACATCAAAGTCTTTTTAGAAAAGCTCGGCATGTTTTTTATGTAAGAGCAGATTACACCTCTCCCCACCAAGTCGGTCATTACTTCTTTCCCGTTCATCCTTACATTTTTATCAAAACATGCGGATAATCAGCCGGTTAATAATGAAAGGACCTCCTCTCATCCTCCCTTCAGCCGTGCTTCCCAAGTCCCTTCACAATCTGCCTTCAGCCTTTGTCTGTCGGAAGAAGTTTTACGAATGAAAGGAGGCTGAAAGAGTGAGAACAAGACATCCATTCATTAGCGGAGCCTCATCAACTGGGCGTTTTAACGAATAATGAAAGGAGAAAGGAAGGTACGAAACGAAGCAATCCGCATAAGAATTGAAGCAGTGCCAAGAGTGGTTAGCAATAACACACTGTCTGAAGATAAGAGTTTTATTGAAATGGGAGTGTATCAAAACTAAACCGGTCTATCCAATCTCAGCTGTAGGGGCAGGGGTTGCCTACCCGAAGACACAAAGTAAACTGTTTTCGGACGAGCAAACCTCGTCCCTACAAACTAAACGACAGCATTATCCACGTTTTGACACACTCCCAAAGAAAATATCAAAAGGCAATTACCCAGCCATACAACTTACCAGTCTAACTGCGACTAACCTGCAATCCTTTGTCAGACAATGTCATATCAACAAAACGAGCACAACTGTTAGGCGGATTTTGAGTCAATATTGCTCTGATTTTAACGGCAGCTTCGGGGTCTTTGGCTACCATATAAAGATAACCTCCTCCACCTGCTCCAGGCAACTTATAACCTAAACAGTAATCATCAATCTGACGAATGATAGCCTCAACCGACGCAGGATTAGTTCCCGAATCAAGAGCCTGATTCTGCTTCCAGCTTTTACCCACCAAACGCCCCATTTCATCGAAGTTTCCACGTTGGATAGCTTCATATAAATCAAATGCATGACTCTTCATGCTTCCCAACAGTGCAAGATGTTCTGTAGAGTTAAGGAACATACTACGTACAATCTCAGCCAAAATTCCCTTAGCAGTGCGAGTGATACCAGTATAATACAACAGATGACACTTCTGATATTCACTACCCGTAAACAAATAATCAGGCAACCAACGAACCAACGGACTTTGCTCCATACCGGCATGAGTTTGAAGAAGCTTAACACCACGAAGGACACCTCCATATTGGTCTTGCCAACCACCTCCCGTAGTAAGCAATTGTTCCAAAATCAGAGTACGGTTGCATATTTCATTCTTATCCCACTTCAAGCCACAGAAATCGGATACCGCGCCAAGCACCGTAGAAGCTAAAATAGAACTAGTACCCAAACCGGAACCTGCAGGAATAGCCGACAATAACGTGATTTCAATACCTGAGCCAAACGCCTTGAGCTGCTCCTCCAATGTAACATAAACATCTGCCGAGAATTCCGGCTGGAAACCGGCCAGCACCAAAGCCGCTTTAGGAATAGAAAAAGGAGAACCAACTTGCATAAAGTCACTCAGTTCTTCATAGGTAGTAACAGTTTCTATTGCTCCCAAGTCTATAGAACGTAAAATAATCTTATATTCTTTACAAGGCTTTACATAAACCTGCAAAGGAGGCTGTCCATTCAGTTCAATAGCAATATTCACTACATTTCCGCCTTCATTCAAACAATAAGGAGGAGTATCTGTCCATCCGCCTGCCAAATCAATACGAACCGGACTCCTTCCCCATACTATCTGATCGGAATAAACCGATAAATGAGGCTGCTGTTTTTTTGCCAATGCAGCTGCCGTCAAACCTTCACGCATCAACCCAAAGGCCCTTCTTTCATACTCCGTATAGGTTTTACCACTGAACTGCTGCACCCTGGCCCGAAACATATTGTCGCTTATCCGGGTCATCAATGGCGCAGAAAGCGGCAATGCATCCGGCAATTCCAAATGATGAATGGCAAATTCATGAGCAGCATCATCCAAATTCAACTGATAAAAAACACTACGTTCATAATTACGAGCCAACACAGGCCAGTTCATAACCCGAAAGGAATCACGCTGGGCAGCCAAACGACGAAGATTGGCATAAGCGGAAATCTCATCGGCCGACAACCGGCGAGAACGTTTCCATATTTCCTTACCTTCCTGAAGTTCGGGTTCGGAAATCATCCAACGCATTACCAGCCCCAGCTCTTCTATTGTAGAGCAAACAGGAAACAAACGGGCAGCCTGCAAATCGTGAGCACCGTCTATCTCTTCAACTGCTACTTTGCGACAAGAAAGCCATTCACGCACCGAAATTCCCTGATAAATAGTCCTTTCCTCTGTCAATGCTCCTTTAAAGGTATCATTAAATCCATAGGGGCGAGCTACGTACTCAGCCTCTCCCAAAGGTACCACATCAATACATACCCCCGACGGCACATTGAGTTTCCAGTCATTAGTCGGAACCCCTGTTATAATTGTCTGTTGACGAATGTTCCACTCCTTGCCCACACAGCTGTTTTCTATCCAGATTTCAGAATTGTCAGCAGTAAGACGATATGCGACATCAGCATTCTGCACAAACATAGCCGGATGAGGTTTCACCTTACGATGCATGATTTCACGCTGGTCGTTCACCAAATTCTGAACAGCCAACGTGGAAGAGATTAATTCCCTGCTTGTTCCATAATGATAAAACTCACCTCCGGGCAACGGCAGGATAGCCACACTCAACCCATTCAATTCTTCATCTGCAATACGCGGATGTTCACCCAAGGTCAGTCCGAACTCGGAATACATATCGTAATATGAGAGTTCACCTCCTTTTTTAGAACGTTTTATCAACAAATCAACAGCCCGATCACTCAGCAACCAAATACCGATATCCATCAGGAACAAGTGAGTTTGCATCAGTTTTCCCAACTCCTCGACCGAAGGTTTCTGAAGCATAAAGTCCAATTTATCGGGATTGCTACGCGAAGAAACAAACACCCCGTGATTCTTTGCCAAATTGGGGTCCACCCAAAGCCCATAGCACACAACATCAACATCAGGAATATCCTGAAGAGGTTGACCCGCACGTATATACACATCTCCGCTGGCTATCAATGTGCGCAGAGAAGTCGGAGCCTTCTCCATTATTTGTTCATATAAAGGAAGCTGAAGTGAGAGCAGATTTTGTTCCAAGCGCTGCCCCCTCGCCCATCTAAAGACAGGAATAGGCGTTAATATTTTACCTGACGGAGCATATCCGGGCAAACGCCGACTCTGTCCGCCGGCATGCAACAATATTCTTTTTTCTTCCCTCAGCCATTCCAAAAAGTCTTTATCGGGCGCAATATGTTGTTTGCATGCCTCAAGCAGCCAAGCCGTTCCTCCTCCCGACCCCAATTTACTACCAATAGGATCGGAAGTACAAAACCATTCATCACGATCAGCCTTTTCTATATCATAAAAAAATTCCACCAAATTAGGAGGAAGCGATAAAAGTTTTTTCATAATGCATCTTTGTATTTATAATACGCAAAGATGCTGATTTTCCCCTAACGAGCCAAGCAGAATAAGAAAAATTTAGTCGTTAAAAGCAAATACACGCTCATCCAAAGGCATCACTTCTTTCGATCCGGGCCGGGTCACAGGAACTCCGAAAGGCATCTGTGCTATTAACTTCCAATGCAAAGGCAAATTCCATGCTGCACGCACTTCATCATCTACCAACGGATTATAATGTTGCAGAGAAGCTCCCATTCCGGCATCCTCCAACATAGTCCAAATGACAAATTGATGCATAGCATCGGCCTGCTCCGCCCAAACAGGGAAATTATCTTTATAAGTGGGAAACTGTTCCTGCAAAGCATGAACAACAGACATATCCTCAAAATATAGAATCGTTCCATATCCACAAGAAAAACTACCATCTATTTTCTGTTCCGTTTTAGCAAAAGCTTCCGCAGAAATCCGCTTACGCAAAGTATTTTTTACGATATTCCACAACTTTTGATGAGCTTCACCTGTTAATAAAACAACACGTGTGGTTTGTGAATTGAATGCTGAAGGGACATATTCGACAGCAAAACGAATCAAATCCAACAATTCTTTTTCAGACAACGTGGATTTATTGTCTATCTGATAAAAAGTACGGCGGCTCTTTATAGCATCCTTGAATTTCTTTGTCATATTTAGCATATTTATTATGAGTTATTTTACCTATATAAACAAGCATACAGCAAAAGAAGTTCACTTTCTTTGCTTTTTTCAATACAATCAACTATTTTTGTTAGCTAATTATTAACATTATAAACAACACATTCAATGAAAGATTTTCTTAAATTTACATTGGCTAGTTTGATAGGCGTCATTTTAGCAGGTATAGTGCTCACCATACTGGGCCTTATCACAGTAGTAGGCATGGTAGCCTCATCAGACTCTGAAACCATAGTAAAAGACAACTCGGTCTTCGTTCTTGACTTGAAAGGCAACTTATCAGAACGTGTACAGGAAAACCCATTTCAACAGATAATGGGAGACGGCAATGGTTCTTATGGACTAAATGACATTTTATCCTCCATCAAAAAAGCCAAAGAAAACGACAAGATTAAAGGCATCTATATCCAACCATCTTATCTGGCTACTTCTTTTGCATCATTGGAAGAAATACGCAACGCACTTCAAGACTTCAAGGAAAGCGGTAAATTTATCGTAGCATACGCAGACCAATATACACAAGGTATGTATTATCTGGCAAGTGTTGCAGATAAGGTAATCATCAATCCTCAAGGAAACATTTCATGGCACGGGCTGGCATCCCAACCTGTCTTCTTTAAAGATTTACTGGACAAACTGGGCATTGATGTACAGGTTTTCAAGGTAGGCACTTATAAATCGGCTGTAGAACCATTTATCGCTACCGAAATGAGCCCCGCCAACCGTGAGCAAGTCACCGTATTCTTAAACTCTATATGGAATCAATTATTAGATGATGTTTCAGTGTCACGCAACATTTCTAAAGACTCACTTAATGCTTATGCAGACCAATGCATGGATCTCTGTCAGGCAGAAGAATATATCAAATGCGGACTGGCCGACTCAGTGTTATATAAAGACGAAATGATCGCTTATTTGAAACAACTGACCGGACGGAAAGAAGACCAGAGCTTAAACAGCCTTTTCCTTGAAGATATGATAAATGTAAAAAAGAATGTCCCCAAGGATAAAAGTGGAAACGTTGTTGCCGTATATTATGCATCAGGAGAGATTTTAGATGCTGCTTCCTCCAATTCTACCGAAGAAGTCATTGACGGTCAGAAGATGACACGGGACTTACGCAGGTTGCGCGATGACAACAATGTAAAAGCAGTTGTTCTGCGCGTAAACTCTCCGGGGGGAAGTGCTTATGCTTCCGAACAGATATGGCGCGAAGTAGTACGCCTGAAAGAAAAGAAACCGGTTATCGTCTCTATGGGGGATTATGCAGCATCAGGCGGTTATTACATCTCTTGCGCCGCAGATTCTATCTTTGCAGACCCGACAACTCTAACCGGCTCCATCGGTATCTTCGGAATGATTCCTTCGGGAGAGAAGTTATTCAAAGACAAACTAGGGCTGGATTTCGATGTAGTAAAAACTAATAAAATGGCCGATATGGGAGCCGGTTTCGGTCCACTCGCAACGCGTCCGTTCAACAACGCCGAACAGGAAGCACTTCAAAATTATATCAACAACGGGTATAAGTTATTCGTAAACCGTTGTGCCGAAGGAAGAAATATGTCAGCAGCAGATATTGAAAAAATAGCTGAAGGACGAGTGTGGACGGGCGAAATGGCCGTCGGCTTGGGGTTAGTAGATAAATTGGGAGGCATAGATGACGCATTAGCAGCAGCCGCAAAACGAGCAAACGTAGAGAACTACACTATTATCAGTTATCCTGAAAAAGAAAGTCTCTTCATGAATCTACTGAACAGCCAGCGCAAGCACTATGTCAACAGTCAGATGAAAGAATATATGGGCAGTTTCTACAGCTATTTTGAAATATTACAAAACCTGAAAGAAATCAATCCTGTACAGGCACGTATGCCATTCGAATTGAATATTAAATAACTTTTAATGGAGAATAACTTTATCAAAATACATAAGTGGCTATACCCGGTTTCGTGGCTTTACGGAGCCGGCGTATGGATACGTAACAGACTATTTGATTGGGGAATATACAAAGAAAAGAGCTTTGATATTCCGGTAATCTCGGTAGGCAACATTACCGTAGGAGGTACCGGAAAGACGCCTCATACCGAATATCTGATAAAGTTATTGAAACCCAATTATAAAGTGGCAGTCCTAAGCCGGGGGTATAAACGAAAATCAAAAGGCTTCGTATTGGCCCAACCGAATACTCCCGTAAATATCATAGGTGATGAGCCATTTCAAATGAAACAGAAATTTCCCGATATCTATATGGCAGTAGACCGTGACCGTTGTCACGGTATCGAGGAGCTATGCAACGGATATACCGCCCCCGGAACCGAAGTCGTAATATTGGATGATGCTTTTCAGCATCGCTATGTGAAACCGGGAATGAATATTCTTCTAGTGGACTATCACCGACCTATCTGCGAAGATGCTTTATTACCGGCAGGACGAATGCGCGAACCCGAAAAAGGCAAGAACCGTGCTCATATCGTGATAATAACCAAATGTCCCAAGGATATAACTCCTATGGATGTGCGGGTGTTGCGTAAACAGATGGGATTATATCCTTATCAACAACTTTACTTCACAACCCTGAATTATGGCAAATTATACCCTATCACCCGACAGGGAAAAGAGTATCCAATCTCCAACATTCATAAAGATGTACATATATTGCTCGTTACCGGAATTGCATCTCCGGCTAAGTTAATCCATGACTTAAGCCCTTATAACGAACATATTAATCCATTGACATTTAGTGACCACCATGACTTCACACCCCAAGACATGGAAATCATAAAAAGCCGTTTCAGACAACTGCCGGAAGGCAAACGAATGATTATCACCACAGAAAAGGATGCGGTGAGACTGTCATCCCATCCATTGCTGGACGAAAGCATCAAACCATTTATCTATGTACTCCCGATAGAGGTGAGCTTTTTACATGACCAACAAGAATTATTCAACTTAAATATAACCGAATATGTTAGAAAAAATCCAAGAAACCGCAGCCTTTCTGAAAGAAAAGATGCATACTAATCCCGAGACAGCAATTATTTTGGGCACAGGTCTAGGAAGTTTGGTACACGAAATTACCGATAAATATGAAATAAGTTATAAAGACATTCCTAATTTTCCCGTATCAACAGTAGAAGGTCACAGTGGCAAACTAATCTTTGGCAAATTGGGAGACAAAGACATCATGGCCATGCAGGGACGTTTCCATTTCTATGAAGGATATTCAATGAAAGAAGTTACTTTCCCGGTACGTGTAATGCGCGAATTAGGTATCAAAACACTATTTGTATCCAACGCTGCCGGCGGAACTAATCCTGCTTTTGAAATCGGTGACCTAATGATTATCAGAGATCATATCAACTTCTTCCCCGAACATCCGCTGCACGGAAAGAATATCGAATATGGTCCCCGTTTCCCGGACATGAGCGAAGCCTACTCTAAAGAGCTTATCAACAAAGCATTGGAAATAGCCAAAGAAAAAGGCATCAAAGTGCAGCAAGGTGTATATATCGGTACACAAGGACCGACTTTTGAAACTCCGGCAGAATATAAAATGTTCCATATCCTGGGAGCTGATGCTGTGGGCATGTCTACTGTCCCCGAAGTTATTGTTGCAAATCATTGCGGCATTAAAGTGTTTGGAGTTTCAGTTATCACCGACCTCGGCGTGGAAGGCAAGATAGTGGAGGTTTCCCACGAAGAAGTCCAAAAGGCGGCAGATGAAGCACAGCCACGGATGACAACTATTATGCGCGAACTCATTAACAGAGCTTAAAAAAAGAATATGCAAGAAACAAATAGAACAGAAATTGCAACCTTGGGGGAGTTCGGCCTCATCAAACATCTGACTCAGAATATTGAACTAAAGAATCCCGAAACCAAATACGGTGTGGGAGACGATGCAGCCGTCCTCGAATTTAAGGACAAAGAAGTATTGGTTACTACCGATCTTCTGATGGAAGGAGTACACTTTGACCTGATTTATACACCATTAAAGCATCTTGGATATAAATCAGCCATTGTAAACTTCTCAGACATTTATGCCATGAATGGAACTCCCAAGCAGATAACAGTATCGCTAGCTGTATCCAAACGCTTCTGCATAGAAGATTTAGAGCAGTTCTATGATGGTTTGAAGCTGGCCTGCCAACTACACAATGTAGATATTGTGGGAGGAGATACCACATCATCAGTCACAGGATTGGCAATCAGTATCACCTGCATTGGCGAGGCTGACAAAGACAAAGTGGTTTACCGCAATGGAGCGCATGACACAGATTTGATTTGCGTCAGTGGTGATTTAGGGGCCGCCTATATGGGTCTGCAACTGCTGGAACGCGAAAAAGCAGTGTTCCAGGACCAAAAAGAAGCCAATCCCGATTTCTCCGGCAAGGAGTACATATTAGAGCGCCAACTTAAACCGGAGGCGCGTAAAGATATCATTGAAGAACTTGCCCAAGCAGGAGTAAAACCGACTGCCATGATGGATATTTCGGACGGACTTTCTTCCGAGCTGTTGCATATTTGCTCACAAAGCGATACCGGCTGCCGCGTTTATGAGGAGCGTATTCCCATTGACTATCAGACGGCTGTAATGGCAGAAGAACTCAATATGAATGTCACTACCTGTGCATTAAATGGTGGCGAAGATTATGAACTCCTCTTCACTGTTCCCTTGACTGATCACGAAAAGGTTTCGACCATGAAAGGCGTAAAAGTCATTGGGCACATCACCAAACCGGAGTTGGGTTGCGCCCTCGTCACTCGCGACGGACAAGAATTTGAGTTAAAAGCACAAGGTTGGAATCCATTAAAAGAAAAATAATTCCTACTACAAAATGCTGATAATAAGTATTTTATTTATTATCAGCATTTTTTCTTTATATAATATTTGCAAGATTAGAAAACTTTATCTATCTTTGCAACCGCAAACAAGAAACAATGGTGCCATAGCTCAGTTGGTAGAGCAAAGGACTGAAAATCCTTGTGTCCCCGGTTCGATTCCTGGTGGCACCACCTGCAAAACTCCGAAATGCTTTAGTATCAAGCGTTTCGGAGTTTTTCGTTTTAGCGGATTGCGCTGAGTTACCTATAAAGTTTCCTATAAAATAATCATCTGAAGCTGTTTAAATCGACTTAAATCGCCTTGATTAAATACCATTAAAGACTTCCTTTTAATCTTCAAACCGATTAAAGCGCCAATAAAAAAGGCCAGCCACTCACACCCTTCTTATTCGTAGTACATTCTTTTCCCTTTCGTTCCAAAAGCATCATAGAAGCGCAATCCCGTAAATTAGGCACACTACCTTGAACGTGCATCATAAACAGAGAAAACGCAAAAATCCCAATGACACGATGACACTTTGACCTTATTGACCTTTTTGACCTTTTGCCCTTTTCCAATGATACTCGTATTCACTTCCTCTGAACACACAAACCACCGACCGGAAGAATTCAGTTCATTATTCTAATAGAGTATGAACCATAGCTTCCTTTCATCATGATATTCCCATTCCATATCCAGACATTTCCTAATTGCTCCATTTCCTTTTCTTGTCTGCCACAGCTTCATTAGACCGGCTTACGATTTACGTTCAATACAGCACACACCAGTTCATCTGGCCGAAATCTAGTGTTCCATCTAACATAAAAGAACTTGAACCATTGTCTGCTGAAACAAATATAGGCAGAACTTTGAACGGATGACATCCGGTTTATCAAGCAGTCTTTTATCCGTTCATTTCACCGTAGGACCGAAGTCCCCAAAGAGCTAAGTTTACAGATTCAACATTCATTGATTCTCCCTCTTTCGCGAAGCGAAACAGCGAATTTATTCGCTCCGTTGCGCAGCAATCGGCAAGTTACCCTTGTGAGGACAAACTCGTTTTGTAATGACAAGGGTACAACTTGCTTGGCTCTGTCTGCAAAATAGGCTATCGCCTCCCCGTATAGCTGTCAACCACTTTTCGGGATTTTCCCAGATTGTCTACTTTTCAGACTTTACAGTAATCCGATGATTCAAAATTCATTTACCATAAACAGCAAGTATCATAGATTTCCGTTCCTTTGTACACAAAGCTTGTGTTTCCCATGTACCAAGAACTGCACGCAAAAAATCCTTATCTTGATAACCGTCAGCCTTCAGAACTCCGAACCCATATACATGACTATCCTAAGACTTACATAACTCGAACACAAAGTGCATGGCACTCTTGTATATTGAACGCTCGCCACGATTGACTGAGCATCCCAATACGCAAAGTTGCCACGACCATGAAATCAGCAAGCAAAGATACCAACAACAAGAGGGAAACAAGTATCTTAGTCTATCACACCTTGGTAAGAATTTGAAAGACAAGCCGGAAAATTATCCTTTTCTAGTCAATTTAGGCTTGCAGGATTTGTTAAGCAAGTTGTACTTTTGTGGGCACAAAATTCGTTTTGCCCCCTCAAAAGTGACTTGCCGACTGCTACCGCAGCGGAGCGGTAAATCGCTGTTTCGCTTTGCGAAAGAGGATGTTTAAGGGAAAACGGACTGCTTATAAAAATCTTGGTTCCTAATGATGCTGTTTCCACAGACAACGGATAATTCACTTTCTATATCCATAGAATTTAGAACTTCGTTATCACTTTACTCCAGTTACTTGCACACTGATATTTCCATTACCTGATTCTCTAACCCCATAAGCTAAAGTCCTGCAAACTTTTGTTCTGACGCATCCATATCAACAAAGGCTATATTATTATGAGCTATAGATAGGATGAACCGAAAACAACAGGATTCAATGCAACACCTTTCTACTGTATCATATTCACTTATTCAAAAGCCCATCGCCAAATAACTTACTGAAGTTTCCTACCCCTTCATATCAGCTATTTGAGTAATAGTTCCCTTCGGTGGGTGGTCTAAAAATCAAATGTTTTCCGAACGATTTAACGCACGCCTAAAAAATGTTTAGTCCAAATCGGGCATGGCATAATCGTCCGAATCGCACAGAAGATGTGCCCAGACCTTTGTGGAAAAGTCTGCCATTTGCCGTGCGGCTACAGTTGATAGGCATGTCAACAGATCCACTCCTGCTTCACGCGACAAAACTTCCATCAGATGCCTGACTTCTTCCAAAGTCCTGCTCCACAGAGTGAGCATTTGCAGCCGGTCACGCTCGGAACGGAATAGTGCTCCCAGGGTTGATATAATAGAGCCGTAATTTTTTAAAAAAAATCTCATGAAAGTTGGTATGTTTGTTGGTTGAAGTTACGAAAAGAGTGTAATTTATTGGAAATGAGCGTTGGTTAATCGCTCTTGATAGTAATAGGTTACGATTTAGTTAGTTATCTACTGCATTATCCTTCTGCGCGTTGCGTAACCTTCAAAGAACTCTTCGTATGCAAAAGTAGCTATTTAATCCGAGATTTTGATATAAACTCCCAGATTTTTATCCCCTCATTCATAAGATTTTTCCGTAAAAGCGGTATTATCCGTCGGCACACCATTGCCCAAAACGAGTTTGGAACAAACGTGTGCCAACTACCGCATAGCCGGAGAAAAGGGCATTGCCTCACGCCTAAACGATGTTTAGACAGATGAAGCAATGCCCCTTTCTTTTGCGCCTATGCCAAGAGGTGCTTTTACGGGTTTTCAGATGATTTTTTTTTTTCGCTGTCCCTTTTGCCGGAAGCGGAAAGTGAATGCAGAGTGTGTCCGCCTGCCCCATGAATGAAACAGGTAGCCACACACAGCGGGCAATCCGGGAAGAATGATTGTTGTCGCCCGGCTGGACAAGTCCTGTCGGATCGGAAAACAATCATACTTCCTTTGTAGTGGTTTGCCCTTTTCACGCTTCCGGTGATGTCTTTTTCCTTTTGGTGATTCCTTTTTTACGGATTTTTCCCTGAAGTTTTTTCTACCCAATCTGCCTCTGTTTTCGTTTACCTCCATTTTGCGCCTTTCAGTAAGCCGCATC